>ENA-ORSJ01003030-ORSJ01003030.1-human-gut-metagenome-genome-assembly--contig:-NODE-3030-length-9960-cov-2.346189_pt1 | contig 9960 bp, 8 predicted proteins | sample MGYA00242191_ERZ509158 | MGnify/ENA primary metagenome ERZ509158 (study PRJEB26280, sample SAMEA2338623) | human gut metagenome | biome: human gut; feature: human-associated habitat; material: faeces... | reverse complement strand
TTTTTGTGGCTATCCCTGCTGTGTGCGGCTACAACGTCTTCAGGGCCAGGCTTTCCGAAATCGAGGGGCTTTGCATCAACTACGGGGGACATCTGCTCAATCGCCTGCAGCAGGAAAGCAACCGTCATCCCGAAGGCCTGAACTTTGCGCAGGGGGAATAGGCCATGGCAGCTTCAGATGACGATTTTGTTGCCGACATCAATGTCACTCCCTTTGTCGATGTCATGCTTGTGCTTTTGGTCATCTTCATGGTGACAGCGCCCATGATGACCGAAGGACTGGATGTTGCCCTCCCCAAGGTGGAAAGCTCCGAAGTTTTGCCAACCGAAGACGATCACGCCATCCTCACCATCAAGGCCGAAGGAGTGCTCTTTCTCGACGAATACGAAACCGGCCTGGATGACCTTGTGAGCGTTGTGACAGCGCAGGTCAAGGAACAGGGCAAGCAGCTCTTTGTGCGGGCAGACAAGTCCGTACCCTACGGAATTGTCATGAGCGTCATGGACAGGCTGCGTGGAGCAGGCATCACGGATGTGGGTCTTGTCACCACTTCGGCCTTTGACGCGGATGAGGAGGGATCATCTCCCTCGGCAAGGCCTGCAGCAGGGCAGTCCGCAACTCAGGCTGTACAGACGACAACGGCCGGGGCAGGAGAGTGACATGGTGCTCTCAAGATGCACTCAGGCCATTATCTTCTCTGTGGCCGTGCATGGCATGATTTTTGGCGGCAGCATGCTCATGGCCCGCGAAGAGGTCAGACAGACCGATCGTGTCTACCGCGTGGCCCTGGCGAATTTTGCCCAGCCGGTCAGGCAACAGCCGCCTGTTCCGCCCGCTCCTGAACCGCCAAAACCGGAAACGCCACCGCCACCCGAACCGCCGAAGCCCATGCCCCCAAAGCCTGAACCTCAAAAACCGGAGCCAGTGAGGGAGCAAGTCAGGAAAATCAGCCCTAAAAAAAGCAACAAAAAGCCGGCCAAACCAAAGCCAGTGCAACCTGTGCCACAGCCTGCCCCCCTGGTGGCCAAGGGACCAGAGGCCCGCACCATTGGCGGCTTGAGTGCGTATGACAGTGACAAGATCGATCAAAGGCCAGGCATTACCAAAAGGGTCATGCCCGAATATCCGACCAGGGCCAGGCGCATGAACGTGGAAGGCCAGGTCATGGTGCAGGTTGTGGTGGACAAGCAGGGCATGCCCCGCAATGGCCAGATTGTGCGCGCAACGCCCAGCGGCTATTTCGAAGATGCGGCCCTCAAGGCTGTCCGACGCATGCGCTTTACTCCCGGCAGGCTCAAGGGGCAGGTGGTGAACACTGTTGTCATGATCCCCTTTGCCTTCAGGCTGCGATAGCTTGCCGCTGTGCAAACCCTGTCCCCCGAATGGCGATGGGACAAACTGCAGCTCAGGGGGAAAAGGCAAGGCCCATCAGCGCTTAAGCTCCCTGAGGGCTTCCTCCACATCGGTATAGCGCTTCACAGAAGGGTCTCTTGCCATGCGTTCAGCCTCCAGCATGGCGGCAATGGTATCCCTGTTGGGCAGTTCCTGCCTTTCTGAAAGCTCTCCGTGTGTTTTGCATGGGGCTTTGCCGTCACTGTCCATGCCAATTTGGGATTTTGCCCTGTTCTCCATCGGTTCTTGCTCCTGTCTGCCTGCAAAATCTCTCTTTACCGATTTGCTGCGCCTGCACAATATGCACCCCTTGCGTCGCGGAATCAATGCAAAATGCGCCCTGCCCCTTCCAATCACGGAAGAGACGGGGCGCATTCTGTCCCGGACGGGTACCAAACAGCTCAGAGCCTTGCTGCGTATATGGTCTCTATCTCGCCTTCGGAAAGGGGCACATAGTTGTTGCCCAAAAGTCTCTGCTGGGTGGCAAGGACATTGCTCGCAAAATGAGCCACATCCTCCTGCGTCATGCCGTACTCGCGCAGACGCTTGAGCGGCAGGATATTGGAGAGCAGATCGCCAAGGGCCTCTATGGCCATATCCTCAGTGCATTCAAGGATGGAGGCAAGGATTGCCTGCAATTCCTGAAGCCTGCCACTGACACCCTTCTTCTGGTACATTTTCAATACTTCAACGAAGACGGAGTAGTTCGCCTCCCCATGGGGCACATGGTAGGTGCCGCCCAGGGGGTAGCTTAGCGCATGCACGGCAGCGCAGCCTGCTGTGCCAAAGGCAAGGCCAGCGAAATTGCTTGCAAGAAGGAAGTCCTGAAGAAGGTTCTGGCGTGCGTCCCTGCCTTCCTTTGCCATGGTCTTGTAGCCCTGCAAAATCATTTCCATGGCTCTTTTGCTGAAGAGGCGGGTAAAGGCAGTAGATTTGGGAGAGAGCCAGGATTCGACAGCGTGCACAAGGGCGTCAATGGAACTTGTGGCAAAGACCCCGTAGGGGAGCTTCGAGAGGAGCTCAGGAACAAGCACGGCCTTCTTCGCAAACATGGCAGGGGATACAAGGCCCATCTTGGTGCCAAGGCTTGTTCTGTTCAGGATGGAGATGCTTGTGACCTCGCTTCCTGTGCCGCAGGTGGTGGGCAGGATCACAAGCTCGCAGTGCGCGGAGAGATTTCCCATGTCCGCATAGAGGTCGTCTACCCTCTTGCCCGGGCCTGCCACAGCCAGGACCTTGGCAATATCTATGACTGTGCCTCCGCCCATGGCAAAGAGCCTGCGGCAGGGCTGGTTTTCCATGGTTTCGAGAATAGCGTTTACCATCACGTCTGTGGGCTCGCCGCTGCCGTACTCTTCCTGGTAGATGCGGCGGGCTGGCAGATCCATGCCCCCGAAGAAGGGCTCATAGATGTATTTGTTGGTCAGGATGATGTCCTCTGGGCCTGGTTTGAAGACCTCTGCGAACTCCCTGCAGGTGGCAAGGGAATGGATTTCCGGTTTGCACTGTATCTCAAGCATTGGCTATTCCTCGTTTTGCAGGCTGATTTCCGGCCATTCCCTTACAGAAGTCCTTCAAGGCCAAGGAGGCGTGCGCCGTTTTCGTAGTAGAGCTTGCGGCGGCATTCTTCCGTGAAATCGATCTTCTCGTAGTTTTTGACAGCCTGCGCGACCTCCACAAAGGGATTGGCGCTGGCAAAGACGACCTTGTCCGTGATGTACTCGTTGGCAGCGCGGATGTACTGATCACCCATGAGCTTTTTTTCGCAGGTGGAGATGTCCATGTAGACATTGGTGTGGCGCAGGACAAGGGAGATGGTCTCGAGAACCCAGGGGTAGCCGCCATGACTCAGGATAATCTTGAGCTCAGGAAAGTCCGTTGCCACCTGATCCACGTGGGCCGGGTTGGTGGACTCAAGCACAATCTTGGGCATGAAGGGGGAAAGGCCTGCAGTCATGATGACCGGGATGTCGAACTCGCAGCACATGGCGTAGAGGGGGTAGAATTTGGCGTCGCTCACAGCGCAGTGGGCCATGGCCGCGTCAATGGCTGCCCCGCGTATGCCCTCCTCTGTCACGACCTTTCTGAATCTGCGCACTGCCTGCATGCCCTTGTGGGGATCGTAGGCCCAAAAGCCGATGAAAAGGTCCGGGTCCCTTGCCATGCATTCAAGAACGCTCTCGTTGGTAGAACCTATGGCGTAGGTGGACTCTATGTCCCTGCCGGAGACAACGGCCTTCACAACATCGAGGCTGCGCAGCTCCGTTACGCATTCGTCAAGGCTCTTTTCAGGGCGCGTGCAAAAGTCCGTTCTCTTGATGTACTCCGCGTACACGGGGTTTTTGATGACGCTGTCGAGAGATGTTCTGGTGCTTGGACGGTAGCGGAAATCTATGATTTTCATATGTTTTTCTTCTCCAAAGAAAGATGTATGTGCTTTTGGGCAAGACCCAGGGCAAGGAAGAAGACAAGGAGGAGCGTGCATACGTACATGCCTATGCCGAAGTTCGAGTAGACAAGTATGGGAAGCCATGTGCCGAGTGCGCTCAAGGAATAGTAGACGGAGAGGTAGACGCTGTTTGTCATGTTCTTGGAGGAGAGGCTTACGCGATTCACCACTCCGGGAAGGGTTGTGTAGACAAGGACAAAGCCGGCAGTCATGAAGAAGATGGAGATAAAGAGAGCAAGGGGTGTATCAAAGAGGAGAAAGAGCCCCCTGCCGATGAAGATGAAAACGCCCATTCGTATGGTTTGCATTTCGCCGTGCAGAACTTTCAGGACACGCTTTGAGAAAACGCCAAGCATGGTGCAGACAAAGGCCGGCGCGTAGAGAAGCCCTGTTATGAAGGTACCTGCATCGGGAAGAAGTTCACGCAGATGAAAGGGCGCCATGTTGAGAACTGAGGCATGGGCGAAGATGCACAAGGGGCCTATGCTCATGAGTGCCAGAAGATGCGGCTGGGGACATGTTTTGGCGAGAAGATATCGCGCTGCAAAGTCGGACTCTCGGGCAGGCGGCACACGAAGGGCAGTGTCGTGAGCAAAAGGGCTGCGTGCACGACAAGGACAGCATCTAGGTCAAGGGCGTTTGCCACAAGGCCCGAGCCTATGCGGCCACCGAAGGCACCGAACATCGTGACCGTTGTGTAGACGGTCATGGTGCGCTGCATTTTCTCCGCGCTTTCGAAGGTGGCTATATGGGTCATGACGCCAAGGACTATGGCGGGAATCATGAGTGCTGCGAGGGCCCTTAAACCAAGAAAGACCGCAAAGGAGGTGGCGAAAAGCGAAACAAGGATGCTTGCAGCGCAAAGAGAGGTGCTTGCGACAATCAGGGTGCGCGTTGTGCAAAGGTTCAGGATGTAGCCGTAGCACACGGGAGCAAGGCCCAGGGGGAGGATGCCCAGGGTCATGATGAGGCTTGCTGCCTGATTGCTCACATGGAAGGCCTGCCCGAAGGCTGGCAGAAGCGGCTGCAGTCCGTACAGGGCCACATAGGCCGCAAACACGGTCCACAAGAGGACCAGGAATTCGCCCTTTTTCAGAATATGGTCGTTTGTCATACGCGTACCTCCGGGCCATACGCCGGTCACGTGCCGGCCATGCGCCTGAAAGCCCTCAAGCAAGAACAGTGCCGCAAAGGGCAAGTTTGAAGGAAAATGTTGGCAACCACACTGAATCAATGGCAAAGTTTTGACGTTGTGCTCATGACAATCCATCCTGTGCGCCACCCGTCCTTTCCCTGCGACTCAAGGGGTATTTGCAATTATGCATTGCATATTTGCAATAAAAAATTTTTCCTGCGGGCTAGGCAAACATTGTTCTTTTGCAGTATACAGTTTTGCAATACAGACCATGCAAAGGGCCATGCGAGCCTGCTTTTCAGCCAGCACCCTTTCCACACCAAAGCCAGCTTTTTTTTCGAGATATGCCATGAGTTCCGATGTCCTGCACCTGTCCCCACAGCAGCTTGTGCCGCTCATGCCCGTTCTGGACGCCCTGAACGACGGCATGCTCATAGTCGATGCAAGTGGCAGCGTCATTGCCGTCAACAAGGCCATGCGTCGCCTCTACCAGGGCGGCGAGGTCCCCTACCCCGGTTACCCCCTCTCGGATTTCAACGCCGCGGACTGGGTCGAGGCCAAGAGGGTTCTGACTTCAGGCAAGCCCCTTTTGGGCCAGATCATGCATCTGCCTGCAGCAACGGTCGTGGCAAGCCATTTGCCCATTGTGCACCAGGGCACTGTCACGGGCGTTGTCTGTGCCATGCAGGAAATAGCCTCCCTGGACGACATTGTGCACAAGCTTCAGGCCTACAGGGAACTGGACGCCCAGCTGAACGGCCTTCTGGAGGCTTTGCCCCAGGGGGTCATAGTCTGTGACGCAAAGGAACACATCCTGCGCGCCAACACGGCCGGCTGCAGACTGTGCGGCAGGGAATACGGGGTTGTACAGGGCGGAAGCCTTGAGGATCTTTCCGCAGATTTCAAGGAACTGGCCGAAGGAATGCGCGCTTGCCTTTCCTCTGGGCTCCCTTCGCAAAGCCTTGTCCGCCACGGGGAGCAGAGCCTCTTTCTCTGGATTGTCCCCATCCTTGGCGAGAGCAAGAGCCCGGACCTTGTCGCAGCCACTCTCGTGGAACTCGACAGATTCGACGCCTTGCGCGTGCAGCTGGAGGCGCCCGAAAGGCCGGTCGAAGAACAGGTGGCAGGCATGGACGACGGTGATATGGTGCAGAGCGTCGCAGCCGAGGTCGGCATGGTGGTGCGCAGTGCAAGCATACGTCGCGTGGTCTCCCGTGCCATCAAGGTGAGCCAGACCGACAGTTCGGTCCTCTTGCAGGGGGAATCCGGCACTGGCAAGAGCATGCTTGCCTCCATCATCCACAAACTCTCGCCGCGCAAGAACGCGCCCTTCGTGTCCATCAACTGCGGCGCCATCCCCGAACAGCTCATGGAAAGCGAGCTCTTCGGCTACGAGCGGGGCGCCTTCACAGGCGCAAGCCCCAAGGGCAAGACAGGCCTTCTCGAGGCAGCCCAGGGCGGCACTGTCTTCTTTGACGAGATAGGCGAACTCCCTCTAACCATGCAGGTAAAGCTGCTGGAAGTGCTGGACCGCCACGCCTTTTTGCGCATAGGCGGCATAAAGCCCGTGGCAGTGGATGTGCGTATCGTGGCAGCGACCAACAGAAACCTGGAAGAGGAAGTGGAAAAAGGCAGCTTTCGCAGGGATCTTTTCTACAGGCTCAACGTCATCCCCATCCACATTCCCCCCTTGCGCGAGCGAAAGGAAGACATCTACGCCCTGGCTTTAAGCATGCTGGACAGGCACAATGCCCAAAACCACTGCCACAAGCGCCTTTCCCCCGAGGTCATAGACCTTCTGCTCTCGCACCCCTTTCCGGGCAACGCCAGGGAGCTCAGCAACATCATGGAATGGATGCTGGTCATGTCCGAAGGCTCCCTCCTGCGTCCCGAAGACTTGCCGCTTTCCATGCGTACGTGTCAGGAAAGTGCGCCTGCAGGGGAAAGGGAAGCATCCGCTCCCCTTGGGGTCTATCAGCCTGGTACCCCCTTGAAGGACATTCTCTTTTCCGTGGAGGAGGCCTGTTTGCGCGAGGCCCTTGCCTCCTCTTCCACCATGAACGAGGCTGCACAGTCCCTGGGCATGCATCCGACAACGCTATGGCGCAAGCTTGTGCAGCACAACATGGGTCAGGAAGAAAAAATACAGGCTGACTGCACCGATGCGAAAAGCTGTGCAACCGGTGCGAGAACCGGTGCGAACAAGACCCGCAAGGGTCGGGAGGCCAGGGGCAAATGAGCAAAAAGAACGAATCAAGACCCCTGCAGTCGGTCAGGGACACGGTCCTTGTCTCTGCCATCCAGAGGGGGTCCATCAAGGACGGTCCGGGCCTGCGCACTGTCGTCTATCTGAAGGGCTGTCCTTTGCGCTGCCCCTGGTGCTACAATGCGGAAAGCCTGCACTTTCAAAAGGAACTGCGCTTTGTGCCGGAGTTTTGCCTTGGGATATCGTCCTGCGGGCGCTGCCTTGAGGCCTGTCCGGAAGAAGCCATTGCCGCAGCAAGGGACAGAAAGACACCGCTCGTTTTGCGCGACGTGTGCCGTGTGTGCCCTTCCTGCAGCGCTGCCTGCCCCTCACAGGCCCTGACGCTTGTGGGCGCATACATGACAGCAGAACAGATAGTCGACGAGGCAGGGCTGGACAGGGATTTTTACGCAACGTCCGGCGGGGGGATCACCCTGGGCGGCGGGGAGCCATTGGTGCGCCCTGCCCTTGCAGCCGCTATCCTGCGCCTTGCCAGAAAAAGGGGCCTGCACACAGCCATAGACACCTGCGGCTGGTTCGACATGGACGATCCAGAGGCGAGGGAAGCTCTTGCAAACTGCGATTTGCTTCTTTTCGATTTAAAGCACATGGAAAGCTCCAAACACAGGGCCTGCACGCGCATGGACAATGCCCGCATTCTGGAAAACCTCGACCGCATGGCCCTCGAGTTCCCCAATCTTCCCATATGGATACGCACGCCCATTGTGCGCGGCTTCAACGACAGCGAGCAGGAGGTGCTGGCACTTGCAAGGCACGCTGCCCAGTACCCCAATGTTCAGCGCCACGAGCTCTTGCCCTGCCTCGACATTGGCGAGGAAAAGTACGCACAGTTTGGCATGGCGCGGCCACAGTTCGCGAGCATTGGCCCGGATCCTGAACAGCTTGCAAGACTGCAGGCGCTGGTCGCACAGTGCAGGAACGAGATGCGCATGGACGAGGGAGGGAGCAGAGGATGAGCGCACTGTATACCCCAAGAGAGCGCACAGCCCGCATTCTTGCACGGTTTGCAGGCAAGAACCCGCGCATGAGTGTGGAAAGGGCAAGGTATTTTACACAGTATTTTCGCAGCCATGACCACATGCCCATGACCTTGCGCTGGGCAGGGGCCATGTGCCACGTCATGGCAAACATCGAGGTGGACATCCAGCCGGACGAGCTCATCGTGGGCAGGGTTGGCCCCAGGGGCAGGTATGGCCTTTTCTACCCCGAACTTGAGGGCGCCTACTTTGCCACTGTGGAAAAAAACCGCATGCAGAGCGCGGATCTGCCCCATGAAATCTCCGAGGAAGACCGCAGGGTCATCATGGAGGAACTCCTTCCCTACTGGTACGGCAGGACCTTCAGGGAAAGCCTTGCCAATGCCGTGCCCAATGATGTGCGCGAGCTTCTCTACAGGGATGGCGACATGTATGTGCCCTCCTTCATCATCCACGAGACAGCCACGGTGCGCCATTCCCTGCAGTGGGTCATGGATTTCGAAAAGGTCTTGCAGCGCGGCTTCAGGGGCATATACGACGAGGCAGCAAGACGCCTTGACTCGCTCGACATCAACGATCCCGAAAACAACTGGGACAAGGCCCCCTTCTATAAGGCGGTCATGAAACTGTGTCTTGGCATACGCGACTTTGCGGGACGCTACGCTGACCTTGCCCAAAAGATGGCTGAAAAATGCCAGGATGCGGAAAGAAAGAATGAGCTATTGACCATAGCGTCCAACTGCGCCCGCGTGCCCTGGCTGCCTGCCCGAACCTTTCACGAGGCTTTGCAGTCCTTGTGGTTTGTGCAGCTTGTCTCGCATATCGAAGAGCTGCACGGCGGCATCATGAGTATTGGCCGCATGGATCAGTACCTTCTGCCCTTTTACGAACAAGACTGTGCAAGGGGCCTTGTCGACGAGGAAAGGGCCCTTGAGCTTCTGGATTGCCTGTGGCTCAACATGGCGCAATACGTGCGCGTCCAGCCCACGGCAGCAGGCATACAGATCTACGAGGGGCACGCCCACTGGGAGCATACAACCATTGGGGGACAGCTCAAGGACGGGAGCGATGCCACCAACGCCATGTCCTGGCTGCTCTTGCGTTCAAGACGGGAATTTCCCCTGGACTATCCCGATTTGAGCCTGCGCGTTCACAAAGGAACACCGCAGGACTTTCTCCTTGCAGTGTGCGAGGCCATTCGGGAAGGCCGTGGCCCCAAGCTCATGAACGACGAGGAGATCATTGACCTCTTTTTGCGCAAGGGGGCCAACTTGACCGAAGCCCGCGACTACGCGGGATCCGGCAGCAGCGAGGTGCGCCTGCCAAACCGTACCACCTATCTCACTGGCACCACCTGGTTCAATCTGGCAGCGGTGCTGGAAATGACCCTCTACAACGGCCACTGCAGCATGGAGGGAAAAAGGCCCCTGGGCCTTGCCACAGGGGATCCAGCCTCCTTTGCAACCTATGAGGAGCTGGAAAGAGCCTTTTTCGCACAGCTCGCCAATATACTGAAACAGGTTCTTATACAGCAGTACATAGCGGACACATTGCGGCCAAGCCACCTTGCAGCCCCCCTTGTCTCCTGCCTGCACGATCTGTGCATGGATGAGGGCCGCGACATAAGCGAGGGCCGCATCAAAAACGCCCTGATTCTTGGCGGGCAGATAGGGCCTACGGGCTTTGCCACTGTGGTCGATTCCCTGGCAGCCATCCGCCTTCTGGTCTATGAAAAGAAGAG
>ENA-ORSJ01003024-ORSJ01003024.1-human-gut-metagenome-genome-assembly--contig:-NODE-3024-length-9982-cov-2.026090_pt1 | contig 9982 bp, 9 predicted proteins | sample MGYA00242191_ERZ509158 | MGnify/ENA primary metagenome ERZ509158 (study PRJEB26280, sample SAMEA2338623) | human gut metagenome | biome: human gut; feature: human-associated habitat; material: faeces... | reverse complement strand
CCCTTTGCATACCTATTAATAAAACCGGCAAGCAGGCAAAGGACTTCCCGAAGATGGTGGAAGCCGGATTCCAGTCCGATAATCAACTGATCATGTTTCCCGCCGGGCTGTGCTCGCGTCGTTATAACGGAGTGATTCGTGATCTGGAATGGAAAAAAACATTTGTGGTAAAGAGCGTACAAACAAAACGTGATGTGATACCTGTGCACTTTGGCGGCAGGAATTCTGATTTCTTCTACAATCTGGCCAATATTTGTAAGGCATTGGGGATTAAGTTTAACATCGCTATGTTGTATCTTGCGGATGAAATGTTTAAAAACCGCCATAAAACTTTTACTGTCACCTTTGGTAAACCTATTCCCTGGCAGACTTTCGATAAGTCGAAAACACCTGCACAGTGGGCTGAATACGTAAAGGATATTGTATATAAACTGTAACTGATAGAACAACTATAACAAGGAATATGGAAGATATTATTAAACCGATAAGCAAGGAACTGCTGAAGGCAGAGTTGACGGAGGACAAACGCTTACGAATGACGAATAAGAGTAATAATCAGATTTATATTATTACTCACCTGAACGCTCCTAATGTGATGAGGGAAATCGGTCGTTTGCGTGAGATAGCTTTCCGTGCTGCCGGTGGAGGGACAGGTTTGTCAATGGATATTGATGAATACGACACAATGGAGCATCCTTACAAGCAGTTAATTGTATGGAACCCGGAAGCGGAAGAAATTCTGGGGGGATATCGGTATCTGCTCGGGACAGATGTGCGCTTTGATGAGAAAGGGGCGCCGATTCTGGCTACTTCCCACATGTTCCATTTTTCGGATACTTTTATTAAAGAATATCTGCCTCAAACAATCGAATTGGGACGCTCGTTTGTGACGCTTGAATACCAGTCTACCCGTGCCGGAAGCAAAGGTCTGTTTGCTTTGGATAATCTTTGGGACGGATTGGGGGCGTTGACTGTTGTCATGCCGAATGTGAAATACTTCTTTGGTAAAGTGACCATGTATCCCAGTTATCACCGTCGCGGTCGCGATATGATTCTTTATTTCCTCAAGAAGCATTTCTGTGATAAAGAACATCTGGTGACTCCAATGGACCCGTTAAAATCGGAAACTTCCGAAGAAGAACTGAAAGCGTTGTTCTGCAAGAATACGTTTAAAGAAGATTATAAGATCCTGAATTGTGAGATTCGCAAATTAGGATATAATATTCCACCGTTGGTAAATGCTTATATGAGCTTGAGTCCCACTATGCGTATGTTTGGCACAGCTATCAACTATGAGTTTGGGGATGTAGAAGAAACCGGAATCCTGATTGCTGTAGATGAAATATTGGAGGACAAGCGCATGCGCCACATCCAGACGTTTATTGAAAGTCATCCGGATGCGTTGAAAATGCCTTGTGAGGAGGATGAGGCGTTTACTCCTAAAGTCGTTACACCGCAGGCAGACTGTTGCCGTTAATCTTGCGGTAGAGGTCAAGAGCAAAGACATCGGTCATTCCCGATATATAATCAAGTACCGCCTGTATTCTTTCATAGAGTGCAGGTGCTTTTATATTGTACTGGCTGGAGACCCGGTTAATTAGAAGTTCGGAGTAAGCCTTTCCGGGTGAGGTCACCGCATCTACCATTAACTCAAGTAGGGTACTGATAACCCGGAAGCCGGCTAATTCGATGTCCAGTACATCTCGTGAGCGGTAAATCTTCTTGATCGAAACTTCGGCACAATGCTTGTAAGCCTTTGCCGGACGTTCGGAGATATGTTTGATAAGTGCTTCTTCAAATGTGCCGGAAAGTATTTCTTGCTCGTGTTCCAAAAATACACGTGTACATTCCCGGATTAATAATCCGATCACAGAAGAACGCAGATAAGCGATTTGTTCATTGGTGTCATTTACGATATGGAATGTTTTTTGGATATGCGCCTGCCGTTCTTCGTTGAAGTATGCCATTAGCAGTTCTTTAGTTTCTTCGGTTGTGAGAATTTTCAATTTATGGGCGTCTTCAATGTCCATCATCTGATAACAGATATCATCGGCAGCTTCTACCAGGTATACCAGTGGGTGGCGTGCATATTTCAGCGGGTGTTCGTTGAGCAAAGTAAGCCCCAGTTCCGTAGCAATTCTGTGAAAACTCTCTTCTTCGCTGACAAAGAAGCCGAATTTTGATTTCGTACCTGCAAGACTGGATGAAAAAGGGTATTTCACAATGGAAGCTAATGTCGTGTAAGTCATGGCAAATCCTCCTTTCCGGCGTCCTTCAAATTGGTGTGTGAGCAGTCGGAATGCGTTCGCATTTCCTTCAAAATGTGTCAAATCTTCCCATTCCATCGAAGAAAGTTGTTCTCCATCCGGTTGCTTGTCCTTTAAGAATTGTCCTTTACCTTCAGAAAAAAAAGTAGATATGGCCCGTTCGCCGGAATGTCCGAAAGGCGGGTTGCCCAAGTCGTGCGCCAGGCAGGCAGCGGAAACGATAGAACCTATTTCCGGTAGGAAAGACTCCTGCAGTTCGGGCTGGCGCTCAAGAATCGCTTTTGCGACGTCATTTCCTAACGAACGTCCGACACAGGATACTTCAAGGCTGTGTGTGAGCCGGTTGTGTACGAAGATACTGCCCGGTAAGGGGAATACTTGGGTTTTGTTTTGCAGTCGGCGGAAAGGGGCGGAGAAAATGAGGCGGTCATAGTCCCGTTGAAATTCCGAACGGTTTTCCTGGCGTTCTTCATGGAACTCTTCCATTCCGAAGCGTTTTGCAGATATTAATTGGTTCCAATTCATCATTTTAATCATTATTTCGTTATTTACCATTCACAAATTAGTTGCCGGTACATTATTTAACTGCAAACTTAACTATTTTTCAGTTCAAAATGTGTATTTTCGCCCGTTAATATAGTAAACGTGTATTTATGAATATTCAAGTTATCAATAAATCGAAGCACTCGCTTCCGGCTTATGCCACTGAATTGTCTGCAGGAATGGATATCCGTGCTAATCTTTCCGAACCTATCACATTGGAACCGCTACAACGCTGCCTGGTGCCTACCGGACTATATATTGCTCTTCCACAGGGATTTGAAGCACAAATTCGTCCGCGTAGTGGTTTGGCCATCAAGAAAGGGATTACCGTTCTCAATTCTCCGGGAACCATTGATGCAGATTATCGGGGAGAGATTTGTATTATTTTAGTTAATCTGTCATCGGAAACTTTTGTGATTGAAGACGGTGAACGTATTGCACAAATGGTGATAGCAAAACATGAACAGGCCGTATGGCAGGAAGTGGAAGTGCTGGACGACACCGAACGGGGAGCCGGCGGCTTCGGTCACACAGGAAAAAAATGAAAAGGATACTATTATTCTCGTTGTTAAGTACTTTGCTGCTTACTTCCTGCATGGCTGTGCAAGTGGTGGGGAGTGTAGCAGGAGGTGCGGTTATGGTGTCGGGATATGCTCTTGGCGCGAATGCAGTTACAAAGAAGGTTAAGAAAAAGAAGGATAAAAAGAAAAAAGTTCAGAAGGAAGAAGCTTTGGCTTCTCAATTAACAGAGGAGCAACAGCGTAAGTATGACTATTTTTTTCTGGAAGCCATGCGGATGAAAGAAAAGAAAGAGTATGACGCGGCTTTCGGATTGTTGGAACATTGTCTGGACATTCACCCGAATGCTTCTTCTGCGCTTTACGAAATATCCCAGTATTATATGTTTCTCCGTCAAGTGCCGCAAGGGCAGGCAGCCTTGGAAAAGGCTGTGACTTATGCACCTGATAATTACTGGTATAGTCAAGGGCTGGTGAGTCTGTATCAACAACAGAATGAGTTGGATAAAGCTGTTACGTTGCTTGAAGAAATGGTAACCCGTTTCCCGACCAAGCAAGATCCTCTGTTCAATCTTCTCGATATCTATGGACGACAGGAGAAGTACAGTGATGTAATTTCTACACTGAACCGGCTGGAAAAACGCTTAGGTAAGAATGAACAGTTGTCGATGGAGAAATTCCGTATTTATCTTCAGATGAAGGATGACAAGAAGGCTTTTCAGGAAATAGAGAGTCTTGTCAATGAATATCCGGCAGATATGCGTTATCAAGTGATACTGGGGGATGTATATCTTCAAAATGGAAAAAAAGAGGAAGCATATGAGGCTTATCAGAAGGTATTGTCAGTAGAACCGGATAATCCAATGGCTCTCTTTTCAATGGCATCTTATTATGAACAGACGGGTCAGAAGGAATTATACCAGCAACAACTCGATACGTTATTGCTGAATAAGAAAGTTACTCCGGATACAAAAATCAGTGTCATGCGTCAGGTGATTGTGGAGAATGAACAATCATCGGTAAAAGATAGTACGGAAGTGATCGCCTTGTTTGACCGGATGATGGAACAAGATCTGGATGATCCGCAGGTTCCGATGCTTTATGCACAATATCTGTTGTCGAAAAGTATGGAAGCAGAGGCGGTGCCGGTACTGGAACAGGTTGTTGATTTGGATCCGACTAATAAAGCTGCCCGTCTTATGCTGATAAGTGCGGCGATAAAGAAGGAAGACTATAAACAGATTATAAAAGTCTGCGAACCGGGTATTGAGGCTACTCCGGATGCATTGGATTTCTATTATTATCTAGCCATTGCCTATCATCAGGCAGAACAGCCGGACAGTGTGTTGAGCGTTTGTACCAAGGCGCTGGAACGTGTGACGACTGACACGCGGAAAGAAATAGTCTCGAATTTCTACTCAATTATGGGGGATATCTATCATACCAAGAAACAAATGAAGGAAGCATACGCAGCCTATGATTCGGCTTTAGTGTATAATCCGTCCAATATTGGTACATTGAATAATTATGCTTATTATTTGTCCGTGGAACGCCGCGATCTGGATAAGGCGGAAGAAATGAGTTACAAGACGGTGAAGGCCGAACCTAACAATGCCACTTATCTCGACACATACGCTTGGATTCTTTTTGAGAAGGGCAACTATGCAGAAGCTCGTATCTACATTGATAATGCAATGAAGAGTGACGAAGAAAAGAGTGATGTGGTTGTGGAACACTGCGGTGATATCTATTTTATGACCGGTGATGTGGAAGGTGCACTGAAATACTGGAAGAAAGCATTGGAAATGGGTAGTGAATCGAAAACACTGAAAGAGAAAATAGAAAAGAAGAAATATATTGCAGAATGAAAAGAATAGTTTTTCTATTGTTGGTTGTAGTTGTGCTGGCCGGGTGTAAGAGCTCGAAGCATTTGGCGACTTCGGAGAAGAATGTTCAGGTGTCCAGCTATCTGACTTCCAAACTTCAATTGACTATTCCCGGTAAAAAGGGGGGAAGTATGTCTGTTGGGGGAACTATGAAGATGAAAACCCATGAGCGGGTACAAATATCCTTATTAATGCCTATCTTGCGTACGGAAGTAGCGCGTGTGGAAGTTACTCCTGACGGTGTGCTATTGGTAGACCGGATGAACAAACGTTTTGTCCGTGCCACCAAAGATGAATTGAAGGGCATGCTGCCGAAGAATGCAGAATTTTCCCGTCTGGAGAAGATATTGTTGGATGCCTCTTTGCCCGGTGGGAAGACGGAATTGTCCGGAAAAGATATAGGCATTCCTTCGTTGGAAAAGGCTAAAGTCCAACTTTATGAGTTCTCGACAAAAGAATTTTCAATGACTCCTACGGAACTTACTTCTAAATATCGGCAAGTTCCCTTGGAAGAATTAGTAAAAATGCTGGTAGCTTTCTTATGATGAAACATTTCTTTGTAATTCTGATTGGTTGCTTATGGTTGGCAATTCCTCTTTTCGCTCAGTCGAACAAGCTGATTCGTGAGTTGGAAAGCAAACGTGGTGCGCTGCAAAAGCAGATCTCCGAGACGGAATCAATCTTGAAGGATACAAAGAAAGATGTGGGTAGTCAGTTGAATAGTCTGGCGGTATTGACCGGCCAGATCGAGGAGCGGAAACGTTATATCATTGCTATCAATAATGACGTGGAAGCGATAGAACGTGAACTGACTTCCTTGCAACGTCAGTTGAACGGTTTGCAAAAGGATTTGAAGGATAAGAAGAAAAAGTATGAGGCTTCTGTCCAATACTTGTATAAGAACAAGTCGATTGAAGAAAAACTGATGTTTATTTTCTCTGCCAAGAATCTCGGGCAGACTTACCGCCGTATGCGCTATGTTCGTGAATATGCTACTTATCAACGGTTGCAAGGTGAGGAAATCCTGAAGAAACAGGAACAGATACGGAAGAAAAAGGTGGAACGGGAACAGGTGAAAGCCGCTAAAGAGAGTCTGTTGAAAGAGCGTGAAGGCGAGAAGACCAAACTGGAAGCGCAGGAGAAGGAAAAACGTACGCTTGTGGCCAATCTGCAAAAGAAACAGAGAGGGTTGCAAGGTGAGATCAATAAGAAACGGAGAGAAGCTAACCAATTGAATGCCCGCATTGACAAGTTGATTGCAGAAGAAATAGAACGTGCCCGCAAGCGTGCCGAGGAAGAAGCCCGACGCGAGGCTGCCGCCCGTAAGAAAGCGGAGGGTAAAGAAAGTCAAACTGCCGGAACCGGAACAACCGTTAAAACGAACTCGAAGCCTCTGGAAACTTATACAATGAGTAAAGCCGCCCGGGAACTGTCCGGCAATTTTGCAGCCAATCGGGGAAAACTTCCTATGCCTATATCCGGTGCTTATATTATCACCAGCCATTATGGACAATATGCTGTGGAAGGTCTTCGTAATGTGAAACTGGATAATAAAGGTATTGATATCCAAGGAAAGCCGGGAGCACAGGCACGTGCTATCTTTGACGGAAAAGTCGCAGCAGTATTCCAGTTGAATGGATTATTTAATGTGCTAATCCGCCATGGCAACTATATTTCCGTTTACTGTAACTTATCATCGGCTTCTGTAAAGTCCGGCGACATGGTGAAGACCAAGCAATCTATCGGACAAGTTTTCTCTGACGGCACTGATAATGGAAGAACGGTATTGCACTTCCAGTTACGCCGGGAGAAAGAGAAACTGAATCCGGAACCTTGGCTGAACCGATAGTCAAGCAATGTAAGGCATACGTATACAAGAAATATGTCAAAACTAAATCTTTTCTAGGTAAGTTATTGCAAATGAAGGGTGTATTTGGCATCTTTTTTCTAATGTATTATTCTAAAAGTTGAATTAATGATTAATTTTTATCCTTTATTGAACAATTTGTTTTAAAAAAACAATTAGTTTTTTCTCATCTTTGTAGAATGAATTTTAGATTTCTTTTGGTAAGTCTGTTTAATAGTAATTAATTAATAAAACACCATGAAAAAGTTATGTGTATGGGCAGTTGCCGCCCTTTTAATGGCAGCTTGTACACCGAAAGCCGAGAAAGCTACGGATTCCGGTCTATTACAGAGTAATTTCCGTACGGAAGTGGACGGAAAGAAAACCGATCTCTACATTCTGCGCAACAAGAACAATATGGAAGTTTGCATCACGAACTTTGGCGGACGCATTGTTTCTGTCATGGTTCCCGATAAGGACGGACAGATGCGTGATGTAGTTCTTGGTTTCGATTCCATTCAGGATTATATCAGCAAACCTTCCGACTTCGGTGCAAGCATTGGACGTTATGCTAACCGTATCAATCAGGGTAAGTTTACGTTGGACGGCGTAGAATATCAGCTTCCCCGTAATAACTACGGCCATTGCCTGCACGGAGGTCCGCAAGGGTTCCAGTATCGGGTGTATGACGCCGTACAATTGAATCCGCAGGAATTGCAACTGACTTATGTGGCAAAAGATGGTGAAGAAGGTTTTCCGGGAAACATTACTTGTAAAGTGCTAATGAAACTGACTGACGACAATGCAATCGATATTCAGTATGAAGCGGAGACGGATAAACCGACTATTGTCAATATGACCAACCACTCTTATTTTAATCTGGATGGCGATGCGGGCAGCAACGCAGAGCATCTGCTGACTATTGATGCAGATTATTATACTCCGGTGGACAGCACCTTTATGACTACCGGTGAAATAGTTCCGGTAGAAGATACTCCAATGGATTTCCGTACACCAATGCCGGTGGGAGAACGTATCAACGATTTCGACTTTGTGCAACTGAAGAACGGTAATGGTTATGATCACAACTGGGTATTGAATGCCAAAGGCGATATTAACCGTAGGGCTGCTTCATTGAAATCTCAGAAAACAGGTATTGTATTGGATGTATATACCAATGAACCGGGAGTTCAGGTATATGCCGGAAACTTCCTTGATGGTTCGCTGACCGGAAAGAAAGGTATTACCTATAATCAACGTGCTTCCGTATGTCTTGAAACACAGAAATATCCGGATACTCCGAACAAGCCTGAATGGCCTTCGGCTGTTCTGCGTCCGGGCGAGAAATACATGAGCCAGTGCATTTTTAAATTCTCGGTGGACAAGTAATACAGATTAGTTCCGAGCGTTTCGTTATAGGGGTATTTGTAATAACAGAAATAATCCCGTTAAATGTGAGCAGTCAATATCTGATGTTTTAGATATTGACTGCTTAATAATAATATAAAAGAGTATGGAAGATCTGATAAATGCACGTTGCGGCTGGGCCGGAACAGATGAATTATACCTAAAATACCATGACGAAGAATGGGGCCAACCCGTTACTGATGACAGAACTCTATTTGAGTTCTTGGTACTCGAAAGTGCTCAGGCAGGACTATCCTGGATTACTATCCTTCGAAAGCGTGAAGGATACCGGGAAGCCTTTCATCATTTTGATGTGGAGAAAGTAGCACAAATGACACAGGAAGATATCGAACGGTTAATGCAATATGATGGAATCGTCAAAAATCGGTTGAAGATCAATAGTACAATCAATAATGCAAAACTATTTATAGCTATTCAGAAAGAGTACGGTAGTTTCTACAAATACACCTTATCATTCTTCCCCAAACAACGGGCTATCGTCAATAATTTTAAAACTTTAAGTCAGGTTCCGGCTACATCTCCCGAATCGGACGCTATGAGCAAAGACATGAGAAAGCGAGGCTTCAAGTTTTTTGGATCAACTATTTGTTATGCTTTTTTGCAGGCTGCCGGTTTTGTGAATGATCATTTGGAAGATTGTTTCTGTAAAGCTGTTCGATAAAAAAAAGCGAGGGGATAACCTAATGTGTAACATGCTTTAAAAGCGATGAAGGTGCAATTATCTCGTTTGATAATACATCTTTTTTATCTTGTGAAAAAGAATATTGATGATGATTGACTATGTGAATATTCTTTTCGCTATATTTGTAATTCAAGAGCACAAGATAAAGTAAGTAATGAAATTTTCGACTTATTCTTTTAAACAGTTACTGTCAGGAGGTTTGCTTTGTTGTTTGATTCTGTTGGCAGCTTATATATTTCAGGCATTTTTTCCTGGAATGTATGTTGATGCATTCTCATCTTCTATGCATCTATTGATGTGGTTGACTCTCTTTGTGGGGGCATTACTGTGGACATTTCATGAGAAGGGAGAAACCTTTGGCATTTCTGAGGTGATAGATTGGCAGTTCATTGCAGCTTTTATTTTGATTACAGCAGATGAAATTTATATGATTATGCCGAGAGAAATCCATATGGAAATAGCACCGGTCTGAGTATACTATTCCTGTGTTAGCCGTTATTGGTATAATGGTAGCCGCTACAATAAAAGTCTCTATTACACTGTATCATAAATTGGCGGACGAACGTCGGCAGGCTATTCTTCAAGCTCAAAAAATACAGCAATTGCTAGATTCTCCTCCACCAGAACAGAAAGGAATTTCTTTCTTGCGTAAGCTCGTAGAGAATCAATCTATTGCTCAATTCTCGGCCAAAGACTATCTTTTGCTGGTGGAAGGATGCCAAATTGTTGATCCTGAGTTTTTTAATTGGCTTAAGAAGCAGGATTTCCAACTTCCACCGCGAGATATTGTATTATGTGTGTTGATTCGGATG
>ENA-ORSJ01003014-ORSJ01003014.1-human-gut-metagenome-genome-assembly--contig:-NODE-3014-length-10008-cov-2.973174_pt1 | contig 10008 bp, 14 predicted proteins | sample MGYA00242191_ERZ509158 | MGnify/ENA primary metagenome ERZ509158 (study PRJEB26280, sample SAMEA2338623) | human gut metagenome | biome: human gut; feature: human-associated habitat; material: faeces... | reverse complement strand
CCCGCCCCCGCCGATGCCTTGCCAGCCCGCGGGGCTTTGAAAGTGATTGAGAACTTCTTCCATTGCCCTGCCGTAAGCTGAACCGACGAACCCATCTGTGCGTTGCCGCCGCTCTCGTATATCAGGTAGTTGTAGTTGAGAGATACGGCGTTTGCGGCGTATGCCTCGCCCGACAGGGTGAACTGCTCGCCCTCGGCAACGTCGATATAATCGTTGTAGAGGACATTGTTGCCGTCGGACTTCATCGTAAGTTCGCCCGTGGAGCGGTCGGCGGTGAGCGAATTGCCGGAGTAGTTGTCGAACAGCCGCCAATGTTCCGTGCCGAGTTGCAGCCCCGAATTGAGGTAGAGGTTGCGTCCCCGCGACTTCACTGTCAGCGATATGTCCGTTGCCGTCTGCCTTATTTCGGAGATGTCGGACTTTACCTCCGACATGCCGCTGTCGTATACTGTCCGCTCCACTTTAGAGGAAATCTGCGAGCTTAACAAGGACAGGCTGGCTGACGTGGACTGCTTAAAGCCGTCGAGGTCGAAAGCGATTTCGTCGGCCGTCTGCTGCGCCTTTTCAGCCGCGTCCACGGCTTCCGCTATGCCGTCCGTGAGGTCTCCGTAGCCGTCCATATTCTCCAGCCCTGTAGAGCCTACCTCTATGTTGAACTTGCCTGTGAAAGTGCCGTTGAACGAGCCTACCTTGATGTTCACTCCGTCGGGTGTGACCTCGAATATGGCCTTACCCTCCAATGAGTAGCTGTCGATGCCGGTATAGAGCATTATCGACGGCGCATTTCCGCCGTAGGAGCTTATTACGATGGCGTGCTGGCGTGTGGTGTCGCGGTCGTTGCCGACGGTGACGATGCTGTCGCCCGCCTGAGGGATGCCGCTGCCGGAGAGGCAGTCGGTGGCGGAGAGGTCGATGTAGTCCGCCCCCATGCCGATTACCTTACGCCAGTAGTAGCGGTTGACCGAGCCGCCGGTGAGGTTGAACTCGCGGCACATCGCTTGGTCGCCCACGGCGAACTGGTTCTCTATGGTGCGCTCTCCGTCGGTGGAGCGGAAATAGCAGCGGTAGGCCGCGCTTCTCTGCGCCACGGCGTTCAGTCTGCGCCCTTGGCTGTCGTAGAGGGCGCGTCCCTGACTGTCGGCGAGCGGCTGCCATGCCGAGGGTATGCCCGATACCTTTTCCACGCGGATGCACTCCATCCCCGCGGGCGACACGACGAACTCGCCTCCCACGTGGGATATGTGCTTCACCTCCAAGGTGTCGAAAATCGCCTTGTAGCGGACATAGAGGCGGTCGAGTTCGAGGTAGGACATTCCGTCCACGTCCTTGAACAGCCCGAAGCCTGTGCCGAGCGTGCCGCTGGTGTAGCCGGTACTCTGCAGCCCCTTGGCGAACGACAGCAGCCCAGCCACGGTATCGTCAGTAATTTTGCTGACAAACATATTCGCCCCATAGGAACGGATTAGCGAAGTGATGTCGGCTTTCGTAAGTTGCGGCGAGCCAGTAGACATCATCTGCGATACCTCGCTTGCCACACGGTCGACGAAATCGGCTTCCGTCTCGTCATTGAGTGTCACCTCGTACTGTGGAATCATTCCCTCGCCCTCCTTTATGGTGAGAGAAGAGATGGTGACGAACGTGTCGATTCCCAAATCCGCATCGCTGAACACGAACAGGTCGCCCTCCTTTATGGTCTCCGCAATATCGGGATGCTCCGCCATAAATTTGTTGTCAATGGCAGGAGTAAAGGACGGTTTCGTATGGTCGTGCTGCCTTAGCCAAGCAGTAGCTTCCGAAAGCAATTTTTGCGAAGCGGCGTTGATGTATGCGTCAGGCATTGATATTCCGAGCAACACGAACTTGTCGCCGGGCGAGAGGTTGAAATCACGGTTGGGAAACGCCTGTTGGATGGAATCGTCGACCGTGCGGTTGACGGTAAGCACATAATTTATCCCGCTTTTTACAACATTGGTAATATCGAAAGTGCGTCCTACGCACATCCCGCTTTTCATTGAGATTTGCGCCGTTTCGTCCGTCAGGTAATCGTTTATGTCGAATCCTAAATCCTTTAAGGTTATCGTGAAGTACGACGGTGATAAATCCGTTCCGTCTTCCGGCAATATGCCGCTGTCGGAAAGCTGTTGCGCCGATACAATTTCGTCGAGATTGCCGTTGTCGCCGTCGGCAAGCTCGATTTTATATCCGGCTTCCTCAAGAATCTCCGCCGTCATTCCCTCCATAGACGGATAAATCTCTTCTTCCTCCCCGCTGCCGTCGAAAAAGACAGTACCCTCGTTGATGCCGTAGGTCTCCGTCTCGGGGCTGTCGATATACACGTCGGTGGCTACCTGTTTGCCCTCTATTACGGTAGTCTCTATGGTCACGGTACAACCGTTGTAGTCATAACTGCCACCCCTATGTACCCTTCCAAAGTCGGGAAGCATAAGGTTCGGAACGTACATACTTTCAAGCACTCCCGAAAGATTGTTATAGTAGCGGTAAGGTATGTTGCGGGTGCTTCCGTATGCCCGCAACCTTGTTATGATGGCATCATCGGAATTTACAGTCTGCTCGATTGAAAGCAATCCGTTGCCTTTGCCATAGCGGAATTCTTGGGCTATGGTACTCCCTTTCCCTCCAATGGTAATGACACGTCCGCGTATTACAAAGTTGAGTTTCCAAACCTTGTTTGCCTCGGTAAGCGCGTCCCATACCTTTACGTTCGAGAACGAGAAGTTGTAAGGTTTTACTACCGTACCCTCGGCTACTTTGACAGTCCACTTCCGGTCGCCCTTATACAAACGGTCGAGGTTTGCCTGAATGCGTCCGGCAAGGTCGTCGGCTGTCTCGGCATAGAACTGGAATGTAGGCAGAGAAGTGAAGTGCATCTTGTTGTCGGAAAGCACCACGTCGAGAAAATCGCAGCGGGTGAGGTCGTCGGTGCCGGAATAGAACACTATGCCCTCATAGACGAATGCCTCGCCGTAGCGCATAGGCGCGGACTGCTTCTTCAAGGCAGGAAGATAGCGCAAGGTGAAACGGTCACCGCGGTAGTCGATATAATCGCCGTTGGCAAAGGCTACCGGGACAGGGGATTTTACAGTAACTGAAAGGCACGACAGTCCCATAAACACGCCCTGATATTCAAGACTGCTTATGACCGCCTTTTGCGATCCGTCCTTGCTGTAAACATACCTTTTCATTTCTCAAGAGCGATATTAGTTACAGGGTCGTTCACCTTTAACGTCACTTTGAAAGTGACTATTTCCTTGCCGGAATCGTCTATGCTCAGGGCATCATCGTCGTAACTTACATAGCGCACTTTTTTTCTTCCTATGCCTGTATATTGTGAATAGATGGAGAAATATCCGCCGAACGCAAGGTATTGCAAGAAAGAACGAATCTTGGCAGGAGCATCGGCGGCCATGCCGATATAGGCAAATGACACCTCCATCTCATAGGACTGCATAGCCGGACGGTCAGGGAGATATTCATCGTCACCGTCCTCGTCTTTCCAGTCGTTGGACGGCAGGTCTTTCATATCAGGGAAAGGACGGAACGGCAGCGAGGTGACATAGACGTTCCATTCGTCGCTTGAATGAACGGCAGTGTCAATGCCATAATCGCCGTAGGCAACATCTTTCTTTATGAGAAACGGTTTGTATGCCATAGTCCTTAATTCCCCAAAAAGGAAAGAGCCTGACAATGCACAAGGCACTATCAGGCTCAAAGTCCTTTGAATAGATTAGTAAAAGAAGAGCAGTACAAATATACGAATATATTTGTGTGTATGCAATATTTATGTGTTTTTGTGAATAAATATTCATAAAAATCGAATTATAACACTTAGTTGCTTAACTTGGTCAGCGAGGTGAGCAAGTCACCCAATGAACATTTATGAACTTCTTACACGTAGGGCATATCACATAATCGCCCTCACGTTGGTCTGAATGTATGTCTCTAAAGTCGTACATAAACACGCAGCCGCAATTCTTACATTTCATTTTCTTCTCTTTGGGCGGAAGTTTGCCTTTCTTTATTATCTTCATAATTCATTCGTTTTTATTCGTTTCTACATATCCGTTTTCGATAGTCCAGCACAGCAAGGAGTAGGCGGCATCAATTAATACTCCTTTAACTGGTTACTCTATTCCATGTTGTTAATCGAATAATTCCACTCTAAACCGTCTTCTTCTCTTACGTGCGTTGAAAGCCAATCCAAAGCAGTTGCTTCTTCGCTGTCTGAACTGAAACAATCTTGAGTGCTAATCTCATCGTTATTCTCCAATGCCTCATATACCTCATCGGAGACCTCTATATCGCATAATGTAACCTCGTAAGTCACGCTTACATTTAGTTCTTTTATCTTCTTCATATCTATTCCTCCCATTCGATTCTGACGGTTGCGATAGTGGTGTACCTGTCATTGTTCGGGGCTAACTCAACTGCCTCTTCACGGCTTTCAGAAATACTACCCAATACGATTCTGTCATCATCCTTTGCGTCTCTGCAAATATTCACCCATCCCTCTTTCTTTTCGGGGAGCATCATGAGGTCATCTTTGTATTCCGCGCCATCTTCGATTAGAACCTTACCTTTTTCGTTATATCCACATACATCATCTTCCCCGTCAGAGCGTTCCACCAATGCGAGTATTGGATAACTTACATTTTTGTAAAATAGTCGTCTGTCAAAAGCAATAATTCTCGCCTTTCTTCCGTCCCTTGTGCAGACAGGCTTGCCTGATTTGGCTGCTTCGAGGTCAAACTCTTTGAAATTCTTTCCAATCTTTTCAGAATTGGAATGTTTTGCATTGTTCTTTTCTTCCATATCTTCTTTGTTTTGTTTGATTTCTATTGCTATTCGTTTATGTTTATAATCGGTTATATACATTGGTGGTGTCTGATAGCAGTATATCACGTTTGAATCAAACAATTGATATTCCTGCATCATAACCAACCGGCCATCCCCATAATAATTGCAAGAAAAAGGCTCTCCGACCTTTTCGAGTTTCTTGAAGATTACGCCGTCCTTTTGACGGCTTGCACTTTGGCATTCTCCTCTTATTCCTTTGCTGGTTACACAAGTTATATCATTCTTAAATGCGCAATAGTCGCATACATGTCTTTCAGGCAAGCACTGATACCACTCGCCTTGATACTCGAATATTTCTCCTATCTTACGTTCCATATTGGTGTGATTTTATGATTTAACGTCCTGATTCTATTTCTCCGATTTTTTTCTTATAGTAGGTCAGCACTTCCTCATAATCTCTTTCGCAAAGCTGGTAACCGATACGTATGGCCGATTGCGCCCCTTGCAGATATGCGGCTGTAATCAGTGAATGCAGCCAATTTTGTAACTCTTCAGGGCTACAGTACATTCTTACTTTCATTACATTTTGTGCATATATCTCTGCTTCTTTCTGATAGCCTTTGTCCTGACGGACATCGGGCAGTTGTTTTGGCATCATTGTCTTGTAGTTTTTTTAGTTTATAGTTGATTCATATCTCCTTTCGTTTGAATCTGTATTGTTGCCCTTTTTGCAGGTTCGGGGAGTACCAGCCTTTGGGCGGGTAAGTGCCGTTGCGCAGGTGGCTCTCCCTTGCGCGCTTTGCGGCGTGCGCCTGTGCCTCGCGCATGAACTGCGCCGTCTTTTGCAGTTCCATCGCGCAGGCTATCCTTTTCACCGACGATTCACTCACCCCAAGGTATAGGGCGCAGATGGAGTTGGCCATGCCGGGGAAGTTGCGGCGCAGCCACAATGTCTGCTCCAAGGTGAGGTGTATCTTGCCGGGCTGCTCTTTCCTGCGCAGTCCTATGCGGCGGAGGCGTTGGCGCACAGCCCCGGTTGTCACCCCGAAGTGCCGTGCGAGTCCGGGGGATGTCGTCGTGGGGTAGAGGCGGCGGAGTTCGACATCCATCTCGTCAGTCCATCGGCGGTTCACAGCGTGCCTCCTTTCTTCAGTTCGGCAATAAGAGCGTCAGCACCCTCAACGCTCCAGCGAGCCAAACTGGCGAAATCAGCATCTACGTACATATCGTTAGGGTTGGCCGCAAATGCTTTCATTAATTCTTTCGCTATTTCATACCTCATTTGTTCAAAACCGATGTCGGTTTTTAGGACTTCTTCCATGTCCTCGAAGTCCCAATAGATATTCATAGGGACTTTTGCTCTCTCCTGTCCTTTGCTGTCTATGTAGCTAACAAAATCACGGGTATCTTCACGGGTTGTTCCAAAAGGCGCAGTGAATGAGATGACATCGACAATCTCACCTGTCTTTCTGATTCTCTTTTTCATTTTATTTTTCTGTTAGATTCTTAAACGCCTGATAATAATCTTCAATACAAGAAAATCTCGGGACACAAATAATATGTTCTCTTAATTTCTTTATTTTCCTGCTGTCGTTCCCATACATTACAAAGAAACGTAATAATGCCGCGACAAAGGGTCTGTATAGCTTGTTCGGATATTTGATTGAAGAAATAAACCGGTAAATCCCAATCCAATGTTCGCTGTGATTCCTCAAGTTACCTTTCTTTACGTCGCCAGCGTTACATTTTGCGCAACTGAAAAGTAATATGTTATTGGATATGCCCAAATCATATTCTTCACTCATCTTGACGAACATGACATAATCAGGATAGCCTTTCTTATAATAATACTGTACCCATTCTTCCTGCCGCCACGGTTTAAGATAGGTGTTTAATTCTATCATAACCGATTCCGGGTCATATTCGCCGTCGTAGAACATGAAATATATCGGTTTTCCAAGCCGTTTACAAGCATCAAAACGATGCTGTCCATCCATTATCCTATATGATTTGTCTACGAGGATTGGCGCAAATGGAGTGACATCAAAATTCTTGATACGGTTTATCATTTTATCGTTTTTCCCTATATCCCTGTTCGTTTTGAAAAATGAAAACCGTGAATAATCATGCTCAATATAAATCTTACCGATTTTATACATAATTTTCCTCCTTTCTTTCGGGAAGCAAATCTGAAATGTATGCCCAACGCTTCGCCCCATTCAAATCGTCAGAAGTCATCCCAAGACCGAACTCTTCCGGACTGATTTCATTCCCGAAATCAATTATGATTACAAACATACCATTCGGCTTTTCACTAACATCGTGCCACACGCTGTCTATGCGCCAATTCGCGGCGTATTGGAATCCTGTCTTTATGGCATCTCTGACATCAATATCGGCATCAGCGAACTGTATTGCCAAATAATTTGATTCTTCTATAATCTGTTGCTGTGTCATTTCTCCTGACTTTTTACAAATTCCACCAACTCAAATGTAACATTATCCAACGGTGTGTTGTAAAGCTGCTGAATCACATACCTTGCGCCTGCACTGAAGCCGCGCTTGTAGTGCTTGCCGAAAACGCTCCTGCCTGCCGAGCTTCCGTCCTTGCTGTACGGCATCATTTCTTCCGCCGCCTGTTCAATCTGTTGCTGTGTCATTTTGTTTCTGTATTTATTGGTTGTTCTTCGGAATCGTCCACCTCTATTATTTCCTCGTCGGAAAGCGAAATACCTTTTAAGTCACCGACGATTATCATACAGGCGTTATTGTTTTTTCTTTTTGCGAAACAATCGAACTTACGGATTGCCTGTGTGAAATCTTCCGCCACCACCGTATATCCACGGCCGAAACGGTCTGTCAAATTGAATAGTTTATTGCTCATTTTGTTTTTGTTTTTATTTATAATTCAATTAATTGCTATTTTTGCGTTATGGAAACAAAAGAATATTATGAGGCTTTCATTTCCGTGATAGAGTATGTCGCCGCAGGTAATTCTGTGATTACCCTGCAAAAGGGCGAGGAACTGTCTGGCGGATATTGGCCGAGAATACACAAGATACTTTGTATCGAAAAAATCGGCATGGACAATGGCGGCGGAGAACTGTATATCTCACGAGGTCAATATCTTAATCCTATCTATGAGGATTGCAGACACGCGCTCGAGGAGATTACCCGGCAAGAAGCGGACAGGGAGTTGGAACGGTATTCAAAATATGCCGGAATCAAGTATGCCCGCTTCTCGCTGTTCGTCTCAATCGGTGCGTTAATCGTCGCCCTTGTCGCTCTCATTTGGCAAATCATTGAATAGCCAGCAAGATAGATATAACGGAAATCAGAATGGCTACCATTGAAATGGCGTATGCCAAGTCTGCAAGTTCTCCTTCAGTCAGTTTCTTTCTCATCTTGTTTCTGTTTTAACGGTATGAATAACTCGCATTTGCCGTCTTTGTAGTTTTCGACAGTCCAGACGGCGTGTCTGCCCCGGTTGTTGCAGCTTTCGGCGAAACGGCGGCACTTGCGCCGCAGTGGGCATTTGCTGCCGAAGCACATTGCAAAATCGTCGGTCATAGCTTAATGGTTTGAGTGTATTTCAATTCACCTGTATAGCCGCGCTTCCGCAGCTCGTCGATAAGCTGGCGAGGGGTGAACTCCGCAAGCGCGGGATTTCCGCCCCCCCAATTTTGTTTTTCTCCTTGAAAGGCCGCACGTTCTTGTCATAGTCGTTGATGCAGGACTTGCACCAGTTCTGCAAGCCGTCCTTTGCGCTTATGTTCTTGTAGAACTCCGTTTCCGGCAATTGCCTGTGGCATCTTTTGCATTCTTTCATAGCCCCTCCGCTTCTACAAGTTTGCCGTTATCCAATCTGTACCAAGTGTCCTCCTTGATATTCACGCCGTCAACGATTCCGCAAGCCCAGTCTGAGACCTCATAGCGGTTATTGTCACCGTTCCACTCGATGTTGCGTGCAACAAGTACACAGCCGAACCCGCCTTTGACCTTGCCGCCGTTAGATACGATTGCCACACCGTAGTCGCCAGCATTGGCTGCACCGTAGTCGCCAGCATTGGCTGCACCACAGTCGCCAGCATTGGCTGCACCACGGTAGCCAGCATTATTCGCATCAGTCGATTCTATCTTTTTCTTGAAGCCGAACCGCTCGAAGAATACCGATACGGCCATCTTGCATAATTGTCTCACGGAGATTTCCGCCTTGATTCTGATTTTCTTTGAGACACGCTTTGAATCGTTCTCTTTCTCGTCGGTGACATTCTGAGCTTCTACTACGGCGAACCGGCTTTCTCCGGGTGAATAATAGCTGAACACGTCGTGCGGATTCTCGCAGAAGTGGAAGCCCTTTTTGCAGAGCGTTGCCTCTTCGGATTCGTAGTCCTTGCCGACTTCGTATTGGAAGCCCCGGCATTTCCAGTCCTTGTCAAAGCCCTTGTAGCCTATGACCATCGTTTTCTCGTTTTCATTTTCCATATTTCTGTCGTTTTTGGTTATTGTCTCATTGTTCCAAGTTTTCAAGCAATTCCTCTGCCTCGCGCCGTGCGAAATCGGGGTCTTCGGTGTCGCAGAACTCCTTTACCGTGACCCAGCCCCACCATCGGCGTACCTGCACGAGGTAGGCTGTCAGGGTGACGCGTGAGGGCATCACCATTTCTTCCGTGTCAAGCACGCCCTGATAGCCGAGCGTGCGGATTCTGTATTTCTGTCTCATATCAAAATAGTTTAAGTTGCTTTGTTTCACATTCGGGTTGGATGAACATCTTTCGGAAGATGTGGTAGAGGACGGCGACGACAATCGAGTTGCTCGCCATCTTGTACTGCTGCGTGCGGCTGATGCCCGCCGCCTGTATCTTGTCGATGTCGGATTCCGACACATCCATCAGGCGGAAACACTCGCGCTCAGTGAGCTTGCGGATGCGGAGGCATTCATCGTACATCAACGGTGCCCGTGAGCTTATCACGGACTGTCCGTAGCTGCCGAAAGAATCAATTTTGTACTCCTGTACGGATGTCCTCTTCTTATCGTGCAGGAACGTGACTATACGGCCGTCGGCTGTGACGTTTGTACCGCATTCCTCGCCTCTTGCTTTTGTCGCCATATCCGCCACTTTATTGGCAAGCTGCATCACCATTGAATCCTTTTGCACTGACGTGACGGCGTTGGCTACGCTGCCGCCGGTC
>ENA-ORSJ01003013-ORSJ01003013.1-human-gut-metagenome-genome-assembly--contig:-NODE-3013-length-10009-cov-3.104682_pt1 | contig 10009 bp, 8 predicted proteins | sample MGYA00242191_ERZ509158 | MGnify/ENA primary metagenome ERZ509158 (study PRJEB26280, sample SAMEA2338623) | human gut metagenome | biome: human gut; feature: human-associated habitat; material: faeces... | reverse complement strand
TTTTGCCGCCAAAGGCGTGCCGAACAGCACGGCACGGCACGCCTCTTTCGCCTACATCCTCACTGATAGACTTCCAGCAGCCGCAGGGTTGGCTCCGTGCGTGAAGCTGTAATCTTGATGGTAAGCGTCTGCACATCCACAGGGGTAAAACGGCAGATACGCTTATGTCCAACTACCGTAAATTCGGCAACCTTGCTTTCATCTGCCCAAATCTCGCCGCTTTCTATGCGCTGCCCTGTCGGCAGATGCTCCCCCAGAACAACACAGGAAACCTTCTGCGGCTTCGGGAACTTCAAAGTAATCGTATCGGATTCTTGCCCGTAGGCAGCCTGCCAATAGGTATTTGCCATACCGTCCACAGCCTGTGTGATGGGATGCTGCGCAATCGCAGAATCAGCTGTGATTGCCGCCTTTTCTGTTACGTTGCTGGCAAAAATCTGCTGGATTTTAGTACCCAGCTCTGTAAGGCTGGCGCAGTCCGGTGCAGCAATACGGCCATGCGTATCGGGTGGAATGTTCAGCAGCAGGCTGGCATTCGCACCGATGGCATCCAGATAGATGTCCAGTAATTCGCCTGCCGTGCGCACATCAGTGTCCTCCTCCGGGTGGTAAAACCAACCTGTTCGGATGGAGGTATCCACCTCGGACGGATACCAGACAAGTTCTCTTGCATTGCGGATAACCGCTCTGCTGCCGATGTCCTCGTCCTGAGAGTCAATTTTGCGGGAAAATTCTCCGTCATCCGCCTGCTGCGATTTCGATGCCGTGCGTTCTGCATCCCGCAGCTCTGCGGGAACCACGCTCCACTCTGCTTTCCGGCAATGCCCGGCCTCGTTGCCGCACCAGCGCACATCGGGACCGCAGACATTCAAAACCGCATTCGGCTGCAATTTGCGCAGTACTGCATAGTAGCGTTCCCAATCGTAAATTTGCTTTTTGCCGTTTTGGCCCTCACCACAGGCACCGTCAAACCAGAAGCAGAAAATATCTCCGTAGTTTGTTGCAAGCTCAGTCAGCTGGGAAACGAAATAATCATCATACGGTTTCCCCTGCCCATAGCGTGCATCGTGACGATCCCACGGGGAGAGATAGACACCAAACTTGATACCGCCGCGCCGGCAGGCATCCGATACCTCGCGCACAACATCGCCCTTACCGTCTTTCCACGGGCTGTTCTTGACGCTGTGTTCCGTGTAGGCGCTCGGCCACAGGCAGAAGCCGTCATGGTGCTTGCAGGTCAAAATCAGCGCCTTCATACCGGCACTTTTGACCGCGGCGACCCACTGGTCGGCGTCCAACGCATCCGGGTTGAACAGTGCCGGGTCTTCGGTGCCGTCGCCCCACTCACGGTTGGTAAAGGTATTCATGCCGAAATGGGTAAAGGCGTAAAATTCAAGCTGCTGCCATACCAGCTGGCGCGGGCTGGGCGTGATAGAGGCTGCATAGCGGATCTGTTCTTCGGGTGTTCTCATTCTATTACCCCTCAATGCTGTACCACTTGATCTCGTTGGCGTCCAGATGCAGGTCGAAACTACTGCCGTCGCCGGTGTAAACCGTGGTATCCTGCGGCTCGTAGGTGTTGTTCACCACGCAGTACTTGCCATTTTTTACGTAGGCGTGCACTTCCACATTGTAGTTGGAGCTGAACCAGGTGTGCAGCTCCTCCTCGCTGTGGGCGCTCCACAGGATGGCGCGGTACAGGGTGCGGCTGTTGGCAAAGCTGTACGGCACGCCGCTGATGTACACAGCGCGGCCCTTGCCGAAGTCGTGTGCCGCCATCTGCACTTCCTTATTCCGCTGCACCAGCACTTCCGTGCCTTCTAGGGCATAAATGTTCTTCTTTCCCTCACCGAAGTCGATGGGCTGGTCAGCATCCTGCAAAATGAAATGATTTGGATGCTCTTCCCAGTTGTACTTGTCGTAGTTCAGGGTAAAGCCATTTTCCTCCTCCACGCCCAGAACACTGGCCATCTGGAGGATATGACCCTGATATGGATGACCGGAAGGCTCACCCACGCCGATAAAGCCGCCGCCGTTCCAGACGAACTTGCGGATAGCGGAGGAGATCTCCGGGTCTTCCCACCAGATGCCGCCGGTGTGTGCGGTGTCGGCATCGCCGACATTGATAATGACATCCAACGAATCCAGCAGATGCGGGTCGTTCTTGATATCCTCAAAGCTGATAAACTTCACATCAAAGGGCGCACCGGACAGCATCTCAATGACACCGGCATAGCTATAGTTCTGCTTGTAATAGAGGGCGTGATGCACCATGTGACAGCCCCAAGCCCGCATTTTACCCCAACAGTTCAGCACGGCCACTCGCTTGACACAATAGGGTGTGGTGCCCTTGATGTTCTCGTACAGTTCGCGGAACTCGTTGCAGACGCTCTCCACGTAGTCCACGAACTCCGGGAACTGCAAGGCCAGTTTCAGATAGCCGCCATAGCCGATGCGGTCGATGGGCTTGCGCAGGATAGCGCGGCGGGCTGTAACCCAGTTCTCCTTGGCTTCCCGCACCGGGTCGCCGCCCTCGTGGAAGGTGTCGGGGAAGAAGTACGGCAGGAAACGGCCCTCGGTGTACTTCACGCCCTCAATGTCAGAGATCAGGCGCAGGGTGGAGCCGTTGCCCACGCTGCCCACTACGGCATCCAGTCCGATGGTCTTGAACTCCGGCATGAAAGGTTCGGTGCCGATCCAGTGATCGCCGAGGAACATCATGGCTTCGCACCCGCACGCGTGGGTGATGTCCACCATCTCCTTGGCAAGCATTGCCACTTCCCGGCGCTGGAAAGCCTGAAAATCCCGGAACTCCTTGCTGGGCACCCGGTACTGGTTGTTGTAGTAGCCTTGGTCGATGATGTACTCCGGCCGGAACTTGTAGCCCACTTCCTGCTCAAACTGGTTGAGGATATAAGGGCTGACCGAGGCAGAGTAGCCGTACCAGTCCACGAATTTCTCCCGCTTCAGCTCGTCGAAGATCAGGGTGAACTGGTGGAAGAAGGTGGTGTAGCGGATGACGTTTACATAGGGGTGCTCTGCAATGAACTTGCGCAGGCGCTCCATGGAATACTTGTGGGTCTTGGGCTGACGCACGTCAAAGGTGATCTGGTGCTCAAAATTCGTCCAGCCGTTGGTGGTAGCGTTGTACATATGCACCGGGTCCCAGATGAGGTAAGCCAGAAAACTGACGGTATACTCATGGAACGGTACGGCCTGTACGGTCACACTGCCGTCGGCGTAGCTCCACTGCTCCGGCGGCACGGGCTGACCGGTGGTTCGATCCATGACCTCCCACCAGCGGGTGATGTCGTCGTTGGTGTTCACCTGCATCAGCTCCGGGCTGATGCCCTTCATCAGCGGGATGGTCACGGTCTCGCCGGGGGCGGTGTAGAAGCCGGTCATGATGTAGCACTGCTGTACCTCGTCCGGGTTTGCCTTTGCCCATGCGTTATCCTTGCGGGTGGTATAATAGGTGGAGTAGATCTTTGCATCGGCATCCTTCAGCTGCTGCGGAAAGTCGGTGCCGTCGCAGTCGCGGATGGCATCGGCACCCCACTTTTTTAAGATCTCCAGCGTTTCGGGCACAACGTCCAGGTCTGTGGGAATGGTCACGCGCCCGGACTTTCTTGTTTCATCCATAGGGATTCTCCTTTACCTCTCTCTCATCCTCAATCCTGATAGGTCGCATTGTAGATGGCCAGCACAGCCAGCAGCAGCGCTACGCCCACCAGCATGATGCCAAGCCCTGCCAGCTGTCCAGTCATTTTCCAGCCTGCGACCACCAGTGCAATGGACAGCACAAACAGCACGATCATCAGCACGATGCGCAGGGCAGGATTGTTTTTCCAGAATGCTTTCATCGTTTGTCACCTTACCCTTTCAGACCGCCCACGGTCATGCCCTGCGTCAGCTGCCGCTGCACGCAGATATACAAGATCAGGGTGGGTAGCATCACCAGCACAAGGCCTGCGTACATGGTACCGTACTGGGCGGCGCTCTGCTGCGCCTGCATCAGGTTCAGCAGGCCGACCGGCAGGGTGCGGGGTGCGCTGGTAGAACTCATGAGGGTCATGGAAATGATATACTCGTTCCAGAAGGACAGGAAGTTGAACAGGATAATGGTGATGATGGACGGCTTTGCCATGGGGAAGATGATGCGGGTCATGGTGGAGAAATAGCTCGCACCGTCGATGTAGGCCGCCTCCTCAAAGTCGTGCGGCAGAGTGGCGAAATAGCCCGACAGCAGATAGATCGTAAACGGCAGGGCCGTTGCCGCATAGACCACGGCCAGAATGAACAGGTTATTCAGCAAAATGCCGCTGCCAACGTGGCTCTTCAGCCAGACATCGCCGTCCCGCAGCATCAGGAAGATGGGCACGACGATGTAGTTGACGTTGATGAACAGACCTGCCATAAATAGAGTGTTCAGCAGCTTGCGGCCCTTGAACCGGAAGCGGGACAAACAGTAAGCAGCAGGCAGTGCAACGACCAGCAGCAGCACCAGTGCCAGTGCGGTGACAATGACCGAGTTGAGCATATATTCGCCCATCTTGGCTCCGTTCCATGCGTTGACAAAGTTCTGCCAGTAGAACCCGGCAGGCAGTGCCCATGGGTTGCCGTAGAACTCGGCGTTCTGCTTGATAGATGCCATGAACACCCATGCCACCGGCACGATGATGGTCACAGCCAGCAGGATCAGCACAAAATAGATAAAAAACTTGTAGAGACCTTCCGCCGAGCGGGAAGATTTTTCTTCGGTTTTCTGCATTTTCTTCCCTCCTTAAAATTCCAGCGGATCACGGCTGGTGGCCTTGTTGACACAGGCGGACAGCGCAAACGAGAACAGGAAAATGACGACGCCGATGGCCATACTATATCCATACAGGCCAGCGTCCTTCTGGCTGTACATATAGCTCAGCGCCACATCCGATGCGCCGTTCGGCCCGCCGCTGGTCATGGCCTTGACGAAGAGGAAGGCCATGTTGATGGTGGAGATGATAAAGAAGGTGAGGGTGGTGCGGATATTCGTCCAGATGAGGGGGATGGTGATCTGGAAGAACTGGGTCAGCCGCCCGGCACCGTCCAGATTGGCGCTCTCGTACAGGCTGGCGGGCACCGAGGACATGGAGGCCATATACATGACCATGTAATAGCCCACAGCCTGCCACACCATCGCAATGATGATGGAGGGGATGACCAGTTTTTCACCTTTCCAGAGGATGGGGTCGGTCATATCCCGGAACAGACCAATGATGCTGTTCAGCATACCATTTTCCGGCTTGTAGATGGCCGAGAAAATACCGGAGATGACGACCACAGAAAGAATGTTGGGGATGTAGAAGATGACCCGAAAGAAGTTCTGCCCTTTGATCTTTTCGCGGGTCAGGATGGCTGCAAACACCAGTGCAAACGCAAAGGTGACGATGGTGACCACCACCACGAGCAGGATCATATTCTGCATCGAGCGGATGAACTGGGTATCTTTCAGCAGATGCTGGAAGTTTTTGACCCCCACAAAGGTCTCGTTGGGAGAATAGGCACCCCGCTCATACAAGCTCATACGGAACACATTGAGGGTGGGCAGGATCATAAAGATAAAAAACAGGATGGTGGCCGGTGCCACACAGAGAAACACAAACCGTTTGCGGCTCTTGTCAGATTTCATAGACAAACCGCTCCTTTCTATTGGGATCCCGAAACCACAAAAAGCGGAGGCGGTCAAAACCGCCCCCGCTGGGCAGGGCTCAATTACTCAACGATGTTAGCGCGCATCTGGTCGCTGGCGGACTTGATGCCGTCGATCCACTGCTGCTCGGTCATGCTGCCGGAGACCAGCGAGTTGACGGGATCGAAGAACACGGTGCGGACCTCCACGCCGGGGATCGCGGTGAAGGAAGCAAAGTTGCCCATAGCGGCCTTTGCGCCGTTGTCGTAGATGGAGTAGAACATCTTGTTGTCGCCTTCCAGACTGTCGGCGATGCCCAGCACAGGCTGGATAGCGCCGCTCTCGGCAAACAGCTTGCAGGCTTCGTCGCTGTACAGATACGCCACGAACTGCTTGGCAGCATCCAGATGCTCAGCACCCGCCGGGATCCATGCCTGCTCGAACCAGGTGTAGCTGTACTGGTCGCCGCCGGCCTTGACAGCGGGCAGGGCGGTCATGCCCCACTCAAAGCCGTCTGCACGGGGAGCCTCGGCCATCTCGCCCACGATCCAGGTGCCGTTGGGCATGAACAGGGCCTTGTTGTCCAGCACCAGCTGCTGGTTCTGGGTGAAGTCCTGATCGTTGGCTTGTGCCGGGGTGATGGGATTGGTGTAGGAGGCCAGCTTGGTCACAATATCAAAGCAGGTCTGTGCTTCGGCGGTGTCCCAGATGCCTTCTTCGTAGCGGGTAGCTTTGTTGAAGAAGTCCGGGCCGCCTGCGGCATACATCAGTGCATAGAAGAACGCATCAAAGTAGCCGGTGGTGGGGTAGGTGAACAGATAGGTGCCCTCGGCAGCAGCTTTATCACCCAATGCCCACATCTCGTCCCAAGTAGTAGGCACATCCCAGCCCTTTTCCTTCAGGAAACCGGCATTGTAGAACAGGCCGCAGGGGCTGTAGAACATGGGGGCCAGATAGGTCTTGCCGTCGCCGTAGGGGTTGGTCAGGGAGGTGTCGGTAAAGCCGCCGGCGATCTTCTCGCTCACCTTCTTGCTCTCGCCGGGCACGGTCATGCTCAGCACATCGGTGATGTCGGCGATCAGGTTGCCCTTGATAAACTGCTCGGTCAGGGCAGCTTCACGGCCGGTGGCCAGATGAACCACGTCGGGGTAGTCGCCGCCCTGCATGGAGGGGCCGATGACATCTTCCAGATTCTTGTCGGTGGTCAGCTCCACTTTGATGCCGGTCTGGGCGGTAAAGGCATCAGTGACTTTCTGCCACATCTCGGAACCGTAAGCGGTCTCAATGGCGGCGACCTTGATGGTCACGTCCTCAGCGGGAGCAGCGGACGATGCAACGGCAGAAGAAGCTGTGCTGGAAGCGGTAGAGCTGGAAGAACCGCCGCAGGCAGCCAGACCCAGTGCAGCGGCACCCACACCGGCCACTTTCAGGAAATTGCGACGAGAAATGCGTTTCATAGTGTATCCTCCATCATAAAATTCCGTTCAAAACACAGCCGGGGCAAACAGGCTTCGTCCGAGAGGGCTGTGGTTTTTTCTGGTTCCAATATAGAGTTTTTTACGGTTTGCAGCAAGGTCTTTGTTGCTTCATTTTTTAGAAATATTGCTTTTTGGAAAATTCTTTCAGCAAAAGCACTAAAATTGGTCGGATTGTTTTGGAACATTTCCCCATCTGTAACCAATTTGACACATTTTTGCATGCTATCAAAGGCAAAAGTATTGATCCCATCCAAAAATCAGGGCTTGCATTTTTTCTTCATTGCCTCTATAATGAGAAAAAACGTACGAAGCGCCGCATCGTTTTTAGGCTCGTATTTTTAGTATCTTGCTTTTATTTTTATGTTTTTTGTTCTTTGCCTCAAAAGGAGCCATTTATGAGTACCGAGCGATTTGATATCCGCCATGCTCCCGCTCCACGGGAATCCTTCCGGCTGCTGTACATCAGCAAAAGCAAATTTGGCGGCGATTGGAACAGCACTGCCCACACCCATTCCTGCACAGAGCTGTTCTACTGTCTGAGCGGAGAAGGTCAGTTTTATTTAAGCGGTCAGCTTTATCCGGTCAAACCGGATGATATGATCATCGTCAATCCGCAGGTAGAGCATACCGAGTTGAGCCTGAATGCTTCACCGCTGGAATACATTGTATTGGGCGTTGCTGGCATCGAGATCTTATTTGGAAAATCAGATTCTTCCTACGCCATATTCAACTGCCGGGAAAATCGGGAGCGGATGGTGACGCTGCTCCATATGCTGCTGGCCGAAGCGGACCGCAGTCTGGACGGCTGCGAAACGGTCTGTCAGGATCTGCTGGAAGTGCTGCTCATCTGGCTGGTGCGGTGTACCACGCTTTCTTTGCAGGTAGAGGAAACGCCCCGCTCCGACAGCCGGGAGTGTGTGGAGATCAAGCGGTATCTGGACAGCAACTACCGCGAAGATATCTCGCTGGATATCCTTGCTGAAATCGCCCACATCAACAAATACTATCTGGCCCATACCTTCCAAAAAGAGTATGGCATCTCTCCCATCACCTATCTGAACCGCCGCCGCATTGAGGAAAGCAAGTATATGCTGGGCAACACCGGTTACAGTCTGGCGCAGATCAGCGAGTTGATGGGTTTTTCCTCTCCCAGCTATTTTTCGCAATGCTTCCGCAAGACGGAAGGCTTGACCCCCAATGAATACCGCCGTCAGGTGCGGCAGGGACAACGCCCTGCCCCGTCAAAACGGCATGAAGTATAACGAAAACGAGGAATTTATGATGAAATCCGTTACCCTTTCTCTGCTCCAGTCTGCTGCAAATGCCTTTGATTTTGGCGGGCCTGTGCTCTGCGATGCTCACCACTATGGTGAGGGGCACATCAACGACACCTTTGTGGTCTGGCGGGAAGATCATTCCAAACGCTTTATTTTGCAGCGCATCAACACAGATACCTTTACTAACCCGGTGGGCCTGATGGAGAATGTCTGCGGCGTGACCCGGCATCTGCGGGCGAAAATTCTTGCCGAGGGCGGCGACCCAGCACGGGAAACGCTGAATGTCATCCCAACTTTGTCGGGGTCGACTTGCTATCTGGATGCAGACGGCGGTGCATGGCGTGCCTACGACTTTGTAGAAGATACCATCTGTTTGCAGCAGGTCGGCAGCGAAACCGACTTCCGCACCGTGGCCGAGACACTGGGCAAATTCCAGAACCAGCTGGAGGATTACCCGGCCTCCACCCTCCACGAAACCATCGCCCGCTTCCACGACACGCCCAACCGCTATGCCAATTTTGAAAAAGCCCTCGCCGCCGATGCACTAGGCCGGGCAAAAAATATTACGTCGGAAATCGAATTTATCCATGCGAGGGAGCAGGACTGCCATGTCCTGCTGGATCAGCTGGCAGCTGGCGAAATTCCTCTGCGCGTCACCCACAATGACACCAAGATCAACAATGTCCTCATCGATGCCGCTACCGGAAAAGGCATCTGTGTCATTGACCTCGACACCGTGATGCCGGGACTTTCGGCCTACGACTTCGGCGATTCCATCCGCACCGGTGCCAACGACTGCGCTGAGGACGAACCTGACCAGAGCAAAGTCCATTTTGACCTGCATCTGTACGAAGTGTTCGCCAAAGGGTATCTCTCCACTGCCGGGGCATCCATGAGCATGGCAGAAAAAAAGAGCCTTGCATGGGGTGCAAGGCTCATGACGCTGGAATGCGGCATCCGTTTTCTGACTGACTATCTGGAGGGCGACCATTATTTCCATATTGCTCGCCCGGATCACAACCTTGACCGCGCCCGCACCCAGTTCACACTGGTGCGGCAGATGGAAGAGGTTTTCGATCAGATGCTGGAAATCGTCTGCCCGGACAATCACTGATTTCGCAATCTCCTCCATTCGGATACAGCAAGAAGCATGGACGCTCTCCTTTTCGGGGGCGTCCATGCTTCTTTTTACAGCTTATCCCTACACACCCATCAAATCGTCCTTTGAGGACGCTGGGAGCGTCGAGGACATGATGCGCTGCAGCAAATTATGAAAGCCCTTTTCAGCCCTGACCAATCACAATCCCCCAATTGCTATCATTGTAGCTGTAAATAGAAAAAACAGCTCAAGCAGCCTCCTATAAGTCCTACTATCACCGCTTTGCCGCAATAATTTTTTCAAATTATCTTGACGCACCGTTCAATGCGTGATATTCTCTGCCACAAATCCTGCTGCTTTTGTGGATTGGCCTGAAGCCATCCACAAGATGTGGTCGTGTTCATTTTGAACACTGCCTCACCGTGGATTATCCCTGAAAGATCAACCGTCCCGCAACACACCCGATTCATTTTGCCGCCGATTCACC
>ENA-ORSJ01003011-ORSJ01003011.1-human-gut-metagenome-genome-assembly--contig:-NODE-3011-length-10016-cov-2.733059_pt1 | contig 10016 bp, 8 predicted proteins | sample MGYA00242191_ERZ509158 | MGnify/ENA primary metagenome ERZ509158 (study PRJEB26280, sample SAMEA2338623) | human gut metagenome | biome: human gut; feature: human-associated habitat; material: faeces... | reverse complement strand
GAGGTGATGGGCGAAGGTGAGGTAGAAGAGCCAGGCGAAGAGGAGGCAGTCCCCTCCAAGCGCCGCCGCAGGGGTCGCAGAGGTGGCAAGAGCCACAGGAAGGCCCTGGTCCAGCCAGAGAGTGAAGCTCTTTCCGAAGAACCGGTTCTTGCCGATCGGGAGGAACCCGAGGCTCGCACCGATGCCCGTTCCGAGGCAGGCGTACGTCACGCAAACAAGCGCCGCATGTACATCAGCATTCTTCCCGGGGAACAGGTAGAGGTTGCCATCACGAGCAACGGCATCCTGGACGAGTACTATCTCGATATGCTCCACCAGAAGAAGCTCAAGGGCAACATCTACCGCGGCATCATCGTCAATATCGACATCAACCTGCAGGCAGCCTTCGTGGACTTTGGTGCGGAAAAGAACGGCTTTTTGCAGATAGACGAGATCCATCCCGAATACTACACATCCTCCCAGGAATTTGTGCGCGGCAAAAAGTACCCTCCCATCCAGAATGTCCTGCGCCTAGGACAGGAAGTTCTGGTCCAGGTGGTCAAGGAACCCAACGGCAGCAAGGGCGCCTTCCTCACAACCTGGATTTCCCTGGCCGGCCGCTTTTTGGTGCTCACCCCTGGTCAGGAACAGATAGGCATTTCCCGCAAGGTCAACGACGAGGGCGAGCGCCATCGTTTGCGCGAACTCATGAACGGCATTGACCCTGGCGACGATCTTGGCGTCATCGTGCGCACAGTGAGTGCAGGTGTTACGCAAGCGACCCTCAAAAACGATCTCGCATATCTCAAGCGCACTTGGAACGAGGTGCGCCGCCACGCAACCGGCGTGACAGCTCCTGCCTGCGTCTACAGGGAGCCGGGGCTTCCAGAGCGAGCAGTGCGCGACTATCTCACGGACGACGTGTGCGAAATCTGGGTGGACAACGCTGATATTGCCGGACGTATCCGGGATACTGTGGCCATGCTCTTCCCCCAAAAAAAGGATTTGGTTCGCGTGCACAACGACGCACGCCATTCCTTATGGGAACGCTTTAACCTGAGACGCCAGCTCGATCAGATCTACAGCCGCGAAGTGCTCATGCCCTCCGGCGGACGCCTTGTCTTCGACCAGACGGAAGCTTTGATGGCTATCGACATCAACTCCGGCAAAATCTCCTGCAAGGGCAATTTCGAGAATATGGCCTTCAAGACCAACATGGAGGCTGCGGAAACCATTGCCCGCCAGCTCAAGCTGCGCGACATTGGCGGCCAGGTGGTCATCGATTTTATCGAAATGCGCGAACACAAGCACGTTCTTGAGGTGGAGCGTACCCTGCGCAACGCCATGAAAAACGACAAGGCACGGCACGATGTGGCCCGCATGAGCTCCTTCGGCCTTCTGGAGCTGGTGCGCCAGCGCACAGGAACCTCTGCCATCTCTATTTCCATGGAGCCCTGCCCTGCCTGTGGCGGCACAGGTCTGCGCCGCAATCTCGAGTGGCAGTCCCTGCAGGCCTTGCGCGACATAGCTCGCCTTTTGCGCTCAAGGGCGACCTCGCCCTGCCGCTACGAGATGACGCAGGAACTGGGCCTCTATGTCCTGAATCACAAGCGCGATTCCCTGAAGGAACTGGAAAAGCAGTACGGGAAGAACATTGAAATCATCATCCGACCCTAACGCGGAAGCAATGGACATCTCTGGGGAGGGCCAGACCTTTGGCCCTGCCCTGGAGGGCAACCATCTGCTTATGCACATGTGCTGCGGCCCTTGCGCCTGCATCTGTCTCAAAGTCCTTCTTGAGGAAGGCTGGAACATCACAGGCTTCTGGCACAATCCCAATATCCAGCCTCTTGCGGAATATCTGCGCCGGCGCGAGGCCGCAGAACAAACCGCTGCCTATTTTGGCATAGACATGGTCTATGACGACGCATCCTGGGATCTGACTTCCTGGCTAAGAGCAGTTCAGGGACGGGACATGCCTCCCGAACGGTGCAACTACTGTGTCACTTCGCGCATGGAGGCGTCCTTTGCCAAGGCAAGGGAGCTTGGCTGCACCCATGTCTTTTCAAGCCTGCTCTACTCCCGCTACCAGCCCCACGAGGCCATACGTGCTGCAGGTGAAAGATTGGCTAAGGAAGATGGTGCTCCTGCCTTTCTCTACAGGGATTTCAGACCGTACTGGCAGGCTGGCATAGATCTTTCCAAGGAAATGGGCATATACCGTCAGCCCTACTGCGGCTGCGTGTACAGTGAAACCGAGCGCTACGCGAAGAAACTGGCAAGGCTTGTGAAGAACGCTGGCTGAATAGAGGAGAGCTGCAATGTACGGTGAGCCTTTTGAGATTATTCCTGTGGAAAAGCTTATTGCCACACGGCAAGTGTGAAGATACTCAAGGCGCACTATAATTGCGAAGTCCATGCTTAAACATAATAGAAATTTATAATTTGATTTTTAAACACCGAAAACAAAATCTATTAAAGCAAATTACTTACAAAAATAACAACAGGACCAACTATGCGTATTACAAGAATAATACTCAAAAACTGGAAAAATTTCCAAAACGTGGATGTTACACTGCATTCCCGTATGTTTTTGGTGGGCGTAAACGCAGCAGGAAAGTCCAATTTTCTTGATGCATTTCGATTTATTAGTGATGTTGTAGAATATGGAATGCGCAAGGCTGTACAGATGCGTGGGGGACTGTCAGAACTGTGCTGTCTGTATACTCATAAAGATGCTGACATTTATATTGCTTTCACATTAGATGATAGCTGGAAGTATGAGCTTGAACTGACCTATGACAAACAGTTTTCTACAGTAATTAAAAGAGAATGTGTGCGCAAAGATGGAAAAATACTTTTGGAACGCCCTGATGAGGCCGACCAAAGCGATATTCAGCGCAGAACGCAAACTGCCTTGGAACAGGTAAGCCTCAACCAGGATTTTCGAGAAGTTGCAAACTTCTTCAGAAGTATTGAGTATCAACACATTCTACCCCAGGCAGTTCGAGATCCACAGGGATTTTCTGCAATTCCTGTTATGAATGACCCGTACGGAAGAGACCTTGTACGCCAAATATGGATGATGCCGCAGCCTACTCGAGACGTCAGATTTCAACTTATTGAGAAAGTGCTGCAAATTGCTGTTCCTTCTCTGTCTGAACTGAAGGTGGACATAGATAAAAACTTGGGACAGCCACATTTACGAGCAAAATTTCAGCACTGGTACCCAAATGGTGCCATTCAGAACGAAAGTAAATTATCTGATGGAACCCTGCGCCTGATTGCCCTGTTATGGATGCTGTTAGACAATGGTGGGACTCTCCTAGTTGAAGAACCCGAACTTTCCTTGAGTGAGGAAATAGTTCGCCGCCTTCCGACCATGTTTGCTCAGCTCGTTCAAGGCAAGCAAGGCCGGCAAATTCTCATCTCAACTCATTCCTATGCTCTTCTTGACGATCCAGGAATCCAGCCAGAAGAGGTGCTTAAACTGGAACCCGGAAAAGAAGGTACTACCATACGGCCCTTGTCAGATGACGCCATAAAGTTAATGGAAAATGGGCTGAGTGCGGCTGAGGCTGCATTGCCGGAAATCAGACAAGACAAATTGGAGCGCCTCTCGCTTTTTTCGCTATGAAGATACATGTTGTTGCCGAAGGCAAGCTGGAAATCCCCGTAGCAAACCGTCTAATCGATTTTTGCGGGCATCAACGTGGAAGAGTCTATCCTGTACGAGGAGCCGGAAACATCGGAAAAGATGCTGTGAGCTATTCCTGCCTTGCAAATGACGAAACGGCCGTGCTTGTCCTGACAGATTTCATGGACAGCAAGAGTCCCTGCCCTGTCGCCGCAAAAATGAGCTACCTTGGAAAAAAGGCAGCCGATGTCTCCCAAAATTTTCTCTTGCGCTTTGCAGTCAATGAGCTGGAAAGCTGGCTTCTGGCTGACCACACGAATTTTGCCCGACTGCTCGGCATACGATCAGAAAAAATTTCACCAACTCCTGATACGCTACCGGATCCCAAAAAGCATATAGCAGAATTGGCCCGCCTTTCTTCGCAAAAGTCTATCAAGGAGGATCTGATTTCTGCTTCAGGCAGACAAGGCCGGCTCTATTTGCCCAAAATGGAAAACTTCGTCTGTTCTACTTGGGACATCAAGGCTGCCCAGAAACGCTCCCCCAGTCTGAATCGTTGTGTTAAACGCCTTTGCTCTCTGGGCACAGAGCAAGGCAGGATGTGAGATTCAGGACAAGTGTCGAGGTCCCCTAAGCCCCGTTGTCGAGAAGTTTCAATGGCGGTTGTGCACCAAGGGCGAAGACTACGTCAGCGCCACAATTTCAGTTATTAAGCAATACTTAACAACTGAAACCACTTAAAATCATTACATTAATCGAGATATGTCTTCAAAGCGCGGGGAATATAGTCCTCCACCCGGATACGGGCACAAGGCCTAGGCTCTCTTCTGTTTGCCGAATAGCTGATTTCTATCTCCAGCCATTGGCTGTCGAGAGCCTTGTGAAGCCCCATCAGAGCATCGCATATATGCGATGCTCCACAAGGTAGCAGACTTCCCAAATGTCCCGCGTCGCCATCAATGTCCTTCTGTGCAGCCAGACACAAGGCCTCAAGGCTCTCTTGCAGTATCGGCACTACGCTCCTCTCATAGAGTGCGTACGGCTCTGCTGTCGAATCCGTACTCTTCCACACTGGCGTGACTGGTGCCAGGAGACGTACCGCAAAGCCGTATCCTTCCATTTTGGCCAAGCGGACGCTCTGCATGAATCGCTCTGCGTCTTGTGACCGCTTTGCCGGAGAGCAAGCCATGCGCGTTGCCGCAGCACAGGCCGCAGCCATCAGCAAATCGCGCGCATGTGCCAGAAAATCTACAGCACGCATGATGCCGGGCGCTTCACTCGTCTCATCTTTCGGAAAGCGTCCAATGCCTACGACATCAAATCCAACCTCATGCAGATCGTCCAATATCTCCAGCTGCGAGTGCTCCTCTACTCTTTCCAGAGCGGCAAGGATGTCGGCAACTCTGTAGGCGTAGTCCGCAAACTCGGCTGCAACAGGGACCAGAAACTCCTCTTTTCCCAAAGCCCAAATCGCAGCCCTGTCTGAAAACGTCCCCACCTGTTTGGCACCTTTGGAGCGCAGATAGGCCATGATTTGGGAAGGAGAAATCTTCCGCAATGCGGCTGAATCGGTGATGCGTGCTCGCATGTCTCTTCCTTTGCCTTGGACTGCGTGGCAAAAACCAGCTACGAATACATTTCTCTTTAGTCCAAACCGATTCAGTTATTGAGTTTTACTCAATAACTGAATCCCTTCAAAATCATTGCACAAACAAGTTGTTTTCCCCAAAGGCGCCTTTCATTTGTCCCCCAGATCGCCAGATCACAGGACACAAAAAAAGCGGCCTGCATTTTCTGCATAACCGCTGTTGTTTTCAAAGTCTATCCCTGCAGCTTTTCTAGTGGTGGGCCCGGAGAGATTCGAACTCCCGACACACAGGTTCGTAGCCTGTTGCTCTATCCAACTGAGCTACGAGCCCACACAATCAGTTCTTCGGAAGCATTTTTGCTTTCCGGAAGAACCAAGAAAAATCTATACTACTTTTTACTCTGCTGCGCAAGCATTAACTGCACGAGCGAGCCTTGCCACCTTGCGGGAAGCCTGACGGCGGTGGATAGCGCCCTTGGCAGCGGCCCTGGCGAGCACGGAAGAAGCCTTTCTCAGGGCTTCTGCTGCTGCAGTCTTGTCATTGGCGGCAACGGCTGCGCGCACAGCCTTCACGGCATTGCGGGCACGAGTGCGTGCTGCGCGGTTCCTGCCCTCATGGACGAGATCCTGACGATGGCGCTTCAAAGCTGACTTATGGTTAGCCACAATTATCCTCCAAATTTGTGAAAGAGCTGAAGCTTTCGTGTGACAACTTCTTGCAAGGGCGAATATTTAGGCTAAACCCCTGCCTCTGTCAAGAAAAATTCACAAATTTTTCCAAAAAAGCTTCAATTTGTTCTGAGGCCGGCTCTACTGGCCGATATTTGTGCCCCGCAAAAGCGCTCAATTGGCTTTGCGGGGCACCTTTCCTGTTACTTTTTGGCCTTGTCTGACTTAAATCTGCAGGGCAGCGAAGTCCGCCACCCTGGAGAACCTGTCAGACAGGGACTTCAGCATGGCAAGCCTGTTTGCGCACAGTTCCGCGTCGTCGCAGGCCACCATGACGTGGTCGAAGAAGTTGTCCAGATGCGGACGCAGCTTCTCCAGCTGGGCAAGAATGCCGGAGTAGTCGTGGGCTTCCCACAGATGGTTCAGTATGGGAAGGGCCTCCTCAAGGACCTTTGCAAGGGACTTTTCGGCGTCTTCCTTAAGCAGTGACTTCTTCCAGGTTGCGGGAATATCCCTTTCCTCGGCCACGTGCTTTGCGACAATGTTTGCCACGCGCTTGAAGGTCTGCACAGAGGATGCGTAGCCTTCACTTGCGCTGAAGGCCTTGAGCGCTTCCACGCGCTCGTCCACGCCCTTCACAGTGCGGCAGTTGGCGCCAAGGGCAGCGTCCACAAGGAGGGTGTTCACCCCAAGGCCCTGGTAGAAGCTGCGCAGCCTTGTCTTGAAGAACTCGTCCAGCTTGTCCAGACACTGGGTCGGGTTCACCTTCCACTCGCGCTCGCCGTAGCCCATCTGGGCCCTGGCAAAGAGTTCGCGCACGTCAAGCGCAAAGCCGAATTTGCGCAAGATTCGGATGATGCCAATGGCGCAGCGGCGAAGACCATTGGGGTCTGCTGTGCCGCTGGGGCAGAGGTTCAGACCAAAGCAGCCGGCCATGGTATCCGCCTTGTCTGCCACGGCAAGCAGGGCACCGGCAACGGTTTCTGGCAGGGGAGAGTCCGGGCCTGCGGGCAGATACTGCTCCTTCAAAGCCTTTGCCACAACGGGGTCCTCACCCCATTTCTCCGCGTAGATGCCGCCCATGATGCCCTGCAGGGTGTCGAATTCGCCCACCATGCCGGACACAAGGTCGGCCTTGGCAAGCTTGCCTGCACGCATGCACTTGTCCTGCATGTCCGGCGCGCACTTTTCCGCCAGCCAGCCGCACAGGGCCTCGAGCCTGCGGCTCTTGTCGCCCATGGTGCCAAGGCCGCGGATGAAGATGACGTGCTCAAGCTTGGCAAGCCAGGCGTCAAAGCCTATCTTCAAATCCTCGTGCCAGAAGAAACGCGCATCTTCCAGGCGGGCGCGCAAAACGCGCTCCCAGCCATGCTTCACAAGCTCAAGGGACTCTGGCTCTATATTGAGCACAGTGAGGAAATGGGGGAGGAGGTTTCCTTCGGCATCCTCCACGCCAAAGCTCTTCTGATGGCTTTGCATGCTCGTGATGAGCACTTCCCGGGGCACTTCCAGATAGGTTGTGTCAAAATCGCCCAGAAGCGGCACGGGATGTTCCACAAGGCCTGTCACTTCCTGCAAAAGGGTATCGTCCCAGAGGATGCGTCCCTGGACGCGCTCTGCCTGTACATTGCCCTCACGCACGACAAGCTCGCGCCTCTCGTTTCCGTCCGGCATGACGGCTCCCTGCTTCGAAAGCAGGGGAAGAAGATCCTGAGCCCTCGCCACCTCGAAGGGTCCCCTGCCGTGGATGCGGTGCCCGGAGGTCACACGGCCGCTTTCCATGGGGCCGACTTTGAAGGGTACAACCTCGTCGTCGAGAAGGGCCACAATCCACTGCAGAGGCCTTGCGTAGGCAAAGTCGTGGTCAGCCCAGCGCATTCTCTTGGCAAAGGGAATGTGGGCAATGATGTCCGGGCAGATCCCTGCCAGGATGTCCAGGGCATTGCCACCACCCACAAGCTTTTTCACGGCCACGTAATCACCCTTGGGAGTGGAGACAACGTAGGCCTTGTCCATATCAACGCCATTGGTGCGGCAAAAGCCCTCAAGGGCCTTGCCGGGCTTGCCGTCCACATAGGCCACCCTGGCCGGCGGTCCCATGATGATCTCTTCCCTCTCCTCCTGCCTGCGGGCAACCTCGTCTATGCAGACAATGGCGCGCCTTGGGGTCGAGTGGCAGGTGATCTTGCCGTGGGCAAGGCCAGCCTCATCCAGAGCCCTGGCAAAGGCCTCGGCAAGGTAGGCCTCCTCGCCCTGCAGGAAACGGGAAGGCAGCTCCTCGCTGCCGATTTCGAGTACAAAGGCAGATGTGCTAGAGCTTGCCATTACTTTGCCTCCCTGAGCATGGGGTAGTTCATTTCCTTGCGCTGCTCCACGTAGAGCCTTGCTATTGCTGAGGCCAGATTGCGCACCCTGCCTATGTAGGCAGTCCTTTCGGTAATGGAAATGGCTCCGCGCGCGTCAAGCAGATTGAAGGTGTGGGAACACTTCATGCAACAGTCGTAGGCAGGCCAGGGAAGCCCCTTCTCGATGAGTGCCTTGCCTTCCCTTTCGTAGTCGTCGAAATGGGCGAGAAGCATCCTTGCGTTGGAACAGTCGAAGTTGTAGCTGGACTGCTCAACCTCGTTCTGGTGGTAGATGTCGCCGTAGGTCACATTTTTGTTCCAGGCAATGTCGTAGACGCTTTCGACGCCCTGCAGATACATGGTCAGACGCTCAAGGCCGTAGGTCAGCTCCACGCTCACAGGCGAGAGGTCAATGCCTCCCACCTGCTGAAAATAGGTGAACTGGCTCACTTCCATGCCGTTGAGCCACACTTCCCAGCCAAGGCCCCAGGCGCCCAGGGTGGGAGATTCCCAGTCGTCCTCCACAAAGCGGATGTCGTGCTTGTGGGGCTCGATGCCAAGGGCTGCGAGGCTGCCAAGATACAGGTCCTGGGAATTGACGGGATTGGGTTTCAGGATGACCTGGAACTGGAAATAGCGCTGCAGTCTGTTGGGATTCTCGCCGTAGCGGCCGTCCGTAGGACGCCTGCAGGGCTCCACATAGGCCACCTTCCAGGGCTCGGGCCCAAGGACCCGCAGGAAGGTGTGCGGGTTGAAGGTGCCTGCCCCGCATTCCACACCCAGGGGCTGCTCCACGACACAGCCCTGCTGCCCCCAGTAGTTTTGCAGGGTCATGATGACGTCTTGAAAATACATAGACTCTCCTCGTCTATATGATTTTGGTTCGAGACCTTGTTGCCAATATCGTTTCCGGGACCTTTAGGTGCGGACAAACCGCCCCTTCTCCCAGGCAAGGCCTACATGATAGGCCAGTATGCCGTCAATGCACTGGCTTGCCGCGCGCCTTTGCTCAGGATTCGGGAAAGGAGAGAACGTATCCCCCATCCATTGCGGCCAGGAAAGGGGATTTTCTCCCCGCACAAACTGCATAAGCTTTAAGGTCGAGGGTTCAAGAAAGGCCCCGGTGCGCCTTGCCCCTCCAAAGCGGCTTCGGCAGGCTTCGCACATGGGGCCCCCCTCTTCCACACAAAAAAAGGACTTTTCCACAAGATCCTTGCGGCACAGGCAGCAGTGGAGAAAGTCCGGCGCATAGCCCAAAATGGCCATGAGGCGCAGACGAAAGAAAAGCGGAAGATTTTGCGACACGTATTCGCAGGAAAGAAGGTCAAGGCCTTCTTCCAAAAGCCGCAGGGTCTCGCCTGCCAAATCCTGGGGAACGGAAAGGCCGTCCACAAGCTTTGCAAGATTCATGGCAAGGCCCTGGCGGGAGGGGATTGTGCGCAGCGTTCCCGGCCCCTTCAAGAGCAGGGCCTCGGTCAGATAAAGGTAGTTGCCCTTTACCTTCACCCTGCATTCCAGAAGGTTCAGAAGGTCCAGACAGCCCACAAAGCGCCGCCTTGAGTGCAGTCCCCCAAAGGCCAAGACTGTCTGCACCCCGTGTTCCTTGAAAAGAACGCGCAGCCACACGTCGTACTCGCGAAAAATCCCCTTTGCGAGCACAAGGCCCCTGTCGCTCCACTCCATGGCGTGAAGGCTTGGCCCCCTAGTTGGGCATTTCTTCAGGCGTCAGGGGGAAATTCCAGTTGCGCACCTGTCCCTGGCGGCCGCGGTCAAGCTCGCGGCCGTTGTAGAAGACTCT
>ENA-ORSJ01003009-ORSJ01003009.1-human-gut-metagenome-genome-assembly--contig:-NODE-3009-length-10026-cov-3.376993_pt1 | contig 10026 bp, 6 predicted proteins | sample MGYA00242191_ERZ509158 | MGnify/ENA primary metagenome ERZ509158 (study PRJEB26280, sample SAMEA2338623) | human gut metagenome | biome: human gut; feature: human-associated habitat; material: faeces... | reverse complement strand
AAAGACCGAGGAACAGGCCATGGATAACCTGTGGCTGGAACTGCCGTGGTGGTTTGATTAAAGGGAGCGAAGAAAATAGCTTTTATACACTAAAGAATGAAATCAAAATGAATGAGAATTTATTTGGAAGTTTTAGGGAAGAATGCACATTCTAATTTTTTTAATATGGAAAGCTTTTTACGGTTGATAGCTTGTCTACTGACACCAGATTTTTCTGCTATATCTGCGATGCTCATTCCTTTAAAAACAAATTGAGATAATAAGGTCAGTTCAGAAGGTTGAAGAACAGAATGTAAATCGGAAATCAATAGTTCAGGATATTCATCGTTTGAGGACAAAGACATCTGATCGAAATCAATTTCATCAACGCTTGCGATGACAGAGTTATCTACGGCGTTTTTTCTACGGCGTTTTTTCGGCTGTTAAGCGAAATGTATTGATGCCGGATAGAGGATTCAATATATTTCACTAATGTGCCGTCATCTTTTCTTTGAAGTTTGGTCAATTTTCCGGAATGCAGTAATTCGAGAAGATATAATTGTAAATCTGAATAGGCATCCTCATACTTAAGAAGAGCTGCATATTTTTTCAGTAATGGCTGAAAACGTTGGACGATTTGTAGCTGTGCAAAGGAGTTGCCGTTATATGCATTTAGAAAAAGGTCAAAAAGCGTATAATTCAATTTTCTTTCCTCCTTTTAAGAGGAAAGAGAAAAAATGTTAAGATTTGTAAACGGAAAAATAGATTTTTGTGAGCTAATATAAAAAGTTTACAAGAAGGTAATAGAGACTAAACAATATGTTGATAAACTTATAAAAAAGGAGAACATATATGAATTGTGCAAAAAGTGTAAAAATGATAGTGATTCTAGGTTGTATTGTGGTGAATTTGGTGGGATGTGGAATGAATGATACAACAGCATCATCAATGTCCACAGTAGTTTCGTCACAGGATACATCGTCAAGTTCATGCAATTCTGAAGAAAAAAATGATTTGCAAGATTTTTCCCAGACGTTAGTTGATTCGACCTCGGTATTTTTAGATCAAGATCAATATACTGTTTTTGAAAAAGCGCAGAAAATAGACTATGCACTTTGGGGACAATCAAGTAACTTAAAAGGACTGAATTTTAAAATTGAAGATGCTCCGACTTTTGTGCCTATGACGCAAAATGCGCCGACATATGTAAAACTGAACGGACATGATTATGAGGTCTATCAAAATTCTTATAAAGAGTTTGAAGAATATATGAAATCTATTTTTACAAATGATTTCTTGTCACAAGATTCAATTGAGAAAAAGTTTGTGAATTATAATGGAAAACTTGCCGTTTGTGATGACTATGATTTGGCACAAATTCCATATTTTACTGGATATGTGGGAGAATATTATCCGGATGATTTCTGCTCAGTGCGATACTATTTGAAAAATAAAACGGAAGCACAAGTAAATTTTGTAATGATTGCATACTATAATCCCAATGAAACGTATGAGGAACATGATGAGTATTCATATGATGACATGAATAAAGTCGAATATGAAATGCAGTTGGTAAAAGTTGGGGATGTGTGGAGAGTAAATAAATATCACTCGCCTGAGCTTGGATAAGCAGATAGTGAAAAGTGTTGCATATAATAGGCATTGAAAAATCCCCCCCGAAGCCTTTTCGAGAGTTGAGAAAAGACTTTGGGGGGGATATATGTTAAAAATGATGCTTTACAACTTATTGTTGATGAAGAGAGTAGAGATATTTAGGAGCGACGAGCGGTTGCGATATAATCACCGTATACGGTTTCATTGCGTGCAGTTCCCGCTTCCTCAAGAGTTCGAATGACACCACCAGCAGGATCAATGACGGAAATGCTGCTTGCAGAGGAGCAACTGCCAGTATAAGCAATCGCTGTGACAAAATGCGTCTTTTTGCCATCGCTACTGTTGAGCCGAATAATGATGGGAAGGTTATTGTCAATACTTGCTTTGACTGCACTGAATACAGTCGCCTGCTCCTTACCGCCATGAGTGTAGTTGCTCGTGTCGATTTTACCATTGCACTTGCTGGGAAGAGCCCAAGTATTCAGACCGTTTGCACCCCAATTTCCACAGGCAGTCAGGACTTCGTTAGGGGTGAATTCACGAGGCCCATAGATATTAGCGGTATTCAACACGGCAACAAGAGAGCAACCACTATTTCCAACAAGCTTAACAATGTCCGGATTCTTCTGTGCCCAAAGATAGTTTCTATCAGTAGGCAGAGTGATTGAATGAGATTGACCACTTGTACCGCCCGAAGAAGCGTTCAATGCGTTTAGGGTGGCACTGCCGACCATACCATCGGCAGTCAAGCCGGATGCTTTCTGAAAACTGATAACAGCGTTATAAGTGCCTGAACCTGCAAGGCCATCCACTGTACTGGCGTAATAACCTTTGTTCTTCAGGAGCTGCTGGATGGTTTTAATGTCGCTTACCAGTGCGTTCCATGTACCATCGCCAACAATGCCATCTTGGGTAAGACCTTTTTTGCCCTGATACTTCTTAACAGCATTTTCAGTACCAGAGCCAAATTTGCTGTCAAAACTACCCGGAGGGCAGCACATGATATGCAGTCCATACTGCAGGTACATAACATAGTTGCCAGTACTTCCATTTTTGAGTAACATAGTAATAATCTCCTTTTTTTAGTAGGACGTTTATGGGGCCCTTCATTTGCGTCCTTACGTAATAGAAAGAGAGAATCACAGATGTTTTGTAAACATAGAGAGATAATTTAGGATATCTGGGTCGGTCACTCAAACCATTGCCGTCAAGTCGGTGGTGGATAGTGTGATTTTTGTTTGTCAGAGAGTAAGTGCACGGTTTCTGCACGGATTTTGCACGGTTTCAAAACGTGCAGAGGGTGCTTTTCGCTGCAAAATCCGACAAAGGGTGCAGAAATTGCTGGGTGAAAAATCACGTTGATTTGATTAAAAATAACGATGACTCGAAACTTCCATAAATTGAGACGAACCGGCGGTTTGCTCTCTTAATCAGTGGGCCCAGGGTTCGAGTCCCTGGAGGTGCACCACAAAGAGCACCAGGCAGAAATGCTTGGTGCTTTTTCTTTTGTTTTTTCAGAAAGTAAAAAGACTTCCGCCTGAGGGTCATTCTCAAAGCGGAAGTCTTTTTCTGTTTGTTGCTCTATCGTGCCGTCACCGCCCATCAGAGCCGTCATCTCACGGATCGTCAGGTTATTTCTGACGGTATCCCAAAAGCCGCTGCACGAAGGGCCGGAGCGAGTGGATGAACGCTTCATCCGAAAGCTCTGTCTGATGTTCCAGCTTCCAGACACAGAGATGATGGAAAAATTTTCAAAAAAGTTGCAGATTGTGCAGGAAAAATTTCTTGCAGCTCGTTCTGTTAGATGGTATCATTATAACGGTTTGCGCCGCTAACCCGGGGCAGTATCTCGCAGACAGGTCATTTTTGGCGGACGCTGTGGGGGAAAGCGCAGAACGGATGAAAACAGGCAGAAAGAACTTTTCTTTTTCATGAAACACAGGAGGTCAGGCTTTTCATGCTAGGTTTCAACAAGAAGACACAGGACGCCTCTCCGCAGGAGAATACCGGCGGAGAAAATAAGGTGTTCCACTTTATCAAGACCCACAAAAAGCGCTGCATCGCGGTGGTCGCAGCCGCAGCAGTGCTGGTGGCGGTCATCGTGCCGCGCAAGAGCCGCAGTGCGTCGGCAGACCTTGCCTACACGCAGGAGAAGCTGGGACGCCGCGACATCGTGAACGTCTACGACGGCAGCGGCACCATCAACGCCGCCGATTCCTACACCGTCAAGTCCCTCGTCACCGGCACGGTGCTCACCGCCGACTTTGAGCTGGGTGACAGCATCGAGAAGGGCGATATTCTTTACACCATCGACATTTCGGATGTGGAAAACAACCTCGCGAGCGCACAGCTCTCGGTGGAGCAGGCACAGCGCAATTACGATGACATTGCGGATATGCAGAACGTCCGCACCAAGATCAGCGGCGAGGTCAGCTCCTTTGCAGTCGCCGCAGGCGACGCCGTGCAGGCTGGTCAGGCTGTGGCCACCATCCGCGATACCTCTGTGATGCTGCTGGCCGTGGATTTCCCTGCCGCAGAGGCCCAGAGCTTTGTCGCCGGTCAGGCCGCACAGGTCATGCCGGACACCACTTTTGAGACGCTGAACGGCACCATCCGCTCCGTTTCCGGTGCAGACCCTGCCGGCGACGCCAGCTTGATGACCTGCACCGTCACCATCGCTGTTCCCAACGCGGGCAGCCTGACCACCGCACAGGCCGCTGTGGCACAGGTGAACGGCGTCAGCTCCCTCAACTCGGCCCACTTTGCCTACCAGCGCGAGGAGACCGTCGTGGCCGCTGCCTCCGGCACCGTGTCTGAACTCTGCGTCAAGGAGGGCAGCACCGTCCGTCAGGATGACGTCATCCTCCGCATTACCGGCAAGGATCTGGACAAGCAGACCAAAAACGCCGCTGACAGCCTGCGCGCTGCCGAGCTGCAGATGTCTTCTGCCGAGAAGACCATCAGCCACTATACCATCGACGCCCCGATCAGCGGCACCATCGTGGATAAGAAGGTCAAGGCCGGCGACAAGCTCAGCGCCAACGACACCGCCATGCAGAACCTCTGCACCATCTACGATATGAGCTATCTGGAAATGAAGCTCAACGTGGACGAGCTGAAGATCCGCTCCCTCGAGGTCGGCCAGGAGGTGGACATCACCGCCGACGCCGTCCCGGGTGAGACTTACAAGGGAGTCATCAGCAGCATCCTCGTGGCAGGCACTACCGCCAACGGCTCCACCAGCTACCCCGTCACCGTCCGCATCGACGACATGGGCGAGCTGCTGCCCGGAATGAACGCCACTGCGAAGATCACCACCGCCAGCGTCAAGAATGTTCTGGCCCTGCCCAACGCCGCCCTCGTCCGGGGCAGCTATGTGCTGGTGACCAAGGATTCGCCCAGCGCTGCCAATGCTGAGACTTCCATGACCGCTCCCGACGGCTACGTCTACGTCAAGGTGACCACCGGCATCAGCGATGACGATTACATCGAAGTGAAGAGCGGCCTGCAGGAGGGCGATACCATCGCTTACGACAACTCCAGCGTCAGTGCGACCGACTTCTACAGCAACATGATGGCCTCCGCCGAAGGAGATGACGAATGAGCACGCTGATAGAATTTGATGGGGTCTGCAAGTATTACCAGATGGGCGACACCCTCGTAAAGGCCGCCGACCACGTCTCTTTCAAAATCAACAAAGGCGAGTTCGTGGCCATCGTCGGCCAGTCCGGTTCTGGTAAATCCACTTGCATGAACATCATCGGCTGTCTGGACGTGCCTACCGAAGGCACTTATCTGCTGGACGGCAGGGATGTCGGCAAGATGAGCCGCCGTGAGCTGGCACACATCCGGAACGAGAAGCTGGGCTTTATCTTCCAGCAGTACAACCTGCTGCCGAAGCTGACCCTTTTGGAGAATGTGGAAGTTCCCCTTGTGTATGCGGGCATCCCCGCCGCACAGCGCCACGCGACGGCAAAGGCTGCCCTTGAGCGGGTGGGTCTGGGCAATAAGCTCAAAAACCTGCCCAACCAGCTTTCCGGCGGTCAGCAGCAGCGTGTGTCCATTGCCCGTGCGCTGGCCCGCGGCCCGGCGGTCATCCTGGCCGACGAGCCGACCGGTGCATTGGACTCCCACACCAGCCGCGAAGTTCTGGGAATGCTCCAGGAGCTGCACAAGCAGGGCAATACCGTCGTCCTCATCACCCACGACAACTCCATTGCTGTGCAGGCCGAGCGCATCATCCGCCTCGAAGATGGCCGCGTCGTCTACGACGGCGACGCCCACGCACCCGAGGCAGTCGTTCAGCCGAACTTCATGATGGCAGAGCCGAAAGCCGGAGAGGAGGGGACGCAGGCATGATAAAGGAGACCTTCAAACAGGCCGTCCAGAACGTCTTGAGCAACAAAGTCCGCACCTTCCTCACCATGCTGGGCATCATCATCGGCGTCATGGCCGTCATCGTCATCGTCGGCCTCGGCAACGGCATGACCAACATGATGCAGGACTTCTACTCCGACATGGGCAGCGATATTCTGTCCGTCAACATCATGACCGCCAGCACCCGCTCAGTGGAAGTGAACGATGTGTACAGGATCATCAATGAAAAGCCCGAGTATTATAAGGGTCTTTCGCCGATTGCCAGTGTCGGCGGCGACACGCTGCGGGTGGCGGGCGAGAAGTACCGCCGCACCTACATCAGCGGCGTCAACGAAGATTACATGACCATCAACAACTACAAGGTGGCCAAGGGCCGCGGCATCCAGTACACCGATTTGATAGACAACAAGAATATCTGTGTCATCGGCGACTATGTGGACCGCAAGATCTTCGGCGGCAACGGTCTCGGCAGCACCCTCAAGGTAGGCGCCAGCGAGTACCGCATCGTGGGCGTGCTGGAGGGCCGCTCCAAACCCGCCTCTCAGTACGAGGGCGGCAACGACGACGTTGTTCTTATCCCCTATACCACCCTGATGAGCGTCAACAACACCAGCAGTGTCAGCCAGTACTATGTGGTCCTGCAGGACGCGGACCACTCGGATGAGGCACAGGAGTTTTTGCAGTCGCGGCTCAAGAAGCTGGTCAGCAAGGACGACTATGTCTACGTCATGAGCCTGAGTGCGGCAATGTCGCAGATGTCCTCTATGATCAATATTATGGTGGGCGTCCTGACGGCCATTGCAGGCATCTCGCTGCTGGTCGGCGGCATCGGCATCATGAACATCATGCTGGTGTCCGTCACCGAACGCACCCGTGAGATCGGTATCCGCAAGGCACTGGGCGCACAGGAGAGCACCATCCTGACCCAGTTCGTCGTGGAGGCCGGCGTCACATCGGCGCTGGGCGGCTGCCTCGGCATCGTGCTGGGCTACGTCGTGTCGGCCATTATCAACCAGATCCTTCCGTATATCCTGACGGATATTACCCTGAACGTCACCCCCTCGGCGGACGCAGCAGCCATCGCCGTGGGCATCTCCTGCGGCATCGGTGTCCTGTTCGGCTTCCTGCCGGCCCGCCGTGCCGCCAGCCTGAACCCCATCGAAGCGCTCAGATATGATTAAGGAGTTTACCATGAAAAAACGATTCCTCGCATTCCTGCTGGCTGTCTGCGTGGCTGTTTCCATGCTGGTGCTGCCCGCTTCTGCGGTCGGCTCCAACGCGGCAGTCCAGACGGCGACGGCACTGGGCGGTCTGACCGCCGAGCAGGCCGGTTCTCTGGGTGCGCCCCTCACTCGTGGGCAGGCGGCCCGCCTCCTCACCGCATTCTCTGCTTACCGCGATACCACCACGGCACAGGGCCGCACCGGCCGCCTCTACAGCGACGTGGACAGCGACTCTCCCTATGCGGTCTACATCCGCACCGCTGTCCAGAACGGCTGGATGACCGGCTACTCCGACGGCAGCTTCCGCCCGGACAACACCGTCACGCTGGAAGAAGCCTGCACCATGGCGCTGCGCCTGCTGGGCTATGATGTGGCAAAGCTGGGCGGTACCTTCCCCACAGCTCAGCTCAGCAAGGCCGGCGCGCTGGGCCTGCGCAATGAGATCAATGCCCGTCAGGGCGAGACTCTGACCCTCGAGCAGGGGACCATGCTCTTCTACAACGCCCTCACCGCTATGAACGGCAGCGGTCAGGTCTACGCTTCCACCCTGGGCTTTTCCGTGAGCAACGGCCAGGTGGACATCTCTTCGGTCCTGCTGGACAACGTCAAGGGTCCCTTCGTGGCAGATGCTTCCACCGTCCTGCCCTTCGCCCCGGCAGCCATCTACCGCAACGACGAAGTCACCACCTCCGCGGCCCTCTCTCCCTATGATGTCTACTATTATAACGAGAGCGCCCGCACCGTCTGGCTCTACAACAAGCGCGCCGCAGGCCGCGTGACGGCTGTCTCGCCCTCGGCCAGCGCTCCGACCTCTGTGACCGTGGCCGGCGTCACCTACACCATCGCCTCGCCCTCTGTGGCCTACCAGCTGTCCTCCCTGTCCGGCGGCGGCGTGGGCCAGGTGGTCACTCTGCTGCTGGGCATGAACGATGCAGCTGTCTCCGTCCTCACCGGCGACGCGGCAGACGCTGTGTTCTACGGCGTGGTCCAGTCCTCATCCCGCACCCTCGTGGAGACGAACAGCGCTGAGGTGCAGCAGGCTGTCTCGGTCATGTGTACCGACGGCACCGCCCGCACCGTCAACGTGGATAATAAGCTCAATTTCCCGGCCGGCAAGCTGGTGGAGATCAGCGTGGACGGTGACGGCGAAAGCGTCCAGTCCATCTCGCCCCGCTCGACCAGCGGCACCGTCAGCGCCGACGGCACCGCGCTGGGCGACACCCCGTTTGCAGACAACGTGCAGATCATTGATACGACGTCGGAGGGTGTGGCTGGGGCAGTTCGCCCCAGCCGCCTATCGGGGGTAACTCTGAGTGAAAGCGACGTCCGCTACTACACCACCAATTCTGCGGGCCAGATCGACCGGGTCATCCTCGACGATGTGACCGGTGACCTGTGGGAGTATGCTGCGCTGGATTCTGTCCGCCGCCTGACGGACGAAGCCGCCAAGAAGATCGACAAAAAGATCAGCGACAAGGCACAGGACGCCGCAAGAGAGGCCGCAGGCCTCCCCGCTGCGACCACCACGACCACCACCAAGGTAGACAAGACCGATGAGGAGACCTTCCAGGATGTGAAGAACATCCTTGTTCCCAGCACCAGCGATGTGCTCTACGGCCTCATCGACGGCAGCGTCGTCAGCTCTACCTGGAACACCCTTACCGGCAAGACGGACCAGCTGTTCAGCTATGTGCTCCGCCGCACCGGCGACAGCGTGGGCGGTACGCTGGGCGACTTCCTCAACTATCTGGGCGAGGGTGCGACCTATGTCTGCTACTCCGGCGGCAAGCAGGTGGCCTACAGCACCGCCACCAAGTACCCCATTATCGCAGGCGGCATCGCCATCGGCCGTTCTGCCGACGGCAAGGCCATCAACCGGATGCTCCAGCTCTCGCCGGTAGTCATCGATAAGCTGGGCGCAGCTTCGGTCATGAGCGGCGACAAGCGCTATGAGACCGCCGACGATATGCAGGTGTATCTGTGGTCGAACGGCCAGTATTTCGCGACCTCGCTGCCCAAGATCAACACCGAGGATTATAAGCTCATCGGCTGGTACGACAACTTCGGCTGCTCCGGCGGCAGGAAGATCCGTATCCTTGTGGCCGTCAAGACGAACTGAGCCTGAAATTTTCCAATCACAGAACAGCAGCCTCGCGGCAGATGAAGCGGGGCTGCTGTTTTATTCTCCTATTTGCCACACGCCCTATTTCGTGTTACAATAAAAACTAGAAAAATTGCGGAAAAAGGAGGTGCGGCAATGATACGCATTGCTCTGGTCGAGGACGAGGCAGAGGTGCGGGCGCAGCTTCAGGGCTATGTGCAGCGGCACACCCGGCAGTACGGCACCGAGTTCGCGGTGACGGAGTTCGCTGACGGCATGGAGCTGCTGGATGATTACCGCCCGGTGTACGACATCCTGTTTCTGGACGTGGAGATGAAGCATCTGGACGGCATGGAGACAGCCCGGCGGGTGCGGGAGCTGGACAAGGATGTTATCATTGTTTTCATCACGAATATGGCGCAGTACGCCATCGGCGGGTACGCCGTGGGCGCACTGGACTATGTGCTCAAGCCGGTGCCTTATTTTGCATTTTCGCAGCAGCTGCGCAAGGCCGAAGAACAGCTGCGCCGCCGCGCACGGCATTATCTGGCTCTGCCGGTAGAGGGCGGGATGCGGCGGCTGGATTCGTCCCTCATCTATTATCTGGAAAGCGAGGGACACCGCGTCCATTTTTATACCGAAGAGGGCGATTTCGTGGCGGCAGGCACCCTGAAAGCCTTTGAGGAAAAGCTGGCCGAGCGGCCCTTTGCCCGCTGCAACAGCGGCTACCTT
>ENA-ORSJ01003002-ORSJ01003002.1-human-gut-metagenome-genome-assembly--contig:-NODE-3002-length-10042-cov-2.942225_pt1 | contig 10042 bp, 5 predicted proteins | sample MGYA00242191_ERZ509158 | MGnify/ENA primary metagenome ERZ509158 (study PRJEB26280, sample SAMEA2338623) | human gut metagenome | biome: human gut; feature: human-associated habitat; material: faeces... | reverse complement strand
TTGCCGTGGAAGGACAGCCGGTATTGGGCGAGGCGGCCGATCCGTTCACTACCAGACCGGCTGGCACTGCCGGAGATGCTGATGTCGCCGACGATTCGGCGCCTTCCGGCGGTGCCGGGCTTTCCGCGGCGGACACGGACGCGAACTATCAGGGCCTGCTGGATTCCGGCGCAGGCATCATGGGCACGGTATTGGTGCCCAAAATCGGCGTGGAACTGCCGATTCGGCATGGTACGTCCGAACCGGTGCTCGCCGTCGGTGCCGGGCATCTGTACGGCACCAGCCTGCCGGTCGGCGGCACTGACTCGCATACGGTGGTCACCGGGCATCGCGGCCTGGTCAAATCGTTGATGTTCACACGGCTCGACGAACTGCACGACGGCGATTTCATGTACATCAAAGTGATGGACGAGACGCTGGGATACGAAGTGGACCGAATCAGCGTGATCGAACCGGACGACGTCTCACGGTTGAAAATCGTGCCCGGCGAAGACCGGCTGACGTTGATGACCTGCACGCCATACGGCATCAACACGCATCGGCTGCTAGTCTCCGGGCATCGCGTCGCAATACCGCTGCCCGCGCCAGATCCGGCCGACGTGCGCGACGAACGTGCGACCGAACTGGGCGCGCTCGCCATGACCATCGTTTGCACGATGGGCGGCATGCTGTTGTGCTGCATGGTCGTGCGGTCGATGCGGCCCCGACACCGAATCATGCGGCACGCTTCCGCCTGGCCGCGTAAAGGATAAGGGGGAAGGCCGCGATTTTCGCGGGTCCGCACGTTCCCCGAACCCATCAATGGAGGGGACGGGTTTCAAAACGTTCATCCATAAGGTTCAAGGCATGGAGGCGCATAGGCAATTCGCCGCAGCGCCATGAGAGATGGACATGTCATGAAGTGGATGAAGGACCCGCTTGCCGGCTTCATAAGCCGGTGTGGCGCGCGGATGGGAAAATTCACCGCATTGCTTGTCACGATTGCGATGCTGGCCGGCACCACGGGAGCCGGCGCGACCGCGTTCGCCGACGAAACGGTGACGGATGGCGGCAACGTGGCCGCCGAATCCGCAGCGAGCCAGCCGGAATCGACACAACAATCCGATGCTGAAAACGCAGTCGGATCGGACGTTGCCGACATTGCCGGGCAAGATGTTGCCGGACAGTCCGCAACGGACGATGACGACGCACAATGCCTTACGGACGACGGTGAATCGCATCAGCCATCGAACGAACAAGCGCAATCGCAACTGCAGTCGCAATCGCAACCGGAACAACCGTCGGAGACGATGCCGGAACAGCGGCAGCCGTGCGATAAGACGGAACAGCCGAATGAGCAGAAGGAGCAGGAACGGCAGGCGGTTAGGCAGCCGACGGCTGAGAACGCTGACGTACCTGCAAATGGTGCTGCACCGGCTCAAGACGGCGATCGAAACGACCATGCCGGCGAAAATCGCACGGATGCTGTGGCGAATGGCGATGCGGGCGCGACAGCCGATGACGGCAAAACCGGCGATGCGGACGATGCTGACAACGATGGCAACACTGCTGAAGATGCCGACGATGCCGAACACATCATGCGCGATCGCTTCACCTTCAATCGCAAAACCGTGATGCGTGCCGCGCGTAACGTCGCCGTGCCGCAGCCGGACCACACGAAAAGCATCACATACAACAACGGCGGCAAATACACGCTGAACCTCAACGTGGTGGGCAAGGATACCCGCGAAAGCCATGAGACCACGGAGAAAATCGAAGTGGTGCTCGTACTGGACACGTCTGGATCGATGAACTACTGCATGGACGGAAGCCAAAGAAGATGCAACAAATCGAATCCGAAGCGGTTGACGGCGCTGAAAGAAGCGGCGACCAGCTTCATCGACGCCACCGAGACCACCAACGACACCATCCAGGACGAAAACAGCAAAGTGCGAATCGCCATCGCTCAATTCGGGCAGACATCCGGCGTGGTGAGTTCCCTGACCAGCGATACCGCCGCTCTGAAATCATCGGTGAACAGGCTATCCGCCAATGGCGCGACCCCTGCGGACAAAGGCATGACCGCCGCGCAGACGGCATTACGGCAGGCAAGGCCAGGCGCGAAGAAAATCGTCATTTTCTTCGCGGACGGTGTGCCGACCACGCAAAACGCTTTTAGCACAAGAGTCGCCAATAACGCCGTGACAACCGCGCTCGCCATGAAATCGGCCGGCACGCTCATCTACAGCATCGGCATCTTCGAAGGCGCCAATCCGGAGCAGCAATCGTTCGACAACTGGGAGAACGACCAAGCCAACCAGTTCATGCACGCCGTGTCCAGCAACTATCCGAACGCCACCGCGTACAACAAAACCAATTGGGGTACGGGCGGCAACCTCGGCTACTACAAGGCCACCAACAGCGCGGACGATCTGACGAAGATCTTCGACGACATCCAGAAGGAGATCATCACGGGAAGCGCCTACAGCGGCGTCTCGATCGTCGACGAGCTGTCCGAATACGCGCAGGTCGATGGCGTTGTCTGGAACATGGCCAGCATGCGGAACTTCGGCGGAGCGACCTACTACCGGGTGACCGGCGGCGTGACGCTCAACGTGACGAATCTGTCTTCGGGGGCTACGCCTCCAGTGCTGGAACGTGATTACACATTGTGGTACAGCGACGCCGGCAACGGCAAGATCCGCGTCGAATTCGCCGGCGATTACGAGCTGCTGCACAACGCGACCTACACGCTCTCGTACGGCATAGTGCCAACCGACAGCGCCTACGCGCGGGTCAATATGGTCGACGGCGGCATCAACTACGACGCGACCGGCGACGCGGGCACCGGCACGACTTCCGCAGGAAAGCCGGGCTTCCGATCGAACGCGTCGGCGCAGGTCTGTTACACCTTCGACAAGCAGTCCGCCTGCGCGGCCTACCAGCATCCCGTATTGCAGGTGCCGTCCGCCAACGTGGTCGTGACGAAACATTGGGAAGGCGGAATGCCGGCGAGCGGAGCCACATTGCGCATCGATTTCATGCAGGGCGGCGCATCGAAGCTGGGCAAAGACCTTTCCGAAGATGACGAGCTGCCTACCGGCGAATGGCAGTACACATTCCGTGGCGTGATGGCAGGCGACTACACCGTCACGGAAGGCAACATCGCCGGCTATCACGCGAAAGGCAACGTCACCTCAGTGCCGATCAGCATCACCAGAGCCGACATGTGGAGCGCGTTCGACAAGGGACAGACCGCGACCTACGAAGCCTCGTTCACCAACGTGAAAGAGATGGTGGCCGTGCTGCCGCTATCCGGCGCATCGGAAGGACGGACCTGGCTGGTCGTGGCCGGCGTCACGGCACTGCTGCTGCTTGCGGGCATTGTCGGACTGGCTTTGATCGGGCGCGGACGGCCGTGACGGAACTGCCGGACGGCAATCGCAATTCTCTGATCGCAATCCGGCAATCGCAATTTTCAATCACAACCAAAGAACAACACAATATACGAAACTTCCCATAAAACCAACCAATCGGCTGCGGCAACAAGGCCGACCAAACCAAGGAAGAGAGGTCTCTCATCATGAAGACGAGAAGGCTTTGTGCAGTAATCGCCGCGGCGGCAACGTTGCTGGGCGGTATGGCGTTCGGCACGGCCGGAGCGTATGCGGCCGGCAGCGCATCGATCGAAGTGCGGCATTCGCAGAAGGGGCACACCTACTCCGCGTACAAGTTCGCCTCGCTGACGGTGGACGGCGACGCCGTGCAGGTCGACACCGACGCCGATTGGGTGACTGCTGTGACCGACGCGGTGGCCGCCGCCAACAACAACATGGACCCCGTTGTCAGCATGCCCTCCGAATATGACAGCAATCCGGCCGCGTTCGCCGCAACCAAGACCGGCGATAACGACGCCGCCTGGTTCCGCACATTCGCGGCCTCGTTGGCGGTTGGCGATGGCGTCGTTGCCGACAAAACCGTTGCAGGCAACGGCGGTACGGCTGCCATCGGTTCGCTTGAAGAAGGCTGGTATCTCATCACCGATGTGGACAAGGACGGCGGTCGGGGAACCAATGCCATCGTCGCCACCACGCTGAACGGCGTGGCCGCCACATTCAAAGTGAAGGGCGATCCGGCAACCGGCCAGGGCAAGATCAACGCTGTCGGCATGTTTGTGGCCAAGAACGAGAACGAGCCCGACCAGCCGGGCAAGACGGCCGATACGATTACCACCACTGAAGGCGTGAGCATTGGGCAGACCGTCGCCTACACCATCACGCTGGATATTCCGAACGCGGCCGAAGGCTACGACAAGTATCCGTACTTCGTGAAGGACGTGGCATCCAAGGGCCTGACGGTCAACAAGGACTTCAAGGCCGTTGTTCGAGCCGCGGATGGCACGGAAACGAATATGCCGTTCACCTACGTGACCGTTCCGACCGTTGGGGCCGACGGCAAGACCACCACCGTGCTGGAATTCGACTTGGCCAACAAGAGCGGCCAGCTGGTCATCACCTACACCGCCGTGGTCAACAAGGACATCATCGACATGGGCAACAAGGTTACCAACAAGGCGGCCGTGTCCCGTGACACCGAGGTGTGGAATACGCCGGTCGAATTCGACTCCTATACCGGGGGCTTCTCCTTCCACAAGTACGGTGTCGGAAGCGATGCCAATGGTCTCGCAGGAGCGAAGTTCCACGTGTTCGAGGGAACCGAGGTTTCGCAGACCCCGCTCAAGTTCATCAAGATTGTGGATGGCGAATACCGCCTTGCCGAAGCGAACGAGAACGGCGCTGTCGCGGATGTGGAAACCACCACCGGCGACGTGAAAATCATGGGCTTGAAGTCCGGCAAGTACACGCTGAAGGAAACCGGATTCGCGAGCGGCTATGCGAAGAACTTTATGCCGATCTTCACCGTCGAACTAGCTGTGAACCAGGAAACCGGCAAGTCGACCTTCAAGCTGGTCGGCGCCAACAACCTCGGTCTGGCAAGCAGGCTTGACGAGGGCATGTCCGACAAGGCAATCCAGGTCAAGAACGTGAAGAACGTCACGCAGCTGCCGCTCACCGGCGCAATGGGCACCGCGTTGTTCACCATCGCGGCCCTGGTAATGGCCGGAGCCGGACTGGCGCTCGTGCTGCGCTTCCGCGAATCCGATACGCCGATGGCGGTCTGAGCGGGCCAGCAGACAGGCAACGGGGCTTGTTCGGGCGGGTGAGTCGTTGAGCGATCAACGGTTCACCCGCTTTTGTTGTGACGAATACTGGTGATTTAGGGTTTAGTACCGCCTGAAATGGTTGGAAAAACGCCATTCGTACCGGTATGATGGAACACGAAGCGAACAACGAATCGGATTGCGGCCTTGCATCGCAAACACGTATCGCAAGCGCGCATCGCAAACCGAATCGCAAGCCGAACAGGGGAATGGCATGACGGAGGCCATTCGACTGCCGTGCGGTGGAAGGGAGCCGCCGCACGCCAAGCCGAAAGGGAACATCATGTGCAACGGTGGGGGAGCGTTCAGTCCGGAAGAAGTCGAATATCTGCGCTCGCTGCCGGTGGTGGCCGAAGCGACGTCGCGACGCATCACCTACACGGAATCGTTCAAACACAACTGCATGCGCCGGTACCATGCGGGCGAATCGCCGGTCGAACTGTTCCGCGAAGCCGGACTCGACCCATCGCTGATCGGCTATAAGCGCATCGAACGTTGTTTCGCGCGCTGGCGCAAGATTGCCTGCCGTATGGGCACGGACCGGCTGGTATCGGTTGATGGGAATGGTGGAGTGATGCCATCGGCGTCGGCGGGTGTGGTTCCGTCGGCGGACTCGGCGGAAGCTGCTCGATCTGCGGTATCGCAGCCGGTGCAGCCAACGCAAACGACGGAAACGCAAAGCAATGCGACGCTGCCCGCGCCGCGCAACGCAGCCGAAGCCCCGATTCTGTCGGGAGGTGACGTGCGCGACCTGCTCATCGCCCAGCAGGTGCGCCGCATCGACGAGCTGGAACGCGAGGTGGCGGCGTTGCGGGCGGAACTGCATTGCGAATAATCGCAAAAATCGTAAAAAATGCGAGCAATCGGCATCGTCCGCAAAGCGACGCATGTCGAGAACGGCGGGCGTGGCGAGCGGGTAGACTTGCGGGTATGAGAATCGCACGTTTTACGCATAATGATGTACCGCAGTACGCCTTCGTTCAGACCGACAAGAACGACGGCAAGGACTATCTCGTGGCCTTGAACGGCTATCCGCTGTCCGGCCAGGCCGTCGAGCCGACCGGCGAGCGCTATCCGGTGGATGGTGACGGCATTCGTCTGCTGGCTCCGGTGATTCCGTCGAAGGTGTACGGTTTGGCGAAGAATTATGAGGCGCATGCGCAGTTCATGCATGAGGCCGGTCATTCCGATATCAAGCATGCGCCGGAGGATATGGTGATTTTCACCAAGCCGAGCACGTCGGTGATTGGTCCGGATGATCCGATTGTGATTCCGCTGTGTTCGAATGATATGAATTTCGAGCCGGAGTTGGCTGTGGTGATGGGTCGTATCGCCAAGAATGTGCCGGTGGAGCAGGCCATGGATTATGTGCTGGGTTTCACGTGCGTGAATGATGTGACGTTGCGTGATCTGCAGGGTCTTGATCCGACGTGGACGCGTGCGAAGGGTTTTGATACGGCGTGCCCGTTGGGTCCGTGGATTGTGACGCGTGACGATGTGGATTGGAAGGATGCGAAGATTTCCTTCACGCTCAACGGTGAGGATGTGCCGATGGCGTCGGGTACCACGGCGAATCTGATTCACGGCATTCCTGAGCAGATCGCGGCGATTACGAGTTTCACCACGCTGCTGCCGGGCGATGTGATTATGACGGGTACGCCGAACGCGTCGGGTCATCTGGATCCGGGTGACGAGGCGATCGTGCACGTCGAGGGCATCGGCGATCTGCGCAACGTGGTGGTGCGCGGCTGATTTTCGGCTTGCTGGCGGACTTTGGATTAGGCGGGTTTGCAACGTTTCGTGATTTCGTTACGTTGCTGCCCGCCTTTTTCGTATGTATTGCGATTGCCGGTGAGCGCTGGTGATTGTCGGTGACTGCCGTCCTGTGTCGAAAGACGGTTTTGAGAAACGCAAAAAGTTGAGTGTGTGGGACTCAAGTTTTGGGAATATAATGGCGATGAAGTCGGTTGAGCATATCAGACAACGACATATGCGTCCGAACGCCGGTCCGGTAGCGAAGGCCAGGCGGCCGGGCGCGAACCATGGAGGATGATATGGAACAGAAGTTCACGCAGATGGCGCAGGAAGCGCTTTCGGACGCCGTTCAGAACGCGGCGGCGCTGGGCAATCCGCAGGTAGACACCCTGCACCTGCTGGACGCGATGCTGCGTCAGGAAAACAGCATGGCCCGCGCGCTCATCGAAGCGGCAGGCGGCAACGCGCAAAACGTGAGCGCCGAAGTGCATCAGGCGATGCAATCGCTGCCGAGCGCCAGCGGATCGACCACAACGCAGCCGGACGTCAGCAGGCAGCTGTCGGCGGTGCTATCGCAAGCCGAAAAAGAAATGCAACGGAGGGGAGACGAGTACGTCACCGTCGACCTCATGCTGGTCGCAATCGCGGCCGCGAAACCTAATCAAAGCGCGGACATCTTGGAAAAGAACGGTCTTACCGCGGATAAGCTGCGTAACGCCCTGACCGCCGCGCGCGGCAGCGACCGCAAGGTGACCAGCGCCGACGCGGAAGGCTCGTATAAAGCTTTGGAGAAGTACTCCACCGATTTGACGGCCGCCGCGAAGGAAGGCAAGCTCGACCCGGTGATCGGCCGCGACCAGGAAATCCGCCGCGTCATCCAGATCCTGTCCCGCCGTACCAAGAACAATCCTGTGCTGATCGGCGAGCCTGGCGTCGGCAAAACCGCCGTCGTCGAAGGCCTGGCGCAGCGCATCGTCGCCGGCGACGTGCCGACCACCCTGCAGAACAAGAAGCTTATCTCGCTTGACCTGGGCTCCATGGTGGCTGGTTCCAAGTACCGTGGCGAATTCGAGGAACGTCTGAAGAGCGTGCTTGAGGAGATCAAGAAGGCCGACGGGCAGATCATCACCTTCATCGACGAGATCCACACCATCGTCGGCGCGGGCGCGGCCGAAGGCTCCATGGACGCGGGCAATATGCTCAAGCCCATGCTGGCCCGTGGCGAACTGCGCCTGATCGGCGCCACCACACTGGACGAATACCGTGAGAACATCGAAAAGGATCCGGCGCTCGAACGTCGTTTCCAGCAGGTGTTCGTCGGCGAGCCGAGCGTGGAGGATACCGTCGCCATCCTGCGCGGCATCGCGCCGAAGTATGAGGCCCACCACAAGGTGACCATCGGCGACGACGCGCTGGTCGCGGCGGCAACCCTGTCGAACCGCTACATTTCCGGACGCCAGCTGCCGGACAAGGCCATCGATCTGGTGGACGAGGCCGCAGCGCACCTGCGCATGGAACTCGACTCCTCGCCTGAGGAAATCGACGAACTGCGCCGCCAGGTGGACCGTCTCAAGATGGAGAAGTCGTACCTGCTGGGCAATCCGAAGAACGACAAGGCCGCGGAAAAGGCCGAAGCGGAACTGGACGACAGCGCCAAGGACCGTCTCGCCGATTTGAACCAGGAAATCGCCGACAAAAGCGAAAAGCTCAACGGGCTGAAAGCGCGTTGGGACGCCGAAAAGAACGGCCACAACCGTATCGGCGACCTGCGCAAGAAGCTCGACGAGCTGCGTACGCAAGCCGAAAAGTACGAGCGCGAAGGCGACCTGGCGAAATCGTCAGCCATCAACTACGGCGAAATCCCGGCCATCCAGAAGGAAATCGCCCAAGCCGAGAAGAACGAGGCGGAATCGGGCGGAGCCGACAATGCCAACGCCGACGTGCCGATGGTCCCCGACCGCGTCGACGCCGACTCCATCGCCGAAATCGTCTCCGACTGGACCGGCATTCCCGTGGGCCGTCTTATGCAGGGCGAAAACGAGAAGCTCCTGCACATGGAGGAGTACCTCGGCAAGCGCGTGATCGGCCAGAAGGAAGCCATCCAAGCGGTTTCCGACGCCGTGCGTCGCTCGCGTGCCGGCATCTCCGACCCGAACCGTCCGACCGGATCGTTCCTGTTCCTCGGCCCCACCGGCGTGGGCAAGACCGAACTGGCCAAGGCGCTCGCCGACTTCCTATTCGATGACGAGAAGGCCATGGTGCGCATCGACATGAGCGAATACATGGAGAAGGCCTCCGTGTCCCGCCTGATCGGCGCCGCGCCGGGCTACATCGGCTACGAAGAGGGTGGCCAGCTTACCGAAGCCGTGCGTCGCCGTCCGTATTCGGTGGTGCTGTTCGACGAGGTGGAGAAGGCCAATCCGGAAGTCTTCGACGTGCTGCTGCAGGTGCTTGACGACGGTCGCCTGACCGACGGCCAGGGCAGGACCGTGGACTTCAAGAACACGATTCTGATCATGACCTCCAACCTGGGCTCGCAGTTCCTCGTCAATCCCGACATGGACGCGGACGCCAAGAAGAAGGCCGTGATGGACGCCGTGCACATGCAGTTCAAGCCGGAATTCATCAACCGTCTGGACGAACTGGTCATGTTCCACCCGCTGACCCGCGAGGAGCTCGGCGGCATCGTGGACATTCAGGTCGCGCAGGTGTCCGCACGTCTGACCGACCGCCGCATCACGCTTGACGTGACCGATTCGGCGCGCGAATGGCTTGCCAACACCGGTTACGATCCGGCGTACGGCGCACGTCCGCTGCGTCGCCTGGTGCAGACCGAAGTCGGCGACCAGCTTGCCCGCATGCTGCTGGCCGGCGAAGTGCACGACGGCGACACCGTGCTGGTGGACCAGACCGGCGGCGACCACCTGGAGCTGTCCGCGTGGGCCGCGGACCAGCTGGAGGATATGGGCGAGGAGAAGACGGACGATTCCGCCGACGTCCCGAACCCGGCTGAGTGACGATTATCGATTGGTTACCTGTCGGTCGTAAGCCTGCAATACCAGGCCTGCGACCGACAGCACGGTCGAA
>ENA-ORSJ01003001-ORSJ01003001.1-human-gut-metagenome-genome-assembly--contig:-NODE-3001-length-10046-cov-3.501051_pt1 | contig 10046 bp, 8 predicted proteins | sample MGYA00242191_ERZ509158 | MGnify/ENA primary metagenome ERZ509158 (study PRJEB26280, sample SAMEA2338623) | human gut metagenome | biome: human gut; feature: human-associated habitat; material: faeces... | reverse complement strand
TCCGGGAAAGAGTAATGCGTTTGCTATTTCCAAAAAACTTGGACTGCCGGACTACATTATTGAAGATGCAAAGAACCATCTGGAAGCAAAAGATGAGTCCTTTGAGGACCTGCTTACCAGCCTGGAAAACAGCCGTGTGACCATTGAAAAAGAACAGGAAGAGATCCGTTCCTATAAAGAGGAGATCGCCCAGTTAAAATCCCGCCTCACCCGCAAGGAAGAGCATCTGGATGAGCGCAAGGACAAGGTGATCCGCAATGCAACAGAAGAGGCACAGCGCATCCTTCGTGAAGCAAAAGAGACTGCCGACCAGACCATCCGCCAGATCAACAAACTGGCTGCTGACTCCGGCATTAACAAAGAATTAGAGGCCCAGAGGACCAAACTGCGTGAGCAGTTAAAGAAAACAGACGACAAACTGGCAGTAAAGGCCAAAGGTCCAAGCCAGCCTGTTTCTGCCAAGAAGTTAAAGATCGGTGACGGCGTAAAAGTCCTTTCCATGAACTTAAAAGGTACTGTCAGTTCCCTTCCAGACAGCACCGGAAACCTGTTTGTACAGATGGGTATCCTGCGTTCCAAGGTCAATATCCGTGATATTGAACTGATCCGTGAAGACGATATCAGCGCTACCTTAGGAGATGGTTCTTCCCGTTCCTACGGTGCTGTTTCCGGTGTAGGAATCAGCAAATCCAAAAAGACCTTTTCACAGGCAAAAGGCTCTAATTCCGGCTCCGGACAGATCAAGATGTCCAAGTCCTTCTCTGTTTCACCGGAAGTCAATCTGATCGGTATGACAACAGACGAAGCAGTTCCTACTATGGAGAAATACTTAGATGACGCTTATCTGGCCCACCTGCCAAGTGTACGCGTGGTACACGGAAGAGGTACCGGCGCCTTAAAGACTGCCTGCCACAAGCGTTTAAAACAGTTAAAATATGTAAAAGACTTCCGTCTGGGCGAATTTGGCGAAGGCGGAACCGGTGTTACTATTGTTACATTCAAATAGGAACATAATCTAACTTTTAGGGAGGTAAATTGTAATGGCAGAAAAACAGCGGATACTCATTGTAGATGATGATGCCAACATCGCAGAGCTGATCTCGCTTTATCTGATGAAAGAATGTTATGAAACCATGATCGTAGGCGACGGGGAAGAAGCCTTAAAGCGTTTCCCGGAATTTAAACCAAATCTGGTACTTTTAGACCTGATGCTTCCAGGTATGGACGGCTATCAGGTATGCAGAGAGCTGCGCTCCAGTTCCCAGGTGCCGATCATCATGCTTTCCGCAAAAGGTGAGATCTTTGACAAAGTCCTTGGTCTGGAACTGGGTGCTGATGACTACATGATCAAACCATTTGACTCCAAGGAACTGGTAGCCAGGGTAAAAGCGGTCCTGCGCCGTTATCAGGCTTCACCTGCAGCTGCCATCACAGAGCCGAAACAGCAGGGCGATTATGTGGAATACCCGGACCTGATCGTAAACCTGACCAACTATTCCGTCATTTACAAAGGTCATTCCATTGAAATGCCTCCAAAAGAGCTGGAGCTGTTATATTTCTTAGCTTCCTCTCCCAACCAGGTCTTCACCAGAGAGCAGCTGTTAGATCATATCTGGGGATATGAATACATTGGTGATACCCGTACAGTAGACGTTCACATCAAACGACTGCGTGAAAAGATCAAAGATCACGCCAGCTGGGCCATTACTACAGTCTGGGGCATTGGCTACAAGTTTGAAGTAAAGAGGTGATGTAATGGCCCGCTCTCTTTATTCCAAATTTGTCCTGGGCTACCTGATCTTCGGCCTTTTAAGCGTGCTTACCATTGCCACCTTTTCTTCCGGTATAACCCGGGATTATCTGATCAAGGACCGGGCAAATGCCCTTTACGATGAGGCAAATGATATTGCGGCTTCCTGCAGTCTTATGTATCAGGGCCAGCATCAGGATATGGATCTTTTTTCCACACAATTAAAAAATGTGTCCACCTATCTGCACACAGAAACATGGGTGGTCAACAAAAGCGGCGTTGTGATCATGGACAGTAAAAATGGCAGCCGCGTCCATACCACCATCCCGGATTTTGACCCCACGGCAACGGGAAACCGTTCTTATACCATCGGCACCTATTACAAGTTATTTGACCAGAATGTACTCAGTGTTTCCGCTCCTGTGACCGGCAATTACACTACGTATGGTTACGTGCTCATCCACCTTCCCATCAGTGAGATTGCAAATTCCCAGAGCCATATTTTGGACATTCTCTACATGACCTGTGCCATTATCTTTGGCCTGTCGCTGATCATCCTTGTAGTATTTACCATCACGGTATATCTGCCTCTGCGAAAGATCGCAGCCGGTGCCAATGAATACGCTGCTGGCAACTTAAACTACCGGATCAAGGTAAAGACCCACGATGAAATGGGCTACCTTTCCAATACCCTAAATTATATGTCCGATGAGCTGAATAAAATGGAAGAATACCAGCGCAATTTCATTGCCAATGTCTCCCATGATTTCCGTTCACCGCTGACCTCCATCAAAGGATATCTGGAAGCTATTTTGGACGGCACCATTCCGCCGGAAATGTATGAAAAATACTTATCCAGAGTGATTTCTGAAACAGAGCGCCTTCATAAACTGACAGAAAGCATGCTGACTTTAAACTCCTTAGATGCAAAAGGGTTTTTATCCAGAACTAATTTTGATATCAACCGGGTAATAAAAGACACTGCCGCATCCTTTGAAGGAACCTGTGACTCCAGACATATCCGCTTTGACCTTACATTTTCCGATAACATCCAGATGGTCTACGCAGACATGGGCAAGATCCAGCAGGTCCTTTATAACCTGATCGACAATGCCATCAAGTTCAGCCATGATGACTCTGTGATCTACATCCAGGCATCCAGCAAATACGAGAAGATCTTTGTCTCCGTAAAAGATACAGGCATCGGTATTCCCAGAGACAGCATTAAAAAGATCTGGGACCGCTTTTACAAGACGGATCTTTCCAGAGGCAAAGATAAACGTGGTACCGGTCTTGGTCTTTCCATTGTAAAAGAGATCATCCAGGCACATGGTGAAAATATCGATGTGATCAGTACAGAAGGGGTAGGAACTGAGTTTATCTTCTCCCTTCCAAGTTCTACCTCTTTATAAAAATTTTTAGACGACCGGCATATTTTAACTTTTCCTTACGATTTGCTCCAGAGCCCCTTTTTAAGGGGTTCTTTGCTTTAAAAAGGGGTGGAACTGTGTTATACTTTAATGAGCCAAGTAGAAAAACAAGCGGCTGCGTTAGCAGACATTTGTTTTTCCCAAAAACTGCTCTCAGGCAATTTTTTTAAAGAAAGGACGATGAATAATATGATCCGTTTAAAAAAAGTAACTGCCGTTCTTCTTTCCGCCCTTCTTGTTTCTTCCTGCATGGCACCCTGCACCTTTGCTGCAAGCAAAACAAAAGTGGGAAAGATCAATCTGACCATTGACACGGACATCCGTTCCGGAAGCAGCGGCGGCGAAGTAGAAGTAACTCCTACCGGTGACAACACAGAATATTTCTACATCGACTCCGTGGAAGTTACCAATGACGAAGGAGATGACTGGAGCAAGTCCAATCCACCGGAAGCTGAGATCCGCATTGGTCTGGAAGATGAAGATGAATATACCTTCTCCGGTTCCAGTTCCAGCAACTTTAAGCTTACCCTTGCAAGCTCTATTAAATCCCGTTATGACAAGGTAGAATATGTAAGCGCAAGAAAAACAGACGGCGGCGCTACCATCATCCTGAACATCCGCCTTGTATTTGATAAAGATGCTGATATGAGCAATGCGGCTGCACCAGGCAGTGTAGAATGGAGCGCTTCCTCTGAAGGTACTGCAACCTGGGGCGATGTTTCTTCTGCCAAATATTTCCAGGTACAGCTGTATAAAGACGGTAACCTGGTAACACCTCCAGATGGTTCCGCTTCCACTGTTTCCGTATATGGAACCAGCTATGATTTCTCCAGCTGGGTAAGCGCAGGTTCCAAATACACCTTTAAAGTACGTTCCGTAAAAGCCAGCAACAACGCAAAGAGCAAATGGGTATCTTCCAGCTCCTGGACCCCAGGCTCCAACACTTCCGATAACAATAATACCAACACCTTCCCAGAAGGCTGGCAGAAAGCTGCTGACGGCATCCGCTGGTGGTGGCAAAATCCAGATGGTTCCTACCCTGCATCCCAGTGGAAGGAAACAGATGGAAAATGGTACTATTTCGATGCGGAAGGCTACATGGCTACCGGATGGATCAATGTTGGCGGCGTAGATTACTGCCTGGCTCCTGACGGCGCCCTGTATGTAAGCTGCACTACACCAGATGGCTACAATGTAGACGCAAATGGTGCATGGATCCACTAATTCATTGCTGCGTGCTTTGCACTCCCGCAATTCAATTACATATGACCACAAAAAACCCGCTGAGTCGATCACATCAGCGGGTTTTTCTTTATTTCAAATTTTCTTTATTTCAGTTTTTATTTATTCCAGATTTTAATTTTCTTCTACAGCACCAGTCTTGCAGCTCCATAAATACCTGCGTCATTTCCCAGTGTTGCCAGTCCTAATTTTGCCTTGTTTTCAGAGATTGGGGTAAAATGATCATAATCCTTCTGGATCATATCGATCAGGAACTGTCCTGCCTTTGAAACGCCGCCTCCGATAACGAAAATCTCAGGATCAACGGTCAGAGCTACCTGTGCCAGTGCAAGTCCCAGATAATGGCTGACTGTCTTCATAACTTCCAGAGCCATCTCATCTCCTGCTTTTGCAGCGTCCAACACATCCTTAGCACTTACATTATCCCCAAATTCACGAAGGGCAGAAGGCTTGTCAGATTTTGCCATGGTCCTTCTGGCTTCTCTTGCAATTCCAGTTGCGGAACTTACCTGCTCTAAGCAGCCTACACCGCCGCAGTTACAGTGTTCCCACTCATCATCCCGTACATGGATGTGACCGATCTCACCGCCAAGGCCATGTTTTCCTGCAATGATCTTCTGATCCAGGATCACGCCGCCGCCAACACCGGTTCCCAGTGTGACCATGACCAGGTCAGAGTAGCCTTTTCCGCCTCCCTGCCACATTTCGCCAAGGGCAGCTACATTGGCATCATTTCCGCTCTTTACAGGAATTCCATCTAAAAGGCGGCTTAACTCTTCCTGTGGGTTTAAGTCGCGCCATCCCAGATTGACACATACTTCCACGTATCCATCTGGCATAACAGGTCCCGGAACGCCCATTCCGGCTCCTGCAACATCTTTCTTCAGATCCAGTCCCTTTTCATCCAGTTTTTTCCGGATGGATGCAGCTACATCCGGAAGAATGTTCACACCGCCGTCTTCTTTGCGGGTCTTTACCTCCCATTTGTCCAGTAATTCTCCTGTTGTCTCAAAAAGACCAATCTTTACACTGGTTCCTCCTATATCAACACCGATGCATTTCATCCCCATGGTATATATCCTCTCTTTCTTTTATTTTACCGTAAACTTACGCCCCACGCATTTGCGCTCTACTGCCTGCTGTCGCAGGCGGTTCGTTCGTTAATGGTCTACTTTTACTTTAACCGGATCTCTTCCATTTTCTGTGTTCCCAACACAAGAAGAGTTCCAGGGAAACGTCCGGACAATACTTTTGTCACTGTAAAATCAAAACTTCCGCTGAATTTTTCCGTTCCCGCCATGTTGTAAACACAGCAGGAATTATCATTATACAGTGTGACCAGATCTCCATCTATATCAAATCCTGTATACTGGTAACTGAACGTAGTCTCAAAAACCTGGCTGCCATCAGGGCGGTAGACCCGAAGACAATATGGATCCGCACCTTCCCCGTTGTCCGTTATCACACCTGCATACTTGTCAGTATAGCTGATGCTGCGCACATTTTCATCTAACAGGATCTGATTGACAGATTCCGGAGAAGTTTCCACTCTGGTGGAGAAAAACTGCAGCCCCTTGTCTGTAAAGATCACTGCATGGCTTTCATCCATAAAACGGACTCTGCCGGCCATAGCATCGCTCAGATCTTCCGGAAGGAAAACTCCAACCACTCGCTTAGGATCATTTTTTCCAAGACCAAAGTTATAAAATACAATCTTGTTTTTGATCATTCCCTGATCCAGATACATAAAAGAAGTGATCCACTGGGTGCCTCCCGGTGAAAGGCTTACATCCACCGGATATCCATCTCCTGAAAGAAGGGATTTTACATAAATATCCAGAGCGCTTCCGTCTTTTTTATAAAGATAAATATAACTTGCTTTGGAGTCTTCCTGTACAGAGGCTACCACTCCTTTTGCAGATACAGATAAGGACAAAATAGGCAGCGCCGTGGTTGCCTGACCCTGGCAGCCGCTTCTGTCGCAAATATAAATGGAATTTCCCTGTTTGTCCCCAATGGCAGCAAATTCGCCGTTGACAGAAACAAAGGGGGATTTCATTTCATAACTCTGGATCCAGATGGTCTTTCCCCTGCCATCAATATAAGAAGCTCCGTCTTTGGTGTATTTGATCACCCCATCACCAAAGTCTACATACTCGCAGAAACTTCCCTCTCCTTTTACTGCTGCTTCCTGATTTTCCTCTGCCAGGCTCTTCTCCCACACGACCTGATAATCGTAAAAGGAATGATAACGGTCATAATAATAAATACCAAAAGCAGCACCTCCTAAGAGCACTGCCACAACGGCCAGAACAGCCAGTCGCTTCCTGACTGTCTTTTTATGAGCATTGCGGATCGCCTGTTCACTTTCCTCTTCCGTCTGATACCTGGGAGGAACGATCTGACGCCGCAATTGTCTTTTTTTATTTTCACGGTTCATTAAACTGGAATTATCCATCCTTGTCTCCTGTGAAATGTTCTTTTCTTCATACTCGCTTAAGTATACAACATTTCACAGGAAAAATCGACAGCCAATCCTTGCAAAACAAAAAATCTCCGTCCTGATATATCTTAAGGAAGAAGCAGCTTCTGACCTGCATAAATACTGTTTTCATCTGTCAGGGAATTGATCTGGCAGATCTCCTGAAGTTTTCTGATATTGTGGTATTCCTTAAAACAGATCCCGTACAGCGTTTCCCCTTCTCCTACTACATATACTTTATAAGAAGCCTCTGCATTGGCTGCCTGGGCCTGGGTGGTCTGGGCGGCAGTCGTCTGTGCCGGTTCTGATGTTGTCTGGACCGGTGGCACTGTCTGATCCGGCGTTTCCTCGGTTAAAGAAGCTTCCACTGTCCCTGCAGTAGATCCCCCTGGTGCCATTGTCTCCGGAATTACCTCCACTGGCGTTTCCCCGGTTGTCCTGTTTCCCGCAACAGAAGAAAGATTTCCCCTGGCTTCACGGATCACTGCTTCCGGATCTACAGAAGCCACCACCTGTTCCATTTCATGAAGCCGTTTATAATTATTAAACATGGCTACACCGCCTGCCAGCACCATGACTGCCAGCACACTGCAAAGCCCGGAAAGTACACTGACCGCACTTCTCTGGCGCACAGCCGCTGTTTTATGCTCGTCCATTTTCTTTCTGAAATCCCGGATCGCCCGGTCATCGGTCTTGCTTTCTTCCCGCAGGATATCTTTCCTTGCGATCATATAATCCTGCATCATCTGGTTGCGCTCATAGTAAATACTGTATCCACGCAGCTGGTAAAAACCATCGGAAGAGGTAATATAAATAGCTTCTTCCCCGTCCAGTCCATTGTTTAAATACATCAGCTGGTTTTTCCCTGTAAAATACTGGCTGTGCTGCCTCCAGTAATTTAAAGGGCTTAAGGTAACCCCTTCTCCGGCGCACAAAAACCAGCCCTGGACTGTTCTTCGTGGGAACATGGTCTCTACCTGCTGGTATGCCTTTTTCCACGCTTCCTCTGTAAAGACCACCTTTTCCCCTTCCTGGGAAAGGATCTCCATTTCCATTGCTCCATCTACAAACACATAGGGCATGTCCTCATGGATCTCCCGGTTGCCAAGGAGCAGTCCTACCCTCAGGTTCTGGCCTGCCGTAGGCTTTAACCGTTTTAAATATGTATTTACATAATCTTCCACATAAAGCCGCAGCACTGTATCGCGTTCCCCGATCTGCCGGATGTTCTTTGGCAGTTTGGGATAAAGTTCATATAATTCGCCCATATTTTAACACCCCTTTTGCTGTTCTTATCTGTTTACGTTCTCACCTAAGAGTAGCAAAAGGAATGCAAAAATTTTGTCATATTATGGCTGTATTTTCCCAAAATCGTTCGACAAGGGCAATGCTTTCGCAAATGCAGTCTGCCATTTTCATTACCATGGAAAGACGCACACTTTGTAACATCACCGGATCATGGCTTCCGGGACCTCCCACGATCCCTGTTATGGAAATGTCTCCTACTTCCATCAGTTCTTTGGAAACTCCCAGCCCCGGTTGAAGAGCGCCTTTCCCCAATGTTGCAAATCCAACGTGATCCGGACTTCCCACAGAAGCATCTATGGCCACGATCACATGATCCGGAAAATGAGTACGGATATAAGCTGCATAAACTTCCAGGTTCATAGCATGGACCGGTTTGTCTAACGTCCCGATCACAGCTGCTTTTTTTAATCTGCATTTTCGCAGCTTATGACCTACCAAAGGCCCCAGACTGTCTCCTGTGGAACGGTCCGTTCCAATACAGAGAAATATCACTCCGGCCTTCTGTTTTTCCGCCATTGCCTCTGCGATCAGCTGGTTTAAATTTACGGCAAACCGCTCCGCTTCAAACTCTCCCATTGTATCATAATAAGAAATCTCGTCCCTTCGCTGTACCCGAAAAGACTTCCACAATCTCATTGCCAAGTTCTCCACCCCGGTATCTGTTTACTATAAATGATAAATACTTTACCTGTTATCCTGTAACTGGTTTCGTTTTTATAGTATAGGCGGTGAAAGTTGGTTTTATTCTTTTCAGATATAAAATTCAGATACAAAAAAGAGCCTTCCATTGCGGAAAGCCCTTTTCTCATCCTGAATTTGATCCATTTGATCAATCAAATAATTTCTCTTTATAAACTCCGGCATCAATCAGACCCTTGATTGCGTCTACAACTGCCTGCTTGTCCTCTTTGTAAGTAACACCAAACCACTTATCTGGTGTATCCAGAACGCGGACTTTTGCCTTGCCTTCATGTACTAATTTGTCGATGATCTTTGGAAGCAGGTATTCTGCCTTGATATCACCTGGCTTTAAGCTGTCTAAGAATTCCGGGAAGCCCTTTTCCAGCTCATTTAAGAAGCTTACTGGAAGTCCCCACATATTCATGGAAACAAGCTGCTCTGGCTGAACCTTTACAGGATTTCCTGCTTCGTCAGCTGCATGAAGTCCATCTTCCATCATACGGATATCATAAGTCTCAGTTACTTTCTTTAAGATACCGTTTTCCTCTTCGCAAACGCCTCTGGTAACAGCGCCGTTGTCGCTGAGGGTATTCTTTAAAATGAAACCGCCCATGCAGATGTCATATACATCGCCATCTTCTGTCATTTCATTTACCATATATTCATGGATCTTGCGGAAGCCTTCTTTTCCGTAGTAATCATCTGCATTGATTACCAGGAATGGGCAGTCGATCAGTCCCTTTACCATAAGAACTGCCTGGCCGGTTCCCCATGGTTTAGTACGTCCTTCTGTTACTTCATATCCTTCTGGAAGAGCATTTAATTCCTGGTATGCATAGATAACAGGGATCTGCTTTTCGATCCTGTTTCCGATGATCTCCTTAAAGTCTTTCTCCAGATCCTTACGGATAATAAATACTACTTTATTAAATCCGGCTTCGATAGCGTCATGAATGGAATAATCCATGATAATCTCACCACTTGGTCCTACAGGCGCCAGCTGCTTAATGCCGCCGCCGAAACGGCTGCCAATACCAGCTGCCATGATCACTAATGCGGTCTCTTTCATAATTCTTCTCCTTGATTTCTAAATATAGTTCAGTCATTCGCCAAACTATAAGTGTTTGTATCGGTTACACTATAACACACTTTC
>ENA-ORSJ01002991-ORSJ01002991.1-human-gut-metagenome-genome-assembly--contig:-NODE-2991-length-10092-cov-3.282355_pt1 | contig 10092 bp, 12 predicted proteins | sample MGYA00242191_ERZ509158 | MGnify/ENA primary metagenome ERZ509158 (study PRJEB26280, sample SAMEA2338623) | human gut metagenome | biome: human gut; feature: human-associated habitat; material: faeces... | reverse complement strand
TGTTTATTTCTGAAGATATTCACTATGTTTTGTACTAAATTATTGTTCATAACTACTCTGTTTATATCACGTTAAACTGTTAGTTGAAATTATAGAAAACTATCAAACACTTCCTTTCGGTATTTGTCAGATATACCACGATAGCAGTCACTGCGAAACCAAATCAATGGTTTCTCTTTTTGTTTTCTATAGTTTTCAGGTATAATTTCCTGTATCTCATTATTGTTTGCTGATGTGAGTTCTATAAAGGAGTAACAACTTATGGCAGTTTTAATCGTCTCGACAATAGGCTTATTCATGTTTACAATGTCTGTATCGCCAATCTCTTTAAGCATCTCATTGTTTTGTTGAATGGCAAAGTTCGATGCTGTGATAAGTTGCATCTTTGCTGTTCCTGCCTGTTTTGTTATGCGCACTCCCTCAAATTCAAATGGCATAGAAAAGACTGAACACACAAATTTACCTTTGAGAATGGCAGCAAGGGCTATCAGTGGAGCATATATGCTTCCTGTCTGTCCACCTAAAGTTGCGCAAATTAAAGTAGTATCGGTCATCTGAGAGATGACATTTTCCACAAGACCTGTCAAATTTGACTTTGCTTCGCGTATTTCATCAAGACGAAAACTCTCATCGGCTTGCGCAGCATTGTTCGCAAGTTCTTATCAGTATCGCAAACGATAAGTTTTGTTTCTGTGAAAAGATTTGCATTCTTAATGTCGGAAGCTAGATTATATCCACCATTACCGACAGCAACAAGTGTTATTGACATAATTAGAAATTTATTATTTGTTATCAGTGTATGAGCTTAATAATCATTTTCTCTATAGTTCACCATTGCAATAATCCATTTCTTCCAATTCGCACCCGGCATCCTCCAATTCCTGCAGAAACAGCCGTGCGCACATCTCGGCATCATCCCCTGCCCGGTGGTGTTGACCGTATGGAATCATAAACTGGTCACAAAGGTAGTCCAGACTGTTGCAACCGAAATTATAGAGCCTGCGGGCTGCACGGAGGGAACAATAATAGGTGATGTCGGGCTTTTCCATACCGTACAGCTCCAATGAATGACGGATGCAACCGATGTCAAAAGCCGCATTGTGGGCCACAAGTACAGGAATGTCTTTGAGGTATCCGCAGATTTCAGCCCATACTGCGGGAAACTCCGGTGAGTCCACGGTGTCGCTTGGACGAATTCCATGAATTTGCATATTCCAATAACTGTACCTATTTCCTTGCGGACGGACAAGCCACGAACGAGTCTCTGCAATCTTTCCGTCACGCACCACACAGATACCCGCCTCGCAGACGGATGCACGTTTGCCTGTAGCTGTTTCAAAATCTATGGCTATGAAGTTTATTCCTCGCATGGTTTGCCCTCCTTTTTCTCTGTATAATAGTCCAACATGTTTTGGGCGAAGTTGCGCACCTCTTCACGCACGGGTTCCGGCTCCAACACTTCCACTTGATCGCCTTGGGCAAGCACCAGTTGGTAGAAATCGAAAGTCGGTTTCAGGTGGTATTCAAAAAGAGTCGATTCGTCATCACTACCAATTTCACGTTGTGATTCGTGCAGGGGCAATGTGCGCAGATAGTCTGCAAAACCATTGTATGCCCGAAGAACAATCTTTTGAGGCGATTCGTTAGAAGTGATTATGCCACAACATCCTTCAAAATAGTTGTGCACATCGAAGTTCTTTTTCACCTTGAATGTCCGTCCCGTATCTTGAATGTCTGAAATACGGTCGAGGGCGTACACCAAATACACATCACTTGGCTTGACGCCTTGTTCTTTATTCCGCTCGGAGTAATAAGGACTGCGCGCCACTACATACCAACGGCGTTTCACCACTTTCAAGAAGTAAGGCTCAATGTCGAATGTGCTGGGTTCCGGTTTTCCGAAGCCTTGGTGCGTAATGCTCAACACATGGTTACGACGCATGGCATCCGCAATGCAGGTCAGCCAGGTCTGTCCCGAAGGGATTTCCTCAAAGATAATCCGGTCTTCCAGCTTGTTATCCGCTTGGATTTGGTTCAATGTAGCGTATGAACTGATGAGCCAGCTGCGCAGGTTGTTACCCTCTATGCGTTCCGGCTCGTCAATGTAATAACGGTATCCATCCTTCCGGTCGCACTCTATATATACATCGAAGATGTCTTTGATGGCTTTTTTATGGTTATGAAAAGTCTTCAAAGGCAGTTCCTCGCCATAGCCCAATCCGCTTTCCTGCCAAAGCTCATTGATTTCCTGAAACGTCAGCCGTTTGTATCTGCGCAAGATATCCATCAGCCATACGTATCGTCCAAAAAGATTTGCTGCCATATTGCTGTCATTTTATGGTTATGCTACAAAGTTACGCATTTCCTTGTGCCAAATCGTAGCCCAACCTTAATTTTTCTCTTTTTCCTGTATTTCTTTTATGATATGCCGCGTTTTGGCATTTAATGCTCTTTACTTTGCGGCAGAATAGATGTTAAACCTTTTAATAACAAGTAGTATGGCAACAAAGAATTGGAACAATGATTTTATGGCTAAAGTCTTGGAAGAAGCCGCATGGAAAGAACTGTCAAGCGAGTTTGCGTGGAATGAGCCATTGCTGGAAAAGTACAAGGACAAGGTGTCGTGGAAAGAAATTTCCAGCAACAGAAACATCCTTTGGACAGCATCCATGATAGAGAAGTTTAAGAACAAAGTCGATTGGGAGGAACTTTCCGGTTCAGACAATGAGCATCTATTTACGGCGGAAAATCTGGAGAAATACAAGGAATATTGGAACTTGCGTGAATTATCGAGGAACTCCGACATCGAACTTACTCCCGCGCTCTTGGAGCAGTTTGCCGAGTATTGGGATTGGAGCGAAATCATAAACTGCTATCACCAGGACGAATTGTATAGCATGGAGTTTCTGGAGAAATACCAGGATTATATTCCGGCATCCGCTTTGCAGCGGTCATGCCTGTGGGACAAGTTGGTTGAAGACGAAAAGAAACAATTAAAGATACGTATCCTTTCATAAAGCAACATGAAAACCATAAAAGATTATAACGTAAAAATCTACACGGACAACATTGAGGACAGTGCCAGCGAGCAAATCAGGGAGTTGCTGTCCATCGACGTGTTCTGCAAGTGTAAAATCCGCATCATGCCCGACGTTCATGCCGGGGCTGGCTGCGTCATCGGTTTTACGGGAGACTTGGGCGATAAGGTAATTCCAAATATCGTGGGCGTGGACATAGGATGCGGCATCCTGGTGCAGCCATTTGTCTGCGTGGGTGACATGGATTACCATGCTCTCAATGAGTTCATTCTTTACCATATACCGTCCGGCCGCAATTACCGGGACAGCCATTATGCGCCGCTGCCACCCAAGTATATGGATGTATATCGCGCAGCCAAGGATCTCATCAAGCAGTTGCGCTGCTACCGCGAGCTGAAGGAAACGAAACGCTTAAACGCTTCCATCGGTTTGCTGGGCGGGGGCAACCACTTCATCGAACTGGACAAGGACGAATGCGGCATGACCTACCTGGTGGTTCACACCGGAAGTCGTAATTTAGGAAAACAAGTGGCGCATATTTATCAGAAATTAGCCGTGAAATGTCAGTCCGGTTGGGCCGAACTGATGGAAGAACAAAACCGCATGATTGCCGAATACAAAGCGGCGGGGCGCAAGGACGAGTTGCAGGATGCTATACGCCAGTTGCACAATTCGTTCAAAATGCGCAAGCCGACTATACCGCCCGATCTATCCTATCTGGAAGGTGCTTATCGTGAAGATTACCTGCACGACATGCGCCTATGCCAACATTGGGCCAAAATAAACCGCAGTCTGATAGCAAACCTAATCATGGATTATTTTATCCAACAAGGATATGTAGAAGCCCAACAAGATAATTTGGCGTTTGAGAGTGTGCATAACTACATAGGCGACGACAACATCATCCGCAAGGGGGCGATAGCCGCATACGAGGGGCAGAAGTGCATCATCCCACTGAATATGCGTGACGGCTCGCTTATCTGCATAGGCAAGGGAAACACGGAATGGAATTGTTCCGCTCCACACGGTGCCGGACGTATCATGAGCCGGAGTCAGGCTTTCAAGAGCATCTCCATGGATGATTATCGTGCTTCCATGCAGGGCATATACAGCGAAAGCCTGTCGGAAGATACCAAAGATGAGTCGCCCATGGTGTACAAGCCGAAAGAGGAGATTATCCGCAACATCAGTGAAACGGTTTCGGTGGTGAACGTGATTAAACCGGTATATAACTTCAAGGCGGCGGAGTAGAAAAGGGGGAAAATAATTAGGAAGATTGACCATAAAAAGATATATTTGTAGCCGTGTAAATCCTATAGATTCAATAAGAAAATGAATATTCAATTAAACACATGGGCTGACAAAACGGCTGAGGCTTATGACAGGATTGCCCGTACGCATGGCGATGATGCTCCGGCGTTTTATACCCAGTCAGACCTTACAAAGATAAATGATTCTCCGCGTGTGTTTGTCATGGGTATAAATCCCGGTTCGGGAGGGACTTATAAAGGACAATGCGAAAGTGAATACTGGCAACTCGGTGGAAAGCCGATGGACGGTACACATTTATTAAAAGGCAATCCATCGTGGAGCGACAGGTTTGATTGGGCTTATTGGCAAAGGATATATAGTTTGTTCGAGGCCAATCCCCATCCGTTAGATAATGAAACAGACTTTATCGTTACAAACGCTACGTTCTTTGCCACGCCGAAGGCCCGAAACTTATTGCCACAACTGTTGACAGAGACATTGCCCTACACGTTGGAGCTTATTGAAATAACACGTCCTCAGATGGTAGTGGTATTGAGTGGAAATGCGTTGCTCAAGACCATCAAAGCGCATTGTGACGCTACAGGTCGGCGGCTTGAATACTCACAAACTTTTGCATCCTTGGGAAACATTTTCACCGGACACCTGGAAGGCATCCCATGCTGTGGCATTCCTCATCCGTCGGCACGCTTATTCCGCGAAGAACGCGAACTGATGAGAAAGGTTGTCACGCAGACATATCGTTGCGAAAATATCACGGCCGATGCTTGTCAGGACTTGCTTCACAGCATAAGGCAACGCAGAAACGCAAAAGGATTGTCGAAAGAAGAAATGGCCACTTTGTTTGAACTTCTCATTGCACGTATGCAAAGCCTGCCATATCCTGCGTATGAGTCCTGCGAAAAGAAATACAGTCGCTACGACTTGTGCAATGGCCTGCAACTGACCATAGCCAACAACTCGACCACTCATTGCATAGCTATACGTCCCAAAAATTATAAAGGAGAAAAAGACATTGACCAAATTTCAATGCCACACGTGAGAGAATTACTCACATGCTTTGATAAAGCAAATTATGCCAATACACCAGTTTGGTTAGGCGTGAAGGATTTTAACACCCTGACACTGGAAAATGATATAGAAGATTTGGCAAAAGATTTGGTGAACGAAATGAAGAAACTCATTTCTGAAATCTATACGATTCTGCCACCTTCCCGATAAAATCCATCGAAGTCACCCTTCACTTTTCCATCGTCCTCTCCAGCTCCGCCCATTCCATCTGCGAGGGGACGATGGTTCGTTTCTACGTCCGCCTGTATTCGGGTAGGCTACCATTGCCCAGACTAAGCACAACGTTCATTAGCCATCATCGTGCATGATCGTCGAAGCCGACTTGTGTCAGTAGTTCTTTTAGTGTCATAATTATACGTGATTCGGTTATGAGAAGATGTCGTAATAAGTCTGTATGTCTCTTTTGCGTAAAAGCAGCCGCATACTTTGTTGCATGAGCGAAGAAGAACGGTTGTCGGTCTGCTCCCATAGTTTATTGTGCGAAGCAAAATCAGTCAAACGGTTGAACAAGTCATACATATTCATGTTGCTTTTTGCTTGTTTTGCCGGGACGTGTAAGTTTTTTGTTTTATACATTTCCAAAAGTTTGATGTACGGCATCAGCTGTTCCGCCAAGTCTTCGGGAGCACCATGTCGCAACAAAAGATTCTTGCCGCTATGTACCTCCGACACCGAGGCTGGTGTATTGTTGGCTGTAACCAACGCATTCTTAAACGAATTCCAGTTCCGGGCAGTCAACTTTAGACTGTTGGCTGAATTGATAATCCCTGTTATCTTTTTATCATCAATCTTGTGTATGCGTTCCAATGAGTTTTCTGAAAGTTGCATCTGCCCGTTCGTGCAAATCAGTCGGAGGTAATAGTTGCCAAGCTCTATCTCTCCAAGATTCCATTTTAAATATAACCCGTTAGTAACAAACTCATCGTCGCTGAAAGGTGCATCGTGTTGTGGACAGATAGGCATCAAGCGTATGATCATACCATACGCAGCACAGGCGGAAGCCTGCATTTGGTCAACCTCATAACCGTATTTGTCGGCAAGTATCTCGACAATATCGAAAAAAGTGCGCATGGGTATCGCCTCATCGTCTAATGGCACAATGCCGTCAACTATGTATTCGACAGCATTGGCTATTAGCGCGAATTTCTTTGGATGGGCCACGCAGTTGGCCATGGCAAAACTGTTCCTCAAATTCTTCACGACGTCGTTTCCGTAAGCCTGCTTTACTCCTTCACACTGGCGGGGTGAAAGTCCTATCAGTTGGTCGAGTCGGTTCTGCACGTTCGGGGTTAGCATAACAGACACACCTCGAATGTTGTAAAAATTCTCACTTTCGGCAATCAGTTCATTCTTGTCCATCACGATGTAAGGAGCCTGTTCTTGCAAAAGTGCGTCACGCCTTGATACATATTCTTTATTTGTCATCACTTATGTTATTAAAAAGTTTATTGAATTTGTCTGCATATTCATGAAGTTGCGTACTGACCTCGTTTTGAAGTTTCCGCAACTTTTGATCGTTGTAAAACCGTTCTTCATCAAAATACACATCTCCGGTCTGACTGAGACTGTAATACAACTTCACACCAACATCACCACGCCGATGTTTGGAGAATGTAACATAACGGTCAGAATAGATGTTTTTCGGATTGTCGAGCCGCAACTCCATCATGGCGGTTGTCATGTGTTTCAATCTGTTACTGCCAATGAAAGCACCGCTTTTTGTCACCTGTTGTATGGTTAGGAAGGAGGTATGTACTCCCCTCTCGTTTTTCGCCTTGTTTTGCTTTTTTATGATTGATAATAACAAGCTTTCGGATTTTTTCAACGTAATATTCTCTTCTTCTTTCACGATGCCTTGTAGTTCGTAAAAGGAATCAATCGCAACGATATCCCATCCCATACGCAATGCTTCCTCAAAGTCGTCAAGGGCATGTGCGTCGGAATCAAATTCAGCTTCAACAAACATAATATCCAACTCGCCGAACTTAGGATAGCGCTGTACGTAAATGGCTAAGTCGATTTCGTTCATCTCTGCGCTTACAAAAAGCATCCTCACATTAGGTTGTATTCTATGAATGTTTGCCATTAAATCAAGAATGATAGTTGTTTTACCTACACCGGGGTCACCTATAACCATGTAGTTGACTCCTTTCGGTAAGCCACGATAACTACACAACAACAAGTCTAACACTGTTCCTGACAAATAGTTAACAAACAGATTCTTGTCGAATATTATATCCTTGACCTTTACTATCTTTTTCATTCTCAGCATACTGTTATGGACAAACAAAAAGTCGATTATAATTGTCTAATATTATTTCCTGCCCAGGTCTAACAGGCAGGGCCAAGTTGTAATCGAGCAGAAACTTGTTGCCGGAGTTCAGTTCATTCTGCGTGTCATACCGGACAGCATAGACATCATGTTCCCACCCAAATAGATCATCGTTATACGTTTGGGCGAAACGCACGGCATACATCGTACCGCTGATGATGGGGCATTGGGCCACGATGACCGATTGGGTCAAAACGACCTGCATACGACAACGCGCCACTAATCTCGTGGGGTTGGCTTTCACGCCGAAGGGATGCTCGGACAGGATGGTTCCGCCCTTGGCGATTATTTCATCCTGTAAAGACTTGTTCACCTTGGGATGCGTGATGTCCAGGCCCGAGGCCACCACTGCTATTGTCTGCCCGCCTACATCGAGGCAGCCCCGATGGGCGGCCGTATCGCAACCCAAAGCCAAGCCGCTGATGACGATATGTCCTTGCTCGCCCATCTGTTTGGCAAGCCCGTAGGCCATGTCCAATCCATCTTTGTCCGCGGCACGGGCACCAATGATAGCCACATTGTCCTCACGGTTGGGCAAATCCTTATTGCCAAGCACGTGAACAAGTGGCGGTGCGTCTTCTAAATGGCGGAAGTGATGAGGATACGCTTCGCTATAATAAGGAATAGTGACCACTCCGGCTTTTGCCTGTCTATCCAATATCCGTTTTGCCTTGTCGAGTTCGCGGATGGACATGGAAGCCGTTTCTTTCAATGAATATCTTTCGCCTTCCCTGTCTTCATATAGTTGCTTGGAAGAATACCCCAACAATTGCAGGCATAATAGTTCTTCTACTGAAAGGCAAGAAACCCTCCACGTTCCCATTTTATTTTGCCCCTTCTTGACAGTCTCTTTCCAATCTTCTCTATTTTTCATAAATGGTATTTTATTTTGCGGCAAAGGAAACCTTTCGATGCGCCGAATCGGAGCATAGGCTGATTATTTTTTTTCGTCTGCTTTCGTTTGCATTACTCTACATGTGGTTCGAAAAATTATAATAGAAATAAAAATATCTCCGCCTTGTGCTGCGATTTGGCACTTTCATGACGGATCTTTGTACCATCAAACCAAATAGGAGGAATAGAATGAAACTGGCAGAAGCATTAAGCATCCGCGCTGACCTGCAAAACAGAATCGACCAATTGAAGAGTCGGCTGAAGTACAGCGCCAAGGTGCAGGAAGGTGACCAACCTTCTGAGGATGTGAACGAATTGTATAAAGAACTGGATGAATGCCTTTCGCAATTCGAGGGGATTGTTTATCGGATTAACCACACCAACATGCAAACCGTGCACGAAGGAGAAACTCTCACTCAGATGATTGCCCGCAAAGACGCATTGAAGTTGCGTCTGACAGTAATGCGCGACCTCTTGAAGCATGTTGTTGAAAATGACCGTTACGGACGACAGGAGATAAAATATGTCCGCACGGTGGATGTGGGCGAACTGAGAAGGGTGACGGACAACTATTCCAAACAACTCCGAAACCTGGACATGAAGCTGCAAAGCCTGAATTGGTCAGTAGACTTAATTTGACATGAGAAGGCGTAGTCCTTCTTTGCATCAGACAATGGCGGCACTTCCTTGTCGCATGACAAGGGCAACAAACCAAGGTGGCAGCTGGTAGAGGCATGGTTATTACTGCGCATCTCCAGCACAGCGTACAAACGCATTCACGCATACGACCCCTGGGGGAAGATTATTCTGCATTACCTTGTGCCGATTGTTTTTGCAGGAAAGACGAGGGTGGGTTGAGGGAATTAGTATCATGATAAAAAAATAGTGTTATGACATTCAAGGAACTGTTTTCGCAATTCAGTTTTGCCGAAATCAGACCGGCATTCCTGAATTTATGGCAGACCAACGAACCGAAACTGGTCGAACATCTCGACTTGGACAAATGGGAAAGAATTTATCAGAACGTCCAAGCGTTGGAGACAAAATCATCCCAATATTATATCCGCTTAGTATGGCGTTGGGAAACCTGTAGCCCGATGATAGATATGAACTGTTCTGTATACGACAAAGCAGACAATCACCTCGACTGCCCTATGGCCTGCTACCCTTCGTGGTCGGAAATAGCTAGTATGGAAGTGGTGGTAGAAAAAGATATCGTGATCACGCCACAAGAGCTTGTCGCAGGCTTGCTGTGGGAAATCACTTACTTTGGCGGAACGGAAGAGATTGCACAAAAAAATATGAATAGGACATTTCACGGAGGAACAAAATGAAACGAGAGAATATTGTCATGTTCATTTGGGAATGTCTTATTTCTGCCTTCATGGACATGAAACGGGAAAAGGTTGCCGCAATCATTTGGGCATGTATTGTTTTTACCCTTATTTTTTTCCTGCTTGTCTCGCTTAACGGAGAAATGTCGGAAGA
>ENA-ORSJ01002988-ORSJ01002988.1-human-gut-metagenome-genome-assembly--contig:-NODE-2988-length-10112-cov-17.568659_pt1 | contig 10112 bp, 8 predicted proteins | sample MGYA00242191_ERZ509158 | MGnify/ENA primary metagenome ERZ509158 (study PRJEB26280, sample SAMEA2338623) | human gut metagenome | biome: human gut; feature: human-associated habitat; material: faeces... | reverse complement strand
TTCAGCCCGCGGGCCAGCTCCGAAAACACGTCGTCCAGAAGTTTGTAGTTCGTCAGAGGATGCATCGGGTCTATTCTCAAATCGCAGAAGAGCTGATAGTGGACGTTGCCGTTAAGATGCTCCATCAACCTCGGGCTGCTCAGACCTGTGTACATCTTCAGGAACATCAGCGCAACCTTGCCCTCCGGGGTGAAGTATGTTTTTCGCCCTTTCTTCGCTCTCATGCTCTTGCTTATCAGTCCAAAGTTCTCTGCCATCTCACCAAGCGGCAGCCTCTTCCTGATTTTTCCCAGCTCGCTAGTCTCGAACGTCCGCCTATACAATTCATAAAAATCGAACTCCGTGAAAGGAAGATCGGGTGATATTTCAGAGAAATTTTGTACCTTAGCCATGCAGATTAATTTTTGCGATACCTCCAAATTTGGCTTTTCTAGGGCAATTGGAGGTATTCTTTTTATCTTTAGCTAAGATACAAATTTTATATTACATTGGCAATCAATTCATTATAAAGTTTTATTCTTTTTACGACAGTCCCTAATTAATTTTTGAGGAATATCGATCGTATTCAAATTCGGATGCTTTCTGTTGATTTGTATTTTTCTGCTTTTGTGTGTATCCGGACGTAAAGTGACAATCTGACCTTCATTAGTGACATAAAAGGGATAACTAGCTGGAGTAAATTCTTGATTTTGGTTGTAATACATAACTAAAAAAACGCAATGTGGTGGAATCTTATGTAAGAGTACAGATTGTTTTTTAATAATTCCCCAATCTACAGGAACCCATTGATAATTATTGAAAACAGTAAGATACGCTATGTTATTCCCGTTAGGAGGAGTGCTCGTTAATTCGATGACAGGATTGATGGTTTTTTCATATTCATCCGTTACGTCTTTCATGTACGGATCATTAAAAAAGGGAGGAATCTTTTCTTTTATATCCCGCATGCATAGGGATTCGTTCTGAATGCTGTACATATGCCGATACACTTTGGATATCTTGTTTACATCTCGGCGAATATGCTTTCCTATTTCTACTTGAGGATCTTTCAGTTGAAAGGGGTATAATTTACCGTTCATTTTGATTGTACTCCAACTGTGGCCGTTAAAACGATTTCCCCAGTTGGGCGTGGCATCCCAACGAATAGGTAGACCTACTGAACGTAAAACGTAGTGTGAAAATTCTGTTAATTCTTTGCATCTCCCAATGCTCCACGTTGTCATCATATCAAATAATTTACTTGGATATAAATCAAAAATAGTCTGATATGCAATGCTGTAATCTGTTTCGGGGTGTAATAAATTTTGATTAAAAAATGCACAGACCATAGAATCATTAGCGTTTATTCCATTTAAAGAATCTGTATATCTTTGTAAATTTTGTGCATAGATTTCCATCCAGTTTTCAAATGGTTCAAATTCCACCCTATATGGTAATACATATTCACAGAAGTCTTCAAACGATACGGAGTCAGTCCAAGGGTAGTTGCGAGTTAGGAATGCGGCATCTATATGATGAATCAAAAAATCAGCAGAAATAACTTGTGCATCATAAGTTGCATATATACTATCGGGGTCAGGTTCTGGAATTTGCTTTAGTGCCGTGTTCAATTCAAAATAATCCTGTGTTGTATCTTGAATAATTGAATCCAATGTTTTATAATATCGGTCGACGCTTGGTCCTTGCAATGTATAATGGTAAGCCATATTTTCAATTAAAAATTGCGCGGCTTTGTATTTTAATTTATTAGGGTCTTTTTGTCTATAATGCGTCAGTACTTTTTTTAATTCTTGGGCGTTTTCTCCTGCTATTTGAAACGTTTTTTGCATTTTTGCAGAATAATGGTTGCAACTTATTAGTGCACTTGCCAAAATAATCATCCCCACGCTTATTGAAAGCCTAAAAAGACTTTTGGACAAAAATATAGGAGAATCTTTCATACTACTATTAGTTAGTTAGTTAATGTTTATAGCCGTGATTTTTCGTCCTCAGACCCAGATTCGATATATTTGACCTTAAGGTTTTTATTCGGTCCCGCTTTGAAATTGTATCGGAGCGATATTCCCATGGTCCGGTATCCATATTTGGTGTGATTTACTTGCCGAAAATTAGTGCTCTCGGCGGTTATTGTCCGATCTCTAGAGTTGAAGATATCGTTCAGGTTTATCGATACGGTCAGATGTTGTTGAAAAAAGCTGTGTTTGATTGCGGCATTAATTTGCCACATGTCCTCAAAGCGAAGGTTGCCGAAAAGAGCAGAGGACATATAATAGCCGGAAATGTCCAGATACCATTTCTTCCATAGGGTAAATGTGTTGCTTAGATCTCCATTGAATGCTTGGTTTAAGAGGTGTTCATCGGGAAATTTCATGCTGACCCGACTCCAATTGAGCCCTAAGTTGATTTGCCACCATTTGGTGATTTGGGTTGGAATACTCACATTGGCGTAAAACATTTCAGCAGTTGGTATATTTTCTTGCCGGTAAACGATGATATTGTTGTCATTAGCATCTGTTTTGACCACCTGATTAATGACGTTTTTATCTTTGACGTAACCGAGAGTTATCGTAGAGGCTTGATCGATAATCCATGATAGGCTATAATCATCCTCATACATGGGGGTGAGATTCGGATTCCCTTCTACAAACGAGTATTCGGACATGGGTATTCGATAGGGGTTCAATTCATTGAAACTAGGACGTTCGATAGTTCGATTATAATTGATTACCAAAAATTGGGAACTTTTTTCATTTAATGGAATGGACAAATTGGCATGAGGGAAAAGATTGAAATATTTTTGTCGATTAATTTCGGTTACTTTACTATTGGTCGGAATGGCACTCGTATATTCACCTCGTACTCCTATATCTATGGTGATGTTTTTCCATAATTCGGCCATGTAGGAGAAATATATCGCGCCGATATTTTCTGAATAGTGGTTGGAATAGCTTCTTGGGTCGAGGACATTCCATGTGTCGCCAACCAATGCTTCATATAGCATGTCGTTATTCATGTTATTACATGAGTACTTTAATCCCGTTTGTATTTGAGATCGTTTCCCTATTGCAATTTCGAAGTCCGTACTGAGCGTATAAATATTATTGAATGTAGGACTAATATTGCGGTATGTGGTATCATAGTTTTGGAATCCACTGTACATGCTTATATAGTGGGTATAGTTATCCACGTGTCGCCTGTTGTAGTCCACTAGTACTTTGAATGCAGAACCCGCCGTATCCAGTTTAAGTGTGTAATTACCCACTATGCTTATTTGGTTCATTTTCTGTCGGGGAGCGAAAAGACTGGAAACAATAGTTTTCTTCCCTTCTTCATTTATATTTGTTGAGCTACTTGTCTGTCCGCTGCTGGGATTGCGCGAAATATTGACTTCCAATCCTATACTTTGCCGGTCATTGATATCGTAAAGAGTCCCGAGTTGTAGTGCCTGGTAGGTTCGGTTGTTATCTTTTTCTCCTTCAGATTGTTGCCTGGATAGACTGGGGAGAAATAGGGTGGTTTCTTGCATTTCATTGCCGCTAATATCGCGGTTAACGGCGATATTGGAGTAGAGACTGAATTTGTTGTGACGGTATTTCAAATTAATAGATGGTCGCATTTGCCACGCTTTATTATTGACGAGGGAATGGTTGTAGCTCATATTGACGAATCCTTCCATACCTTCTTCTCGTAGTTTTTTTAATGTGATCTTAATAATTCCACCTTTTGCATTGGCATCATATTCAGCACCTGCAAAAGGGATGACTTCTATTTTTTGAATGTCTGAGGCTTGCAGACTTTGTAAGTAAGTGACTAATTCTGTACCGCTTTCTCTTAACAATCGGTCATTTACCATGATCTGTGTTCCGCTGCGGCCATAAACCGTTACGTTACCTTCGTCTGAGAGCATGACCCCTGGTGCTAGAGAAAGAATATCCTTACCGTCACGCCCCATGGCCAAAGGGATATTTCCTATGTTCATGACAAAACGATCGGCTTGACGGGAAATGAAGTTTCCTCGGACAACAACTTCTTCAAGTTGAATGCTTGATGGGGTCAAAACTAGATCTCTAAGTTGGACCGATTTCTGCAAGTGGAGTGTTTGGTCGATAGCTTCGTATCCTAGGAATGAAATGTGCATGTGATAATCTCCTTTAGGTAAAGTGAATATAAAATTACCTTGATCATCGGTCACCTGGAAAAACATCTGTGTCGAGTCGGTCATTGAGGACATCTGCACCGTTGCAAAACTCACTGGTTCGAATTGCTGAGAGCAGACATGCCCTTGAATAGAAATTGTCTGGGATTGAGTATTAAAAGGAATAAAAATACATACTTGGATAAATGAAAAGTAAACGAATAATCGTAATGATGCATTCATAGCAAAAATTTTAAAGTTGTGATATCCAAATTGGATGCAAAGGGTTAACTCTATGCTTAGCTTGCCCAAACAAGTCGGAATAATTTTATTTCATGTTTCTTATTGTGCCTATTGATTTTTCTGTCATGACAAATTCCTTTATTGGCAAATTTCAGTTTGTCTCGTGCCTCCTCCACCATGATTAGCCCTCTGGCAAAGAATAAGTTGGCTTTTGTTGCATCGAGGAATCTTTCTAAAAATTTGTAGTCGGCTGGCTTCATTTTTGTATATTCTGATGACATGGGAAATGCATCATTACCTTTCAGCACAATCATATTCGCCAACTTTATCTTCGATGCCAATGTAATGCTATGGGTTGAAAGGATAAATTGCTCATTTTTCTTTTGGGAAGAAATATATTCAATCAGTCTCAATTGATATTGAGGATGAAGGTGAGCCTCCAATTCTTCCACAAGAGCTAATTTCAATCCTTTCTTCTGGTTGTTAAAGAGCAGCATTTCAGCCGCTATGCATAGTAAGTTGAGAGTCCCAAGCCCCGATTTATTACCTTCCATAATCAAATCGAGTAGTCTCAATATTTCTGTCAGTTCCCCTCCTGTCAGTTTAACCTCAGCTTTCCGCGGGTCACCTTTCAACAGAAAATGATCTTTTAGGAAACTGTTGATTTCGCTTGTTATACTTTCTCCACTACCTCCAATCTTGAAATAGTTCTCAATTTCCTTTTTCAGTTTTTCATAATCTGTTTCAAGTTTATGTTTTGTAATATTCCCTTGAACGTCTTTCTCCGTTTTGAAAAGTTCATGTGCACTCAGTATCTGTGCCAGCCTTGACTTGTACCCGTGAGTCATGTCTGTGAGCGCATCCCTAAGTGGCTTAAAATATACTACTTTTAGAAGTTCTCTTGCTTCAGAATCCATTCTATCAGTTTGACCTTCGATCCCTGCGGAGAAAGTCGGCATTATTACGTTATCTTTTCGCTTAACGTATAGCCATACTTTTAGTAAATATTTTGTCTTGTCTTCGCTCCACGACAACCATTCCCAGAATAAGCCAGCGTCTTGCTCATTTATTCCGTCAAATACGCACTCTATTTTGAATTCATCCTTTCTGTTCCCAGCAGGGTCTTGATAAAAATCTTTATCATCAAATTGAATAAATTCTCCGCTTTGAGTTCTCAGCACATAACGAATGGCATCCACAATAGCTGTTTTACCTGAATCATTCTCTCCTATCAGGACATTCACTCCTTTTTGAAAATGGATTTCTAATCCAGGCTTTCCATCAGCCATAGCACAATATTTTCTAAAATTCCAAAGTTTAAGTATCGAAAGGTACATCGTGAGCTAATTTAGTTGGTGTATTTCACATATAATACGCATCAGTATCAATCTTCAGTTCATTATAATCTTTTACACTATAATCTTTACCATCATATCTAATTGTCCCTTTAAATTTGAAAGGAAACGATATCCGCATTGGCTTATCTCCAATTTCTTGTTCAGAATCAGAGCCATACTGAAGTGACACATCTACCATTCCATTACAAGTGATATAAAAATTTCCTTGCTGAATACTTATTGCATTTATGTTAACTTCATGCACTTCATCTATTCTTGTATGAGAGGAAAGAATATCAAGATCTGAGGGTACATTCATTGTAAAAAAATCACTCAATACGGTCTCAATCTCATCAAATTTTATTTCCTTTAATTCTGGAATACGTGAAATAGCTACTATAAATTTTGCATTTGGCTCATATTTTTTAAAATAGTCCACCATAGCTTTTATCCTTCGCGTTGCCTCGGGATTTTCACTATGAGTCTTTAGTTCAATATATATAGCTTCATCGCCTTTCGTGGCTGAAAGATCTACTTTGTACGGCCCCACCCTTTCACCTCGTTTTATGGTGTATCCCTTTTCTCGATAATCATCTGCAATCTGTTCAAGTGTTGACTTCTCAAAATTCTTGATTAAATAATCTTTCAATGGTTTCATACGTTTCCCCCTCCTATTTTTATCATTGATTCTTTAAACTTATTGCATTCTATATACAAGCACTTAACTTCTGTTTCTATTAATCCTTGCATCAAATCAGCCGCCACTTCACTCTCAATAGAAGAGGTATCTATGATGCTAAATGGATGAATGTTTACATCTATAACAGCTGCAGTTCGCATCACTATCTTACGGTCATCCACATACACTAATGCATTCACTGCATCCCAAATTGGTTTACTGATATTATCACAATCTACGTTTACTCCACTACTTGTGAAAAAATATACTCTGGCGTATAATTCTTCATTCGCAGGAAATGCTGGTACCCGGCCCTTATATTTTCGTTGAAATGCTGAACGTATCTGTTCTCGATATTCAGATTTCTTCTCTTTATCCCGAGAATTATATGATAGCGGAACTAAACCACGAATTACTAATTCCATTTTACAAAATTCTGAAAATTTATAAAATCAAGTTTGTTTTTCATCCGTTATAGGATTTATCATTGTGTTACAAATACTCTCCAGCTCCCTTCCTTCTCGCCTCGCTCCACATACTTTTTTGAAATCAATTGATCCAACAATTTTTGTATAGCAGTCACACTAATACCAGTTTCTTCTTTCATATCCGCAAGAGTCAATGTCGGTTGTGTTCGCATAGCGTTCAAGATCTTTGTATAATTGGGCGTTCGGAATGTAATCCGCTCCCCATCATACCACCACACATTCTCATTCTTCTCGCTCACAAACAGAACATCATTATACACCTCCGTAGCCACCAAGTCATTGAAATATTTCAAAAAAGGACGGATATCCTTGATCCCGGCATGTGCACCATCACTAGGAATAGGACCTACTTCGAGATCTGTCTGATGCAAGGCTTCCAAATATTCACTCTTTCTGCGGCTTCGGACAACAATCATCGGATAATCATGGCGAGTCAGAATGTAGTTCACCATTAGTCGGGCAATACGACCATTGCCGTCCTCGAAAGGATGAATGCGTATATAGCGATAATGAAACAGTGCGGCTAACTCTACCGGAGACAACTTCCCCTCTTTCTCTGCGGTATTATACCAATCCACCAAGTCTCCCATTAATCCTGGAGTCTCCTCGGGTGAGGCATATTCGAATCTGTCTCCATACCGAGTAACAACGCTGTTAGGCCGTGTCTTATACTGGCCGGCATGAATCACATAACTCGTTTGCATACCACCAGGCAAATTACGATAAACAGTATAGTCCTCTCGTAATATGGTTTTATGTAATGTTCGGATAAAATTCTGTGTCAATGGCACTCCCTTCTCCGCAGCCTCTTCCGTCATCATTCGCAGACCTACGTTACTTGCAGTCATTTCTTGTACGTCACGAACGTCAGCTTCTCCAATCACCTTTCCGAAAAGTAGAAGAATTTCCGTCTGCCCGTAAGTTAACGTGTTACCCTCAATGTGGTTACTATTGTAATTGAAATCTACTGTAAAACGCCGGCTAAGCCTTTCTCGATCCTTCTCCGACAGTGGCTGCAAATTCTGCCATGCCGCCAAAGCCTTTTTTATATTAAGATACTTCATACGGTTTGATATTCATCAATAATAATACAAAGATAGCAAAATTCCGTAAAATGGTTATACACATACAACCTTTTTGAATTCTTTTAGAGAATGCTATTACTAATATATTCAACATTAACAATCTCCTTCATGTTATAGGATCTTTGATGATAACACGCATTATTTAATCGAAATAAATAATCTTTACATCCTTGCAGCATATCGTCACTGTTTTTGAAGAAACTGCACCTTCAATACGACAACTTACAACTATTAATAACCAGCACTTTACCTGGCACCTATACATTTTACGCAGTGGAGTGCTTATTTTTACGCAATGATGCCTAGAACTCAACTCCTGCTTACCCAAGATGACGGATAACAACCCCGAAAATATCCGTGAATCCAGCCTCAATTTTACAGCCCTTTTTGGCGAAATAAACCCCATCTGCCCTATCTTTGTAGATGGGATATATCGGGGCTCAAAAGAGTTGTTTTTGCATCTTTCTATTAGGAGGGTGATAATGAAAGAATAGGTAAATTCTTGAAGTCCCTGTAGGAAAAGAAGCCACGTTCTGGTTCAATGGATAATTTGCGCATGAAAAACAGGAATAAAGATTCAAAAGTGATGGAAATACATAACCTACTGGATGTCAAATCAAGAGTTGAGCTGCGCGAATGGCTGATAAAGAATCATAGAACGGAAAAAGAATGCTGGGTAATCGTCAAGCGTGGAAGGCCAACAGATGACACCACTTTCTGGTATATTGATGCCGTAGAAGAAGCCCTATGCTTCGGCTGGATAGACAGTACTACAAAGAAAATAGCATACGGAGTGACCGCCCAGAAACTTTGTCCCAGGAAACCACGAAGCAACTGGTCGGAACTGAACAAGGAAAGATGCCGCAGAATGGAACGCATGGGACTGATGACCGATGCTGGAAGAGCTGTTCTGCCGGATATGTCGCCTGATGGTTTCAACATTGATAAGGATATACTGCAAAGACTGCAGTCCGATCCGGTAGTGTGGAACAATTTCTGTCAATTTCCCGATTTATATAAGAGGATCAGAATTGATACGATTCAAATAAAACGGAATAATCCAGACCTTTACGAGAGTCGGTTGGTCAAATTCATAGAGAATACGCGGAAAGGATTACTCTATGGGGAATGGAATGATAATGGAAGATTACTAAAATACTGAACGATATTAATACATCTCTATTTTTTACTACTATTGCACTACATACAGAAACATCTGGCTCATCAACTTTCCTGTCATGATGAGCATACTTATCGAACAGCTCATAAATATAACTGATGCCATCTTCTTGGGTCATGTTGGTGAGATAGAATTGGGGGTATCGGCACTTGCCGGGATATGGAATCTTCCGTTATTCAGTACCTTCATTTGTACCGACCTGAAAAAGTAGACTTGTATTGGTGGCTTTACTTTATCCCCGTATTCATATATACGTTCATTAAAGTAAAGTCAAAATGAGGGAAGAAAAGAGATGGCTGCGCCATGAAAATGGTTTCAGCCATTTTTCTTTTGGCTGCAAATCTTATAAGCAATCCGGATATGAAGGACCATCCCCTACGGCCACTCAAATCAAGCTCCAAATACATCACTTGGAATCCGAAAATATCCGTGAATCCATCCTCGATTTTGTAGCCCGTTTTGGCGAAATAAACCCCGACATGACCTATCTTTGCAGACGGAGTCTGTCTGGGCCCCAAAAGGCTGTTTTTGCCTTTTTTCCCTCTGTTCGGAGGAAGTCGATGAAAAAAACGTTAAATCTTCGATTTTTTGCGAAAAAACAAGTAAATTTTTGAGGTTCCTATCTTTTAAGCCGTAAACTATTGATAGTCAATAGGCATTTAATAGTGCATCGAACAATTTATATATTGGAACCCGATATATGTACAATAACAGCACACAGATAAATCTACCTGCTAACAACCAAATTTTAACAAATGAAATATATTCATATGCAGGAGTTTCTGGTCTATGGGGTGATAAATTTAGCTATAGCATCAGTGCAGGTATAAACAACAACATATTTACGACGATAGAAAATGAAACCTATAAATTCATTTACTTCAGACCTCAGATAAAATTAGGCTATTTCATTGATCAAAGTTCAGAATTGGCCTTAAACTATGAAGTAAATACGGAAAATCCTG
>ENA-ORSJ01002987-ORSJ01002987.1-human-gut-metagenome-genome-assembly--contig:-NODE-2987-length-10119-cov-2.912063_pt1 | contig 10119 bp, 10 predicted proteins | sample MGYA00242191_ERZ509158 | MGnify/ENA primary metagenome ERZ509158 (study PRJEB26280, sample SAMEA2338623) | human gut metagenome | biome: human gut; feature: human-associated habitat; material: faeces... | reverse complement strand
TAAATAGAGCACATGCCGCTGCAGCCGCGGGAACACGAGCTGATGTCATGCAGACAGCGCTGCAGTTCCGTCTGGCCTTCTACGGCTTCGATGACGTCAAACAAGGTGATTTCTTCCGGCGAGCGCTGCAGGGCAAAGCCCCCGTCGACGCCGCGGTACGATTTCATGATGCCGGCAGCCGTCAAATTTCTCATGATTTTTAATAAAAAACGCTCGGGGATATTTTGTTTTTCTGCTAAGGCAGCGCCGGTTATTTTCGTGCCCTCCGGCAGCGACGCCAGGTACAGCACCATGCGGAAAGCATAATCAGTCGCTTGATTTAATCTCATTACTCTAATCCCTCCTTGCATGTGTCTATTATACAATAATTCACTAAAAAAGTGTAGTTTAAAATAAAAAAAAAGAAAAGGTCCTGATGACGAATGCCTGTCATTCATCATCAAGACCGGTATTACATCGCCCTTACAAGGCGTCGATAATCAAAAAGATAACTGCCGACAATGCGGCGCTGATCGGTATGGTAACGCACCAGGCAATGACCATGCTGCGGGCTACGCCCCAGTGGACGGCGCGAACCCGTTCGGCCGAACCGACGCCCATGATAGAGCCCGATACGACGTGCGTCGTACTGACCGGCAAGTGCAGGAACGTCGCGGAGAAAATAACCAAGGACGAATTCAGGTCAGCAGCGAAGCCGTTGATGGATTCCATCTTGAAGATCTTCGTCCCCATCGTGGAAATGATACGCCACCCGCCGGCAGACGTGCCCAAGGCCATGGACGTGGCGCAGGCCAGCTTTACCCACGTGGGAATTTCCATCGTATCGATGTATCCGCCGCTCAACAGGGCCAGGGCGATGATGCCCATCGCTTTCTGGGCGTCGTTGGAGCCATGCGAAAAGGCCATGAGGCTGGCCGACACGAGCTGCATCTTGCGGAACTGGCGGTTTAAGGCGATAGGCGAATACTTGCGGACAATCCAAAGGATGGCGATCATGACGAAATATCCCGTCGCCAAGGCGATGACCGGCGATAAGATCAGCGATAAGATGATCTTTTCAATACCGCCCATATCCAAAGCCGCCGGGCCTACGCTGATGCATACGCCGCCGATGAGCGAGTGGGACGAGCTGCTGGGTATACGGTAATACCACGTCGCGATATTCCAAATAATAGAGCCGATCAAAGCGGCTACGATGACTTCCAAACTAATCTGGGCCGGATTTAACACCAAATCCCCGCCAATCGTCTTGGCGACGCCCGTACTGACCATCGCGCCGGCAAAGTTCAGCACGGCGGCCATCATAATCGCATGGCGCGGCGTAATGGCCCGCGTCGACACGCTGGTAGCAATGGCGTTAGCCGTATCGTGGAACCCGTTGATATAGTCAAACAGCACGGCCAGCAGCACAATGGCCCATATTAACCAATGCTCAGGCATACTTTAAGACGACCTTTCTGAACGTAGTAACCAGATCTTCGCATTCGTCGGTAATATCTTCGACAGATTGAAGAACTTCCTTCCATTTGATGATTTCAATGGGATCTTTGCATTCCGAGAATAATTTGGCCATTTCCTTATGATACAAATCGTCGCAGTCCTGTTCCAGCTTCAGCACCTTATGGCTGCGGGCTTCGACCTTGAGGTAATTTTTCTTTAAATCCTTCATGTAGCCGATGGATTTGCAGATTTCCTTCATCGCTTTGGCCGTGATGACGGTCATCTGCTTAGCACCCTCCGTCGCCTGTCCGATTTGGTACATGCACATCTTATCCATGATTTCGCTGATATTGTCGATGACCGCATCCAATTCGTCAATAAGCTGCTGGATGTCTTCGCGGTCCATCGGCGTGATGAACGTTTTTTGCAGACGCTTCATGGTCTCCAATACGAGCTCGTCGGCTTCATCGGCCAGGGAATCGATTTTTTCCAGCGCTTCCTCTTTAGGAATCTGGTCGTTCATGGCCTGCCGCAGCAGATCGGCTGCCTGATAACTCAGCATCGCGTGCTGGTCTAATAATGCGAAAAACTTTTCTTCTTTGGGCTTTAAATGGAATGCCATACTAATCAGTTCTCCTTGTCTGCAAACACATTTTTACGTAATAATTACGCACTGTTTACCTATATTTTACATAGCTGTGTCTTTCTGCATTATACCATATACGACCTCATTATTCTAGAAAAGGCGTTGCCAATATGGCATATTCTACATGAATTTTTTATAGGCGCAGCGGGCCGTCTTTGCGGGTGCACTGCCGGAGCGTTAAAAGATTTAAGGCTATGCATTCTCCAGATATTGTCATTTTCATGGGTGACAAAGTTACATTACTATTTGTTGCGTTTGCCCCATCCTGCCGATATACTTAAGCTATCAGAAACACAAGCAGTCCGGAATGCAGCGTGCGCACTGAATCACTTTAGGAGGTACAACAATGAAAGCAAAGATTCAATCGTTCGGCCGCTTCCTCAGCGGTATGGTCATGCCGAACATCGGCGCCTTCATCGCCTGGGGTCTTATTACGGCCATGTTTATCCCCTCAGGCTGGCAGCCAAATGAAAAGCTGGCTGCCATGGTCGGCCCGTTCCTGACCTACGTCCTGCCCCTGCTCATCGCCTATCAGGGCGGCAAGGCCGTCGGCGGCGACCGCGGCGCCGTCATCGGCGTCATCGCGACGGTCGGCGTCATCTGCGGCACATCGTACACCATGTTCATGGGCGCCATGGTCATGGGCCCCCTGGCAGGCCTGGTCATCAAAAAGTTCGACGCTGCCGTAGACGGCCGCATCAAGCCGGGCTTTGAAATGCTGGTCAACAACTTCTCCGTCGGCATCATAGGCATGCTCTTATCCATCGTAGGCTTTTATCTCATCGGCCCGGTCATGGGCATCCTGCTCACCTTCCTGACGGCAGGCGTTCAGATTCTCGTCACCTACGGCGTCTTCCCCCTCATCGGCCTCTTCGTCGAACCGTCAAAGATACTGTTCCTGAACAACGCTATCAACCACGGTATCTTCACACCCCTGGGAGCCGAGCAGGTATCACAGGCCGGCAAGTCAATTTTCTACATGATTGAAACGAACCCCGGCCCCGGCGCAGGCGTCCTCATCGCCTACTGGCTGTTCTCTAAGGATAAAATGACGAAGCACTCCGCTCCCGGCGCGCTCATCATTCACGCCTTAGGCGGCATCCACGAAATTTCCTTCCCCTACGTCCTCATGAATCCCATGCTCCTGCTGGCTACGATCGGCGGCAGCGTATCGGCGTTGTTCTACTATTCGCTCTTCGACCTCGGTTTATCCGGCCCGCCCTCTCCGGGCAGCCTCATTTCGTACCTGGCAATGGCGCCTAAAGGGTCTACGCTGTCCGTCATCATCGGCATTTTCATCGCCGCCGGCGTATCCTTCCTCATCGCTTCGCCTATCATCCGCATGTCTGGAGCCAAATCGTCGGACTCCCTCGCCGAAGCCCAGCAGAAGATGAAAGACATGAAAGCCCAGTCCAAGGGCATGGCAACGCCGCCGGCCGCCGAAGTGCCGGCAGTCAACATGAAAGAAATTAAAAACATCGTCTTTGCCTGCGACGCCGGCATGGGTTCCAGCGCCATGGGCGCCGCCGTCCTGCAGAAGCGTCTGAAAAAAGCCGGCCTGACGGACATCAAGGTCAGCCACGCGTCCGTTTCGGAAGTGCCGAAAGACGCGCAGCTCGTCGTCTGCCATCAGGACCTGGCGGACCGGGCCAAAGCCAGCGCGCCCCAGGCCCGTCTCATTACGATTACCAACTTCATGGCCGCGCCTGAATACGCGACGCTCGTAGAAGAACTGGCTTCGGTCCAGCTCCCGCCGTCGTAAAAACCTGCCGTGTTATCGCACGGGGTTCCCGTCACGCAGAGGAGGTGATACTACGGAATTCACACTGCGCATCCAACAAATTTTATCTATCCTGCTGCGGCATCAGGATTTTCTGCACGAACAGCAAATCGCCGATGAGCTGGCTATCAGCAAGCGCACGGTCCAGCGCGAGTTGGATTACATCACGACGATTCTCGCGCCGTACCAGCTGACGCTGACGCGCAAAAAAGGAGCGGGCCTCCTGCTGGCCGGCACGCCGCAGGCAAGGCAGCGCCTGGCCGACGCCTTAAACGCTTCGGGCCGGTCGGATTGGTCCGATAAAAGGGAACGGCGGCGCTACCTGTTGTTCGAACTGCTGCGGGACCGGACGCCGAAAAAGCTGTACCATTACAGCCGGCTCCTGGGCGTCAGCGAGTCGACAGCCGCTTCCGATTTGGAAGCTCTTGGCCCCTGGCTGCGGAAAAATAATTTATCCATCTTGAAAAAGCCCGGCTTCGGCGTCGTCCTGAACGGCACGGAACAAAATTACCGCGAAGCCATGCGGCGCTTCATCAGCGAAACGGCTCCCGTAGACAAATTAAAAGAAATTACCGATCCCCACGCCGCCCTGGCGAAAGCCGTCATGAACGTGACGGACAACGGCATTTACCGCCTGCTCAACAGCCGCACGATCCAGCGTATCGACGCCCTGCTCGGACAGATGAACGAACCCAAGCTCCGCCAGTTCACCGACTCGGCCTATATCGGCCTGATCATCCACATCGCCATCAGCGTCGAACGCATGCAGCAGGGCAACGTGCCGTCAGACGAGCAATCCCTGCCCTTGGAGGAAGACGGCGAAGACCTGCGTCTGGCACAGCGCATTCTCCAGGCTATCGAAGAAGAATTTCACCTGCATATGCCCGAGCTGGAGCTGTCCTATCTGCTGCTGCACATCAAAGGCGCAAATATGCATTACACCAACGTGCCCGATGAAACGGTGCCGACAGACCTGAACGGTAAAAAACTGATCAACCTCATCGACGCCATGATAGACGCCTTCGATTCCCACCAGGCCTATATGCTGCGCTGTGACGAAGAATTTATCCGCGGGCTCTTCGTCCACCTGCAGCCGGCCATCGTCCGCCTGACCAATCACCTCAACATCATCAACCCCCTGCTGGACGATATCAAGGAAGAATACGCCGACACGTTTCAAAAATCCAGCCGGGCGGCCCGCGTACTGGAAAAGTCCATCGGCGCCGCCGTGTCTGAAGAAGAAATCGGGTATTTGACGATTCACTTCGGCGCGGCCCTGGAACGCATGAAGGGGAAAACGGCCTTTACGCGAAAGGTTTCCGTCGGCATCGTCTGCGCCAGCGGCTTCGGCGTCGCCCGCCTGATGATGACGCGGCTGCGCAACAAGCTGTCCGCCGCCGTCTCGCTCAAGACCTACGGCAAGGGCGACCTGACGCCGGAGGTCATCAAAGCCACGGATTTCTTCGTCAGCAGCCTGCCCCTGAACCGTCCGGATATCGACGCCGTCCGCATCTCGCCGCTCATCACCCAGTCCGATATGAGCCGCATCCAATGCAAGATCGAAGAATACGCCCACATCCGCAAGCGGGTCCATCGGGAAGAAGGCGAAAAGCAGCCCGACGAGTTCGTACAGGAACTGGCGGAAACCCACAAATCAGCAGAAGAAATCGCCCATATCCTGAAAGGCTACGCCATGTATACTGCCGACGCGTCCCTGCCCTTTGACCAGGCCGTAGCCTGGCTCTGCAGCCAAGTCGCCGAATCGGAATCGCAAAGCCGGCAGCTGTATGAAGATATTATGAAGCGGGAACGGCTGAGCAGCCAAATCTTTCCCGACCAGGGCTTCGCCCTGCTGCACTGCCGGACCTGCGCCGTCAGTCACGCCGCCTTTTACACCTGTATGCCGTCGGAAAGCAGCTTTGCCGACCCCTACTTTCAAGGCGTCGGCATGATCCTGCTCATGGCGATGCCCGCCGCCGGCCCTACCCGCCTGTACACAGACCTGCTAGGCTTCATCAGCAGCTCCCTGGTCATAGACGACAGCTTCAACGAAGCCGTCCTAAGCCGCAGCGAAGGCCTCATCCGTTCCGAGCTGCAGCGCATCCTCAAGCTGTATTTCAATACATTGCTCATAAAACTTACGTAAGGAGAACATCATCATGGAAATTTTACAGAAAAAGAACATCATCCTCAACTGCCAGCCGAAGGCCAAGGAAGATGTCATTAAGGAAATCGGCAAGATTTTCTGCGAAGACGGCTACACGACAGAAAAATATACCCAGGCCATGCTGGACAAGGAAACGGTCTTCAATACGGCCATCGGCAACAGCGTAGCCATTCCCCACGGCATCGAAGAAGGCAAGATCGAAGTGCAGCACGCCGGCTTGGTCATCATGACCTTCCCCGAAGGCACGGACTGGAACGGCACGACGGTCAAGCTGGTCATCGGCATTGCCGCCGCCGGCGACGAACACGTCGACATTCTGAGCAATATTGCCGTCACCTGCTCCGATGAAGACGACGTAGAAGACGTCGTCCACAGCTCTGTCGATGAAATCTACAACATGTTCGCTAACTAAGAGGTCAACGTATACTCATATACAGAACCCTATATTAAGCATGATACTCAGGAGGTATATACGATGAAAACAAAAGCAGTCAGAATGTACGGCACGAGAGATTTGCGTCTGGAAGAATTTGAACTCCCGGAAATCAAAGACGATGAAATTTTAGCCAAAATTATTACGGACAGCATCTGCATGTCTACGTATAAATTAGTCGAACAAGGAAAAAAGCATAAACGGGCTCCCCAGAACATCGACACGAACCCCATCATTACGGGCCACGAATTTGCCGGCGTCATCGTCAAGGTCGGCAAGAAATGGCAGGACCAGTTCAAGCCGGGCATGCGCTTCGCCCAGCAGCCGGCGCTGAACTACAAGGGCAGCCTGGCTTCGCCGGGATATTCCTATGAATTTTTCGGCGGCGACTGCACGTACTGCATCTTCCCCCACGAAGTCATGGAATTAGGCGCTCTGATGCCCTACGAAGGCGAAAGCTTCTTCGAAGCGTCCTTGGGCGAACCGATGAGCTGCATCATCGGCGGCTACCGGGCCAACTACCACACGAACAAGCATAACTATAACCACGCTATGGGCACAAAAGAAGGCGGCAATATCATCATCCTCGGCGGCTGCGGCCCCATGGGCTTAGGCGCCGTCAGCTACGGCATCCGCTTTGAAAACAAGCCGAAACGCATCGTCGTAACGGACATCGACGAAAGCCGCATCAATCGGGCGAAAGAAGTCATTTCCCCCGAATACGCCGCCCAGTACGGCGTCGAACTCCACTACATCAATACGGGAGCCATGGACGATCTCTATGAAGAACTCATGAAGATCACCGACGGCCATGGCTACGACGACGTCTTCGTATATGCGCCGGTCCGCGCCGTCGCCGAGCTGGGCAACAGACTGCTGGCCTTCGACGGCTGCATGAACTTCTTCTCCGGCCCGACGGACAAAAACTTCAGCGCCGAAATCAACCTGTATGACTGCCACTACACGAGCACCCACATCATGGGCACGACGGGAGGCAACAACGACGACCTCATCGAAGCCAACAACCTGGCTGCCAAAGGCATCATCAACCCGGCCGTCATGGTAACGCATGTCGGCGGCATCGACAGCATCATCGACACGACGCTGCACCTGCCGCATATCAAGGGCGGCAAAAAGCTGGCCTATACGCAGTTCGACATGCCGATGACGGCCATCGAAGATTTCGCCAAATTAGGCGAAACAGACCCGTTCTTCCTCGAACTGGACGCATGCTGCAAAGCTCACAACGGCCTCTGGAACGCCGAAGCGGAAAAAATGATCCTGAAGCACTTCAACGTAGAAATCTAACCGTTCACCTTCTCTTTTCTCTTCATCCGGCAGATTCTACGAATGCAGTACATCCCCTCGCGCAGGCCTCTTTCCTGCCGGGGGGATTTTTCTATTCAAACCAGGCGACCGCCCGGACGGGCGCGCCGTCGCTTTGATGTACTTTTAACGGAAAGCATCCGAACCAAAATAAGTCGCTGCCGCACAGGTGAAGATTTTTCAGGTTTTCTATATTGATCATTTCCCGGCGCTGAAACAGCTTCCTATGCCGCGTCAGCTCTTCGTCGCCTATGGGATCGATGCCGAACGTATCGAACCCGATGCCTTTATACGACCCGGCGACGACGTATTCCAGCACGGAGTCGTCTATACAGGGATAGTCGCCGAAGTATTGGGGCGTTCCCCAGTAGGCGTCCCAGCCTGTGTGAAACAGCAGAAACTCTGCCTTTTCTACTTTGTCTCCATAGGGCCGCAGGCAATCCATCGTAATCGCCCCGCCTTCCTTTACGCGGCGGCAGTCGACGACCAGGGCCTTGCCGATAAATTGGCCGGCATCATACTGATCCAGCGTCGTGCCTTCGTTTAATACATGGGCTGGCGGATCGGCGTGGGTGCCGACGTGCGTGCAGATGGAAATCTTCGTTTCTTTGAAGCCGTCCGTTTCGCAGGTACTTACCGTCTGCAGGGACGGCTCTTCCGTTCCCGGAAACACGGGCATATGCTCCCGTATGGTATGGGTCAAATCGATAACCTTCACAATAAAACGCCTCCTCGCTATGTCTATAGTATTCATCATACTATGAAACGGCGCAAAAAAATACCGTCGGCAAGGTCTACCAACGGTATTTTCGAGCGAAATGCGATTATTTTACAACGGCGTTGTCGATAATAGCCATGAAGTCGTCGACTTTCAGGCTGGCGCCGCCGACGAGGCCGCCGGCATAGATACGGTCGTCCAGCGCCGCGCCGGAGCGCTGCACATAGACGGAGGCGTTCGTCAGGTGCAGGTCATGCACTCTGGCCGTGTTGGCCAGCACATCGAAGAAGCCCGCAGAAACCAGCTTGGAGGGCGCATCGGCCGTAGAGGACGGACACGCTGTCGGCAACGTCGGCGCTGTAGAGGGCCGCGATTTTCTTGCGGATAATGGAGCAAACTTCCTGAGCCTGAGCGGCCGTAGCCGTCTTGCCCGTGCCGATAGCCCAAATCGGTTCGTAGGCGATGACGACCTTCGCCAAGTCGTCGGCGCCGATGCCTTCGAGGGCCTTTTCAATCTGGCCTTCAATCCAGGACTGCATAATGCCTTCTTCGCGCTGTTCCAGCGTTTCGCCGCAGCATACGATAGGCGTAAGGTTATGAGCCAAGGCGGCTTTCGTTTTCTTATTGACCGTTTCGTCCGTTTCGTTGAAATACGTACGGCGTTCGGAATGGCCGATAATGACGTGGGTTACGCCGATATCTACGAGCATAGCCGGAGATACTTCGCCCGTAAAAGCGCCGCTTTCTTCCCAATGCATATTCTGCGCGGCTACGTGGATCGGCGTGCCTTTCGTCAATTCCACAGCCATCGGCAGATACGGAAATACGGGAGCAACGACGACTTCGGCTTTGACGTCCTGCGCTACGCGGCCGACGAGGCCCGTAATCGTTTCCTTGGCGTCCTTGCCAGTATGATTCATCTTCCAGTTGCCGGCAATAATAGTTTTTCTCATGAGAGCATCCTCCTATCTGAAATATGATGATATATTATTTATCGCTCAGCGATTCGACGCCGGGCAGTTTCTTGCCTTCAAGGTATTCAAGAGAAGAACCGCCACCAGTAGAAACGTGTGAAAGCTTGTCAGCGATGCCGAGTTGCTTTGCAGCAGCAACTGAGTCGCCGCCGCCAACGATTGTCGTTGCATCTGAAAGCGTAGCTAAGAATTCGCCCAATGCAAGCGTGCCCTTTGCAAAGTTAGGCATTTCGAAGACGCCCATAGGTCCGTTCCAAACAACGGTCTTGGCATCCTTCAACGTTTCCTTGAACAATTCAACGGACTTTTCGCCGACATCAAGTGCCATGTAGCCATCAGGGATGTCGCCTTCAACCGTCTTGTATTCAGCATCGTTTGCAAATTTGTCCGCAACAACGTTATCTACTGGCAAAACAAGCTTGTCGCCTGCTTTTTCAATAAGTTCCTTAGCCAATTCGACCTTATCGTCTTCAACCAAGGAACTGCCGACAGCGATGCCCTTTGCCTTGTAGAACGTATATGTCATGCCACCACCGACGATGACTTTGTCAGCCTTTTCAAGAAGGTGATTGATAACACCAATCTTTGAAGATACCTTTGAACCGCCCAAGATAGCAACGAATGGACGTACAGGG
>ENA-ORSJ01002981-ORSJ01002981.1-human-gut-metagenome-genome-assembly--contig:-NODE-2981-length-10156-cov-2.608851_pt1 | contig 10156 bp, 7 predicted proteins | sample MGYA00242191_ERZ509158 | MGnify/ENA primary metagenome ERZ509158 (study PRJEB26280, sample SAMEA2338623) | human gut metagenome | biome: human gut; feature: human-associated habitat; material: faeces... | reverse complement strand
AGTGGGGAAAGAGGATCTGCGTCAGAGTATGGATGATTTCCGGCAGCTGATCGTCGATCTTCTCGGCGACCATGGCAGCAAGAAAGGCCGTTCCCTCTAGAATGCGCTCGACATCCGGGTCCGCACTTTCCGTGAGCAGCAGGGGGGCAATGGCAGGATGACGCCTGCCGAATTCCCTGGAAATGTCCCGCAGATGCTCGAGTTCGCGCTGAAAACGTTCCGGTTTCATAGGGTTAGGACATTTCCTGTCTGGCGATGCGCACCTCGCCATTGCAGAGAATGTACGTCTTCATGTTCACGGGCAGCGCACCGTCCTCCATGGACACCACGCCCACAATGTCGAAAGCAAGCTCCAGCTCGTCCGGCAACACCTGATGCGGCTGTATGCGCAGCTGCTGTATACGGGGTTCGTAGCGGCGCACGAGCTTTTCCATGGAGCGGCGCAGCACTCCTATGGTCTCTTCGCTGAAGCTTGCGCCAAAGTTGGTGTAGTCCGGCAATCCGAAGTCCGGGTCGAGCAGGACAGTTCCCTTGCGGGTGTTGAGAATCTTGCCGAGATTCCAGATGATGGAATTGAGCACTGCATCCGAATTCTGTCTGCCTCTCCTGCCGGGATCGGCCTCCAGGGCCCGAAGACGTTCGAAAAAGCGCATTTCTGACACGGCGGCTCTCCACGAAATACGGGGAAAGGGGCCCGCCGGCCGTAGCCGACGGACCCGCAGGAACAAGTTGCGGATGTGCGAAGGGAATGCGGACTAGGCGTTCCAGGAATCAGTGAATTCTACGTTGCCGTCCGTGTAGTTCCAGGTGATCTTGGAATAGGTGAAGCACACCTCTTCCATGTCGTGGTAGGGCTTGTTCTCGGGCAGGAAGGTGGTGGGGGTGTACTCGTTCATGGACACGATGATGGCGTCCTCAAGCTTGACTGTGAAATACTTTTCTTCCTCGCCTGTGGGCTTGATGCGGTAGAATTCGATGTCAACCGTGCACTGCTCGCCCCTGCAGGTGCACTGGAACAGACGGGGAGAAGCCTTGTCCTTGTGCTTCACAATGACAAAGGGATGGTGAATGCGCTGCCCTGTGGGGAGACCGGTGTGAGTATCCTTGGGGATTTCTACCCGATGGTTCATGCTGTACACCAGGATGGAATCCTTCTTGTCGCCGGCCTGATTGCAATCTCCCTTGATGACACCCTGAGTTTTGCCAGTTACCTTCATGTAGCTAGTAAGAGCCATGATGAATCTCCATAAAAAAGTAGATACGCGACGAACAACACTCTCTTCTGTCACCTGTATGTCAAGTCACGACAATGCCTTGTTTTGTTAAATATATTGTATCTGTTATAAATGATGCATTCATATGCTACTTGCACTGTACTGCTTATCTAATAAATATCATGTAATATTTACAGTTTTATGTAATGACAGGCATATATCATGACATACACTGGCGACAAGAGAGAGATTACAGGGAAAATATAGAGAAATTTTTTGGGGTATACATGACAAAAAGCCATGATTTATGTGACATTATATGAATATTGCAAGCAGATGTCTGGATCGAATCCGGGGAGCTGCCACGGCGTACTGCCTGCAGTGCCGGCTAGGCCTTGTCGAGCTTGCCGACCAGGGACAGGGTGAAGGCAGCGCCCATGTACTTGAAGTGCGGACGGGCCTTCAGGGTCACGCTGTAGAAGCCCGGTTCGCCTGCCACGTCGTGCACCTCGATCTGTGCGTAGCGCAGGGGACGACGGCTGCGCACTTCCGGAGCCGGAGAGTCCATTTCCGTCACGTACTGGCTCAGCCACCTGTTCAGCTCGCTCTCCAGGGTCTGGCGCTCCTTCCAGGTACCGATGTGCTCGCGCTGTATGACCTTGATGTAGTGTGCAAGGCGGTTCATGATGAACATGTAGGGCAGCTGGGTGGAAAGACGGTAGTTGAGTTCCGCTTCCCTGCCCTCTTTGGACAGGCCAAAGGTCTTCGGCTTCTGGCAGGAATTGGCCGAGAAGAAGGCTGCATTGTCGCTGCCCTTGCGCATGGTCAGGGCAATGAAACCCTGTTCTGCCAGCTCGAATTCGCGGCGTTCGGAAATGAGCACCTGGGTAGGAATCTTGTTCTGTACCTCGCCCATGGCCTCGTAGGTGTACAGAGGCAGATCCTCCACTGTGCCGCCGCCCTGGGGACCAATGATGTTTGCGCACCAGCGGTACCTGGCAAAGCTTTCGGTCAGGCGCGAGGCAAAGGCAAAGGCCGCGCTGCCCCAGCAGAAATCGTTGTCCTCCATGGTCGCTTCCCTGAAGTTGAAGGTGCGGGCCCTGCAGCTGTCGCTGCCATAGGGGCTGCGCAGAAGGAAGCGGGGCAGCACAAGGCCGACATAGCGGGAGTCCTCGGACTCGCGAAAGGCCTGCCACTTTGTGTACTGCATGCCTTCGAAGATGGACTGGAGATCTCGCAGGTTTGCAAGACCGCCCCAGTTTTCCAGGCCGAACATGGAGGGCGCCACACCGGCAATGACCGGAGCGTGGGACATGGCTGCCACGCCGGCAAGATCCCTGAGCAGGGCCACGTCTGCGGAAGAGTGATCGAATTCGTAGTTGGCGATGATGGCACCGTAGGGTTTGCCGCCAAACTGGCCGTATTCGGCTGTGTAGACCTGCTTGTAGAGGCCGGACTTGACGAGTTCCGGAGAATCCTCGAAGTCGTAGCTGAGCTCGTCCTTGCTGACGCTCAAAAGCTCGATGCGGTTGTTTTCCCGAAAGTCCGTGTGGTCTACCAGATACTTGAGGGAACGCCAGGCGGACTCGAGCCTCCTGAACTTCTCGTTGTGCATGATGGCGTTGACCTGGGCGCTGAGCTTCCTGTCGATCTCGGCAATCATGTCGTCGACCAGGACGCCGGACACCTTTGCCTTTTCCCGTTCCGGACGCAACAGTTCCCCGATAAAGGCCTGCACCCCGTAACGCGTGGAGGAGAAGCCCTCATCCGAAGGCTTCAGCCTTGTGGCCTCCATGATTTCGTCTATGAGATCCAGTGTCTCGCTGTGTGCTGCTCCCTGTTCGTCGCTCAGCATCAGCAGTTGTTCCGTAGCCATCTTCTACTCCTCGTCAAGGCCGAGATCGGCCAGCAAACGCGCACGCAATGCCTCGTCCTGCACTATCCTCTGCAGCTTCTTCCTGAACTCCGGAATGTTGCTCAGAGGGCTCTTCAGGGCCTTGAGAGCCGCGCGCAGCTCCATGAGCTGCCTGAGCTCCGGGACGCTGTCCACAATGACGTCCGGACTGAAGTCGTTCATGTTCTCGAACTTCAGGCTGACTGCCAGCTCACCGCTGTCCGGAGAGTCCTGCAGCCTGTTGGGAACCATCATCTCAAGCGTGATGCCCTGTCCCTGCATGACTTCGTCGAAATTGTCCTTGGCCACATTGATGGGCTTGCGCTCTTCCACCGGAACGCTGTCCGCGCGCAACGTGAAATCGCCGATGACAAGTGTCTTGAGAGGAAGCTCAACATCCTCCTGCACGTCGCCTATGGCAGGACGGTAGACAATATTGATGCGTTCCTTGGGAGCAATGGAAGTTTCCTTTGACATTGATACTTCTCATAAGGGTTAGAGGTTGCAAGAAAGACATCGGCGCCTTTAGACATGCGCTGGATGTGACTTACGACATGGATTGTTCCACAAGGGAGAGCGCTTTTGCAGGACGCAGGCGGATCATGTGTCCGAGGGCCTCGCTGCGCATGTCGCCCGCACCGCCACGTGCGAGGATCTCCCAGGCTTCCCAGGCAAGGGAGGATTCCCATGTGTCAAGATCGTGGCCAAGCAGGCTGGAGCGCAGCTGCCCGGCCACGACTGCAAAAATGTCCTTTCTTCCCTTCTGTGCAGCCCTGCGGGCTGCGTCGAGCATAAGACAGAAATCCGCCCTCCCCTGGCCTGCGAGCCTTTCGTGCGCATCTGTGCCCTCCGGGACACCCGTCGTGCCTTCTGGAAGCTGTTCGGATCCTGCGGCAGGGCCTGCCGTTTTTTTTTCTGCTGCAAGGTGCGCAGGCAGATCGTCCCGGCTGTCGGACACTGCATGCGTTCTTTCCGACACAGGCTCGGGCGCTGGCTTTGGGGAAACGCCCAGGCGCTGTCGAAGCCAGGCTGAGGAAAGCTCTCCGGCCATGGGGGAGCCATCGGCGAAGCGTGCTGACAGGAGTGTCGGGTACAGACGCACAAGATGTTCCGTTTCCCCTGCCATGCGCTGCGCACTCTGCGTTTCTCCCATGGCCTCGAGCACACGGACCAGGGCATGGGCTGCGTCAAGCCAGAAACGGTTTTCGCGCAGAGCCCTTTCGGCCCTGAGCGCTGCAGCTGCATCCGCACGCGGGGATTCCTGCAGCTGGTGGATGCCCTCGCGCTGCGCAATTTCCGGGGCTGGCATGTTGGTTATTCCCTCCTCGTCTGCCTGCGGTGCCCTGGCAATGGCAAGCCAGAGGCTCTGGCACAGGGCAGCGCAGCGCAGCGGATGCCATGTGCCCTCGCCTGCAAAGCGTTCTGCGGCAAGGGCCAGCTGCTCCAGGGCCCTGTCCAGAAGAACCGTTGCGGAAACGTTCCCGTCCGCATCCTGCTCATCCTGCTCACCCTGCCCTCTTTGCGCCCGCACTGTTCCTGGCGCAGGCAAAGAGCCCAGGGTCCCTGTCCGGGTCTGGGCCCAAGAGGTCTGCGGAGTGTCCGGAGGGACCCGGGTGAGGGGTGCGGCCAAGGCCGCAGGCTTGTTGTCCTGCTGTTTCCTGTCTTCCCCTTCTTTCCCGGCAAGGGCATTCTGCGCCTCCTGTTCCTCAAGGTATTTTTGCAGGACCGGCAGGGGCGGCGCATTTCTCTCCTCGGCTCCGCGCAACTGTTCCGCAAAGCGCTGCAGATCGCGCAAAATTGGAGCCCGCTCACCCAGACGTTCATCCAAGGCTTCCTGCAGATCGCGCACCATGTTCCCGAAAAGTTTGGCAAGGTCCGCATGGGGCGTTTCGTCCACGTACTGGCGCACAAAGTCTCCTGCCTGCTCATGCCACCAGACAAGAGCGTTGACCCTGCCCCGCATGCGCTGCACAGGCGGCTGCATGCTCTCCCACTGCAGGCACACCATGTCGCGTACTATCCCTGTACCCTCTACCAGACCTGCAAGGCCCTGCGTGCGCATGAGCGCCACTGCCAGATAGACAGCTGCCTGCAAGTGCTTGCAGCAGGTACGCAGCACCGTGTCCGCAAGTGTGGCCATGTTCTCCCAGTTTGTGCCCCTGCCAGAGGCGGACACCTTGCCGAGATGGCTTGCGCAGTCCATGAGCTCCTGAAACTCGTGGCTGTCTTCCGGATGGATCGGGTGTTCTATGGCTGCACGCCCTGCATCGGAAAGATTCATCGCCTGTTCTTCCCCCCGAAACCGAAAAAGGATCCCAAAAGCCCTGCCATGCGCAGGATTGGGCTGGACGGTCGTGGTGGCAGGGGCACAAGCGGCTGGGCAGGCTGGATCGTGTCCTGGCTCTCGCTGGGCAGCCCGGGCATGACGGGAATCTGCAGCCTGCGGGCAAAGGCCACAAGGTCGGCAAAAAGCCCGGGAGCGTCCAGATGCGTGCCGAGAAAAGCCTGCAGGGTTAGGGCATCGTCCTCAAGCCTTGCGCCCATGCCGCTTTCCGGGGCCCTGTCCAGCGTGCAGGTTGCCACAAAGAGTCGTGTCTCGTCCTCCCACAGGCTGTAGGCATTGAAACGCGCTCGCTCGCGCTCTGGGACAGGATACATGCTCTCCCAGTACAGGCAGGTCAGCTCGCGCAGCATCGTGCTTGCGCAGCACAGCCCCTCGAGGCCGAAGATACGCATGAGCGCTATGGCGAGATAGACTCCGGCGTACAGGTGCTTGCCCTGGGAGCAGAGAATTTCCCTGCAGACTATGGCAACGTGATCCCATTGCGGGGCAAGTCCCTTGCCCCTGCGGCGGATCTGGTCCTGCAGATAGAGGTATTCCAGTCCGGACGAGGGATCTCTGCCTGCCGGATTTTCGCAGCCGAAGACCGGGACTCTTCCGGCATCCGTGAACGAAGAGGGTGCGTCCATATCAGTTCCCGCTGGTTATCCGCTGGGGAAGCGTCATTTTCTTCACCTCGATGAAGTTGATGACAGGTCTTGCGCCGGACATCTTCATGCCTGTGGACAGACTGGTTATGCCGAGATCGCGCAGCTCTTCCTCATAGGCAGGGAAGTCGTCCGCCCTGAAGGTCACCCTGCCCGAACGAAACATGCGCAAGAGTTCTGGGAAGGCCCCTGGGCCGTGAAATTCCTTGCGCAGCGTCACAGTGCGCAGATGGATGTCCAGACGGGCCTCGTTGCACTCGTCGAAACTCCAGGTAAAGTTGCGAGAGACACGGTTGTTGTAGTTTTCCAGGGTCTGGACCGGCCTGTCCTGGCACATGAGCGAGACAGTGGTCAGGAAGGGGATGTCCCTGGCCTCGCGATTGACTGTGGTGGGTTCGGCCAAAAGGCGCACGCGATGCTGCCTTCCTGTGGCAAGCGGCTGCCTTGCCGGACATGTCAGACTGCCCAGGAAGGTCGATGTCAGGGGCAAATCCGTGCCAAGAAAGGAGGCCGCCGTGTAGCGTTTGCCGCGCTTGATCACAAAGGGTTGTCCGGATCCCTTCAGGAAGGCCGGAATGGCCCCGTCTGCGGCATCGCACAGGGCGTGGTACTGCTTTTCCACAGGCGTTTCCTCTGCCACTGTGTACACGTCCGCCACCCAGATGCGCTGCAGTTCCTCCAGGGACTGGCGCAAAAGCAGGGAATGGAAGAACAGGTAGGGACCGCCGACCAGGCGCTGCAGGATTTCGGGTGTACCTCTGGTACCGCAGACTGTGCGCACAAAGGCATCGAGCGAACGCTTGGCATTGTGAATCTGGAAGCTCACGCCCGAGGCCACGTCCGGACCGCGCAGGACCTTGGACACAAACTGAAAGGATGTGGCCGGTGAGGATATGGCCGGAAGGAGTGCATTGACTGCCTTCTGATACTCCTCGAGCTGGCGTGTGACCTGGGCCAGTTGCATGGCCTGCTCGCGCTGTGCCGGATCCATGCTTGCCGAAAGCTTGTCCACTGTGTGGGACGTGTCTGAGAGGACCTTTCCGATGGATGCGGGCGTTTTCTTGAGGCGTATTTCACGCAGGACCATGTTGAAGGTCTGTACAGTGCCGTACCAGGGTGGCGTGTCCGTGACGAGCGCCATTGGACGCAGCTCTTCGTTCATGCGCTCGAGCAGGGCAAAATAGGGATTGGCGTAGCCGGACATCTGCCCGGAAACCAGGCGCATTTCCTCTGTTGGTGCCACGATTTCCTGGCCTGTGGGCGCAGACAGGGCAAAATTGTACCAGCTTGCGAAGTACTGGTCCGCGTAGCTCTCCCAGAAGGCCTTCTCGGCCATGCGAAAGCTCTCCTTGTCCCTGGAGGAATCGCGTATCTTGTCGAGGAAGTCCGCAATGGCCTCTCGCCCGCGCACCGTGTAGGCAGCCGGCACAAGGGTGTCCTTGCGCAGGATGAACTGGCTGTTGCCCCAGAACTCGCTCATGGTGACCGGCCGTAGCAGGGGATGTTCGTTGGCCCAGCCCACAAGCCAGTCCAGCCTGCCGCCACGGAAGCTCACAAGGTCGGCAAGGGCGTTTTGCCAGGTTCGCAGCTGTTCCTCGAAGTTCTGGCTGCCCGAGTTCCAGGCAAGATTGCGCAGGTAGAGGCTTGTGTATACCGGGCCACTCTTGGCTGGCAGACCGAGGCCCTGGCGGAAGAGCGCAGGCCGCATGGGTGCGGGAACCCGCTCCATGTCCTCGAGCGAGGCACCGTCTATACCCTTTTGCAGGACATTCATGCGCCAGACGAGATGCTCGATGTAGATGGGTATGACTGCCTCGGGAGTAGAGGCATTGACCGCGTTGATGTTGCGCAGCAGGGTCAGGTCCGAGGGGTGCTGCACCGTACCTGCAAACAGATGCCCGTAGTACTCCTTGATGCGCTGTTCGCCCTCTATGCTCTGGGTCAGTCCAAGACGGGGAATGCGCCAGTTCCTGTTTACCATTTCCATGTTCAGGATGCCCCTGGAAATCTGATCCAGGGGAAGCAGGCGGTTTTCCACCGAACCCGAGGTCGCCTTCGCTACTGCGGCAAAGGGCGCAAACTGGTCGGAGAGAATGTTCAGGGCCTTTCTGTTTTCCACAAAGGAGAGGGTGAGAAGGCAGGAAACCCCAAGGCAGACCAGCATCCAGGCGCCCCAGCCAAGCAGACCGGAAACTGTACGCCAGTGCAGCATTTCCCTGACAGGTGTGAAGAGGTATCTGTCACGGGGGATGATCTTGGAGAAGATATCGTGCAGGAAGGCGCCCCTGTTTGTGGCCATGGGGTTGTTGGCAAACTTCTCGTCGTTGGCCTTGGCGCTGGAAAAGAACAGTCCCCTGAAGAAGGGCGTTTCCAGATAGGGATTGGCGCTGAAGAGAATGGAGGAGAATCGCTGTAGCGGCCCCTGGAATCTGGCAAGATGTCCGGGCAGGGACAGAAGGGAAAGATCGAAATCCGGCTTGGCGTTGGCTGCCATGATGCGGAAATCGTTCATGATCCCGACAAAATGATCCAGACAGTCGTGGGCAAATCTGTCGCCGGGCAGCTCTTCGCAGTTGAGCGACCCCATGACCTGCCCTCGCGCGGACATGTCGATCTGATCCGTGAAGGCATTGAAGCCCGGCACAAGATCCATCTTGGTCACAAGCACGTAGATGGGAAATCTTGCGCCGACCACACGCATGAGTTCGTTGATGCGTCTGCGCAGCAGCCGCGCATAGTCGTCGAGTTGCTCCGCGTCACCACCAAGTCGTTCCGCCGATACTGCCACCACCAGGGCATTGAGCGGCTCACGCTGGCGATGCTTGGCCAGCAGTGTCAGAAAGGTCTCCCATTCGCGGCGCACGGATGTATCCTCGCCGCAGTCCGCCTCCGAGAAGCGCCCTGCCATGTCGAGGATCACTTCGGAGTTGGAAAACCACCAGTCGCAGCTCGATGTGGGACTGCCTATGGAGTTGAACTGCGTCTGTATGGCCAGAAGGTTGGCACGGCGCAGGGCCATTGTCTTGCCGGAATTGCTTTCGCCAAGCACCATGCACCAGGGCAGCACGTAGAGAGGATTGCCCTTTTTGCTCATTTCGGATGTTTTCAGAACATCCACCGCAGCAAGAAAGCGCTTCTCCATGTCCTTGTAGTTTTGCTGCTCTTCCTCTTCCTGGGGCAGACGCGAGAGATCCTGCCGCACCACACGCTCTACAAAGCGGCGCTCCCTGTGCCGGAAATACCATCTGTGCAGGAGCGCTGCCAGCACGCACAGGCCGACAATACCTCCATAGACAGACGCAACAAACCACAGGGGCCAGTGCAGCCACAGACCAAGGTAGTAGAGACCGACAGCCAGGAGCAGCAATAACAGGAGGATGAGCAGGAACCGAAACAGCTTGGAGCGGAACATCAGAATCCTCGTTGCGGAAAACTACATAAAGACGGTATTCACAAAACGGTCAAGAGACATGTCAAGAATAATGTTGTAGGAGAGGTAGAGCACGCCGACAGTCAGCACAGGCACTGCAAACAGAGCCAGGGTGACAAGATGCGAACGCGCCCAGGGCAACTTGCGCGGTTGTGTGGGCGTGTGCACGGCATAGGCTTCCGGAGCCAGGGGAGCCTTGCCGACCATGTCGCAATCGACCTCCGGCGAGAGCCATTTCGCATTCGGCAGGGCATTGCGTATGGCCTGCTGGGGCAGGGCGTTGAGACGCACGCGCTGACGATCGTTGAAGTAGCGCCCCCGAAAGCCGAGCTGCAGGCACAGGGCGTACACTTCGAGCACTGCGGGCCTGTCGTTGGTCATGATGCCCTCGTGATCCCTGGGAGCATTTTCCGGCAGGGGATCGGACAGCAGCAGGATGTCCTTATCGTCCGTTCCGATGGTCGCGCGATTCAGATGCTGGAGACGGACAAAGAATTCCTCGCCGGCATTGATGGTGTTGTAGTAAATCTTTTGCAGGGGAGCCTGCAGCCAGCGCTTGCGTCCATCCCAGGAAGTGGCGAGTATGGTCTCGTCCACAAAGGCGCACACGGCAAATCTGGCCTGGTCGAA
>ENA-ORSJ01002972-ORSJ01002972.1-human-gut-metagenome-genome-assembly--contig:-NODE-2972-length-10204-cov-4.541630_pt1 | contig 10204 bp, 7 predicted proteins | sample MGYA00242191_ERZ509158 | MGnify/ENA primary metagenome ERZ509158 (study PRJEB26280, sample SAMEA2338623) | human gut metagenome | biome: human gut; feature: human-associated habitat; material: faeces... | reverse complement strand
TCAGACGCAGGGTATTCTCGTGGCCGCCGTTGGGGAAGAAGGAGCCGCCGGGAACAAAGGCAACCTTCTTTTCCAGGCACTTCATCTGAAGCTCCTTGGCGTCCATATATTCCGGCAGCACCACCCAAGCGAACAGGCCGCCTACGGGATGGGTGCAGGTGCAGCCCTGGGGCAGCTCCCGCTCCAGCGTTTCCAGCATCACCTTCCGGCGCTTGTCATAGCAGGCGCGGATGGTGGCCACATGGGCGTCCAGGTCGAACATCTCGATCCACTTGGAGGTCTCCATCTGGCCCACGGTGGACGCCTGCAGGGAGGCGGCCTGCTCCATAAAGTTGTACTTGGCCAGAATATGCTCCTCGGCGCAGACCCAGCCCAGACGATAGCCGGGGGCCAGAATCTTAGAGAAGGTGCCCAGGAACACCACCAGGCCCTTGGTATCCAGGCTCTTCAGCGCGGGCAGGGACTCACCCTCGAACCGCAGCTCGCCGTAGGGGTTATCCTCCACCACGGGGATCTCATAGCGGTTGATGATCTCCATGAACCGGTGGCGGCGGTCCAGATCCCAGGTGCGGCCGGTGGGATTCTGGAAATCGGGGATGACGTAGATCATCTTTACCCGTTCGGTGGTGGCCAGGATCTTCTCCAGCTCCTCCATGATCATGCCGCCGTCGTCGGTGGGCACCTCGATGAACCGGGGCTGGCAGGCCTTGAAGGCGTTGACGGCGCCCAGGTAGGACGGACTCTCCAGCAGCACCACGTCGCCGGGGTCCAGAAAGACTCGGGCGGAGAAATCCAGACCCTGCTGAGAGCCGGAGGTCACCAGAATGTGGTCTGCGTCGGTGTGGATGTTGTTCTTGGCCAGCATGCGGTCGGCAATCTGCTGGCGCAGCTTGGGATAGCCTTCGGTGGATGAATACTGGAGCGCCACGCGGCCGTTCTCCTCCAAAACGGCACGGGAGGCCTCCATCATCTGCTCCACGGGGAACAGCTCCGGGGCGGGCATGCCGCCGGCAAAGGATATGATGTCGGGCTGCGCGGTGAGCTTTAACAGCTCCCGGATCTCGGACCCCTTCAAAAGGTCCATCCTCGATGCGAATTGTACCATGAATGCTTCCTCCTCAAATTCATAGCCATGTGCTTGTGCACCTTGCTGGGCACAAGCATACGCTTACAGCTATATTTAAGCACAAATCCACAACGATGTAAAGAAAAGGAGGGCCAAAAAACGGGCCGAAAACGGACCTGCGGCACAAGTTTGGAGAGAGGTACAAAAAATCCGGGAGGAATCACGGCATTTTCCACAAAGGAAACTTATGTGATATTTTTGGCAAAAATGTTAAAAATATGGCAATTTAAGGCGCGAGACGGGGAGGAAACCGCCGGCCGGCCAGGGGGTGCATGGGCAAGCTTCGGGGAAAACGGTATGGTGAAGGGTGCTTATGGGGAGGAAACGCAGAAATGGAAGAACATGCGCTGAATGGTGAGTATATATCCGTCCTTCGGAACGGCGTGCTGTCTTACGGCGGCAGCCAGCAATGGCTGGACAGCGGGGCGCCCATACCGCCTTGGTCGGGAGGAATTCGACCGCTGCCGGCGGGAGGCCAGCGCCTCCCTGCTGTGCACGATATTGGACGTGAGGGCGAAATAGGGATGCTTATTATTCCAGGCATACCGGGCCGTGACCCGGTATGCCTGGAATTTTGCGGTGTTACACCAGCTGCTCCATCTCGTCCACCAGCTCGCCGAACAGAGCCAGGGCGCTGTTCACCGGCTCGGGGGAGCTCATGTCCACGCCGGCGATCTTCAGCAGGCTGATGGGGTCGGTGCTGCAGCCGCCGGACAGGAACTTCTTGTAGTCCGCCACGGCGGGAGCGCCTTCCTTGAGAATGCGGTTGGCAATGGCCACGGCGGCGGAGAAGCCGGTGGCATACTGGAACACATAGTAGTTGTAGAAGAAGTGGGGGATGCGGGCCCATTCCAGGGCGATCTGGTCGTCGGACACCATATCCGGGCCGAAGTACAGCTTGTTGAGCGCATGGTACTTCTGGCACAGGGCATCGGCGGTCAGGGCCTGGCCGCTTTCGGCCATCTTACCCATGGCCAGCTCGAACTCGGCGAACATGGTCTGGCGATACACGGTGCCCTTGAACTGGTCCATGAAGTGGTTGATGAGGTAGGCCCGCTGCTTCTTGTCCGTGGTCTTTTTCAGCAGGTGGCGCATCAGCAGCACCTCGTTGCAGGTGGAGGCCACCTCGGCCACGAAGATCACATAGTCGCTGGTGCTGACGGGCTGATATTTGCAGCTGTGATAGCTGTGCAGGGCATGACCCATCTCGTGGGCCAGGGTGAACTGGCAGTCCAGATTGTCCTTGTGGTTCAGCAGGACATAGGGGTGGGGACGGCTGTTGCCGGAGGAGTAGGCGCCGCTGCGCTTACCGACGTTCTCGTACACGTCGATCCAGCGGTTGCTGAAGCCCTCCTTCAGCAGGGCCACATAGTCGTCACCCAGCACCTGCAGGGCCTCCAGCACGGTCTCCTTGGCCTGCTCATAGGTAATGGCCTGGTCGGCGTCGGCCACAATGGGGGTGTATACATCGTACATGTGCAGCTCGTCCACGCCCAGCAGCTTCTTGCGCAGGGCCACATAGCGGTACATCTTGTCCAGGTTGTTGTGAACGGCCTCGATGAGGTTCATGTATACGGGCACGGGCACCTCGGTGGCGTCCAGGGAGGCCTGGATGGTGCTGTCGTAATGGCGGGCGTTGGAAAAGAAGCACAGCTGCTTGAACTGACCGTCCAGGGTAGCGGCAATGGTGTTCTTATACTGGCCCAGCTGCTTGTAATACGTCTCAAAGGCCCGGCGGCGCAGCTCCCGGTCGGGGCTGGTCAGCAGGGGGACGAAGGTGGCGTCCGTCAGGGGATGGACGTTGCCCTGGCTGTCGGTGACATCGGGGAAGATCTGGTCGGCGTTGCGGAAAACGCCGGCGATGTTCTCGGAGGCGTTGGCCATTTCACCGGCGGAGGCCAGCAGACGCTCCTCGGCAGGGGAGAGAATGTGGTCCTTGCGGCGGCGGATCTGGTACAGACTGCGGCGATACGTCTCCAGCTCCGGCTGCTGGGCGTAGAACCGGTCCAGCGTCTCATCGGCAATGGCCATGATCTCAGGCGTTGCGAAGGCGGCGGCGCTGGCGATGGACACATATACGTTCATGGCCTTGCCGCGGACATCCTGATAGAAGCTGTTGCCGGTATCCTCGTCGCCCTTGCAGCTGGCGTAGCCCATGAGCACGCTGAGCCGCAGCTCGATCTCGTCCTGCAGCCGGAACCAGGCCAGCAGATCCTGGGCACTGCGGGCCAGAGTGCCCTGAAAGGCGGCAATTTTGGCGGGGAATTCCTTCATGGCCTCGTATTCCGCCATCCACGCCTGATCGCTTTCAAACATATCCTTCAGGTTCCAGGTCATCTCCTCCGGAACCTCGCTGCGCTTGGGAATGCTCTGATTGGTCATAGAATTACCCCTCCATAAATCTTGTCGGATCTCGTCGATTCAACTGGGGAACATTATAGCACACTGTTATTCCATTTGCAAACCATCCTGCGGCCAGGAGAAGATTTTTTTTGCGGCCCGGTGTCTGCCCACCGGCGGCGCACATATACTGGGGCGGGAGGAGATGAGGAATGGATTTTGGAATCGCAGGCGTGGCGGCCATTACGGTGATCGCCTATGCGGCGGGTCAGGCCATGAAGGCCTGGGGCCGTGGGGAGCGGTGGATCCCTACGGTGTGCGCCGTTCTGGGCGGCATCCTGGGGGTGGTGGGCCTGTATGTGATGCCGGGCTTTCCGGCGAATGACGTCATCACCGCCGCCGCCATCGGCATGGTGTCCGGGCTGGCGGCCACCGGCGCGCACCAGGCGGTGAAGCAGCTGTGCACCGGGCCGGACTGCGGAAAAACGCAGTAGCCCATTATCGGACGGGGAGGCCGCGGCTTCCCCGTCCGGAAAAAAACCGAAAAATTTTGAAAAAAAGTGTTGACAAATCAGGGCTGCCGTACTATACTGAGCAAGTCGACAGCGATGAGCCAAAATCGCTGGAGCGAATATGGGGGTATAGCTCAGCTGGGAGAGCGCTTGAATGGCATTCAAGAGGTCAGCGGTTCGATCCCGCTTATCTCCACCAACGAAAAACCTTGAAACCGTATTGGTTTCAAGGTTTTCTTTTTTGCCCGCATGGGCGCGGCGGCCTTCGGCCAGCCTTTGCCGCCTGTTCAGCTGAGCTTCTGCATCTCCCGCCGCAGACGGGAGATGATGCGCTTTTCCAGGCGGGAGATGTACGACTGGGAGATGCCCATGCGGTCGGCTACCTCCTTCTGGGTCAGCTCCTTCCGGCCTCCCAGGCCAAACCGCAGGGAGATGATGTCCTTCTCCCGGGGAGACAGCCGGGATACTGCCTCCGCCAGGAGCTTGCGGTCCACGTCGGCCTCGATGGGCCCCATGACCACGTCGCCGTCGGTGCCCAGCACGTCGGACAGCAGCAGCTCCTTGCCGTCCCAGTCGGTGTTCAGGGGCTCGTCAAAGCTGACCTCCGTGCGCTGGGCGGAATTTTTCCGCAGGTACATGAGGATCTCATTCTCGATGCAGCGGGAGGCGTAGGTGGCCAGCTTGATGTTCTTGTCGGCCCGAAAGGTGTTGATGGCCTTGATGAGGCCGATGGTGCCGATGGAGATCAGGTCCTCCTGATTGCTGGCCTGGGTATAATACTTTTTGATGATGTGCGCCACCAGGCGGAGATTGTGCTCCACCAAGCGGTTGCGGGCGGACAGATCGCCCTGGGCCCACTGCTCCAAGCACTCCCGCTCCTCCTGCCGGGACAGGGGACGGGGAAAGGAGCCGGGATTACCGGACAAATGCAGGGTCAAAAACAGGCTGTTGGACAGCAGCAGCAATGCCGCCGATAACATAGGTCATCCCTCCTTCACGGCAATCCTATGCCCGGAGGGGATGGTCCTATGTAACAAGAGGAATCGTCAAAAACAGCGCTGAAAGGCGGACGGCCTTGCGGTCGTCCGCCTTTCAGCGCACATAGATATAAACGATTACAGGTTTTCCGGTCATTTTCTTGGCCGGCGCGGCTTACTCCCCGCCGCTTTCGTCTTTGGGGGCGGCAGGCTCATCGTCCAGGGGCTCCGCCTGTGCGGACTCCGGGGCGTCGTCCCGGGACCCCGCCGCTTCGGTCTCTGCCGGGGCCTCAGCCGCCGCAGCGGCAGCAGCCTCCCGGGCAGCCACCTGGTTCACATACAGGTCCTCAGGCCGGTGGGGGTGGAGCTTGATGTTGTAAAACAGCACCGCCAGAGCGGCGATCATCAGCACCAGGCTCAGCACCTGGGACACCCGGATGGGCTGGCCGGCGATGGTCCAGTTGAACAGATACAGGCTGTCGGTGCGCAGACCCTCGATCCAGAAGCGGCCCACGCCGTACCACAGGAAGTAGAAGCAGGTGTTCTCACCGTCGAACCGCCTGGCCTTGGATACCACAAAAACGATCAGCAGCAGGCCGATGAGGTTCCACAGGCTCTCGTACAGGAAGGTGGGATGTACCTCCACCAGCTCCCCGGCAGTGGTGGTCAGCTGCATGCGCCAGGGCATGGTGGTTTCCGCACCAAAGGCCTCGCGGTTCAGGAAATTGCCCCAGCGGCCGATGGCCTGGCCGATGAGCAGCCCCATGACCACCAGGTCCATCATGGCCCCCAGCTTGATATGGCGGCTGCGGCACAGGATAATGGCCACGATGACCACAGCGATGACGCCGCCGTAGATGGCCAGGCCGCCGTCCCAGATGGCGATGGCCTTGGACCAGCTGAACCGGCCCTCGTGGTCCTTGAACTGGCTGAGATAGAACAGAACGTAATAGATCCGCGCGCCGATGATGCCGCAGGGAATGCCCCACAGCAGCCCGTCGATCAGGTCATCCTCGCGGATGCCGTATTTCGTGCGCTGGCGCATGCACCACCACAGGGCCACCAGCATGCCCAGGGCGATGAGGATGCCATACCAGTAGATGCCGTTGCCGATGTTGATGGCCTTGGAGCTGAGGGTAATGGTCCAGTCGCCAAAAAGCCCCGGAAAGCGGATGGGGCTGTCGGTCATGATCTTCATAGTGTCACTCCTTGCTCAGAAACTGGCACCTATTATACCGCAGACGGCGCAGAATGAAAAGCCTTTTTTTCCGGGCAGCGCCTGCACGCGTACCCCCCTTACCCCTCGATGATCTCCACCACTTCGCCGATATACATACGGTGGACGGGCTCGTCCTTATAAAAGGCGTCCCGGACCTCCTGGGGGATCTGCTCCAGGTCCAGGTCCTGGCAATAGATCTTGCGGCAGACCAGGGTAGTCTCCGCCTGACGGAAGGTGATGCCCCGGGGCAGAAGCTCCGGGGTCAGACCCGCCGCCGCCACCTTGTCGCCGTCCCGACCGGAGGTGCTGCCCAGCAGGGACAGGGCCCTGCGCTGCTCCTCCGGGTAAAAGCTGACGGTGAAGTAGTCGCTCTCCTCCATAAATGCAAAGGTATAGCGGTTCTTTTTCACATACACTGTGGCCACCGGGCGTTCCCACAGGGTGCCCAGGCCGCCCCAGCTGATGGTCATGGTGTTGTAATGCTCCGGGGTCCCCGCCGTGACCAGGGCCCACTGCTTGTCGAATTTGGTAAATACGTCCGCTTCCAGGTGCATCATACCGACACGCTCCTTCATTATAAAGTAAGACCATTGTATCACACCCCGCCCCCCGGGGCAAGACGGAGATTTCCGGCACCCGCAGGAAAAAGGGCGGACGCCGGCGCCCGCCCCGATCTTTATCCGAACAAAAGGATGCACCACCAGATGGCGCCGATGACAGATACCACCAGCCCCAGCAGGAGCATGATGCCCCGGGCCAGGTCCGTGGCCTGGAGCTTTTCCGAGTTGTGATAGAAGAAGCCCAGCAGAAATTTGTCCAGGGCGATGGCAGGCTTCAGCAGCAGAGGGAGCACCAGGCCCAGCAGCAGGAACAGCCCCGCCGTGAGAAATTCCCCGGGCCGCCCGGCGATGCGGGTCTGGTGATTGCCCAGGGCCATGCTGTACAGCGCGTTATCGGTCAGGCCCGGGCTGAACCCGGCCTTCTCCTGCACCAGGGTGCTGATGGACCAGCTGTCACCCGCTGTCATAAACGTTCCGGTGGCGGTGTTGTAGGTGACGTTGCGGACCACACCGTCCATGGCCATTTCCGCCGCCCGATAGGAGCCGTTTTCCGCCAGGGACAGGGTAAACTCCGCCGTCTGCCCTGCGGGGGACTGAATGCGCAGGTGGTTGTCCTCCGTCACCTCCACCGTGGAGCAGCCCGGGCGGGTATAGGTCCTGCCCTGTTCCCCGGCGGTCATGCGGTAAAAGCCGCCGTAGTTCCACACGCCGGGGCGCAGGCCCCACACCAGGGCCGAGATCGCCAGGAGCACCGCGGCGGCCAGTTCGATTTTCCAGATGATGCTTTTCATGATGGATTCCCTCACCTTTCCAGCGAATTTCCGTCTGTTGCAGCTGTGGTTCTCTGTACAATTATGTTACTATATTTATGCACAATTGTCAACGAAAAAAAATATTTTCGATTGAGTATTTACCCTCCTTCGCGGCCGCCATTCACCGGAAATCTTCTTGATATGTCATTTCGAGTCAGCCGCAGGCTGGTGCGGCAATCCATTTTCCCGGCGCATCAGTGCCTATTTCCTCCCATAACCGCCGCCTCTTGTCTTTTCCTGCCCTATGTGGTAAAATGGCAAAAACATCGAAAAGGAGATGAGGACGTGACGGACTATCCCACTTCCCTGCTGCCGGACCGCGGCAGATGCACCGGCTGCGGCGCCTGCGCCAGCGGCTGCCCCAAGGGGGCCATCCATATGCTGCCGGACCGGGAGGGGTTCCTGTACCCCACCGTCACCGATGCCTGCATCCAATGCGGCCACTGTGCCCACATCTGCCCCGTTCTGAAGCAGCGGGAGCCCCGGCCGGAGCCGGCGGTGTTCGCCGCCTGGAACCCGAATCCCGCCGTGCGCCAGACCTCCACCGCAGGCGGCGTATTTCCCCTGCTGGCGGAGTATATCCTGGACGAGGGCGGCGTGGTGTTCGGCGCGGCCCTGGACCAGGAGCAGCTGGCAGAGCTGCAGCAGGCCACGGAGGGCTGGATGGCCGCCGTTTACCTGCGGCTCCGGGCCCTGACGGAGCAGGGAGCGGACCCCGGAGAAACGGACATTTATGAGATGTTCACCGCCGCCATGCTGCGGCCCCTGCCGCCCCGGCGGCAGAGGTTCCTGGCGGTTATGGGTCAGGCCGACGAGTTCACCGGGGACATGGCCCGGTATATTACCGGCCAGCCGGACACACCGGAGATCCTGGCGGACCTGACGGCGAAAAACGCCTTTGTCACCCGGCTCCCCGGCGGGGGATACCGGTTCCACCACATGATGAAGGCCTGCGCCCAGCGGGATTTTGACGCCCTGCCCCTGGAGGAGCAGGCGGAATACCGGGCCCGGTATGGCCGCTGGTATGCGGACCGGGGGGACTATTTGCAGGCCCTGGCCGCCTTCGGCAAATGCGGCCGGTGGGACGCGGCCCTGGACGTGATCCAGCGGGATGCGGGCATTCTGCTGGCGGCCCTGCGGCCCCAGCAGGTGCTGGAGCTGCTGGACTGCTGCGGTGACCGGGTGCTGATGGAGCACCCCACAGCCCTGCTGGTGCTGATGCGGCGGATGTTCACCTGGGGGCAGATCCCCCGGATGCAGCAGCTGAAGGCGCTGCTGCTGGAATCCGTCCGGAATCACCCGGACATGACGCCCCGGCAGCGGGGCAATCTGCTGGGAGAGTGCGACCTGATCGAGAGCTTCCTGCATTACAACGACATCACGGAGATGAGCCGCCTGCACCGCAGCGCCAGCCGCCAGATGACCGACCAGGCCGTCAGCATCCAGAGCCGCGGCAGCTGGACCTTCGGGTCGCCGTCGGTGCTGATGATGTTCCACCGGACCCCGGGGCAGCTTTCCCGGGAGCTGGCGGAGATGGACGACTGCATGCCCCACTATTACAAGATCACCGGCGGCCACGGCATGGGCGCTCAGCGGATCATGGAGGGCGAGGCGGCCCTGGCCCAGGGGCGCCTCAACGACGCGGCCATTGCTCTGGAGCGGGCCCGGGCAGATATCCGGGGCAGCGGCCAGGAAAATATGGCTCTTTGCTGCGACTTTCTGGAAATGCGGCTGGCCCTGGCCGCCGGGAAAGCCCCGGAGACGGACCTGCGCCGCCGCCGGGAGCAGCTGCTGGGCCGGCACAACGCCATGTGGCTGCACATTTTCGACAGCAGCAGCGCCTGGTGTCTGGCGCTGCTGGGGCAGGAGGAGAGCATCCCCGCCCTGTTCCGGGAGCACCGGCTGGATACGGTGAATTTCCTGGGGCCCTGCGTGCCCATGATGCGGATGATCGAAAACCAGGTATTCCTGGCCCAGGGGGCCTATGCCCGGGTCATCGGCGGCAGCGATAAGCTGCTGGCTCTGTGCCGGGGGATGCACTACGCCCTGGTGGAGATCTATGTGCTGACGCAGACTGCCGCAGCCTATGAACGGCTGGGCAAACGCCGGGAGGCTGCGGCTCTGGTCCGGCAGGCGGCGGATATGGCCCGGCCCGACGGGCTGGTGCTGCCCTTTGCCGCCTGCTACCGGTACCTGCGGGAGGTGCTGCCGGAGGCCGGGGACGACTTTGCCGCCCGGGCCGCCCGGTTCGGCCAGAGCTTCCAGGCCGGGTGTCAGGCGGTGCAGATCGTCCGGCAGCGGCCGGAGACCTTCGCCGCTCTGACAGAGCGGGAATGGGCCGTGGCCCAGCGGATGGCCCGGCGGCTCAGCAACCGGGAGATCGCCGGGCAGCTGTTCCTGTCCGAGGGAACGGTGAAGCAGTACATCAACCAGATCTACTCCAAGCTACACCTGACCGGCGACGCCCGGACCAAGCGCCGCCGCCTGGAGGAGCTGATGGAAGACTGACGGAAGCATAGCAAAATCCCTCCGGCTCCGGCCGGAGGGATTTCAGCCTGTCAAAAATCCTTTTTGACAGGCTGAAAGGCATTTTCAAAACTTCTATAAAAGTTCTGAAAATGCGGTGATTGAAAACGAAAGACACCCCTGATGGGTTTC
>ENA-ORSJ01002969-ORSJ01002969.1-human-gut-metagenome-genome-assembly--contig:-NODE-2969-length-10215-cov-6.943012_pt1 | contig 10215 bp, 9 predicted proteins | sample MGYA00242191_ERZ509158 | MGnify/ENA primary metagenome ERZ509158 (study PRJEB26280, sample SAMEA2338623) | human gut metagenome | biome: human gut; feature: human-associated habitat; material: faeces... | reverse complement strand
GGATTTTCCGTCGTTTCGGCATGAGAGGCTTTCTTTAAAAGCGCTTCCGAGGCCCGGGCCTTTTTGCGCGGTGCCTCGCCGTTACGTTCCCGGGTCCTGCGGCGGGATTCGCGCAGACGGGCGAGTTCCTCGGCACGGGCCTTGTCGCGCTCGGCGTTATCCCGGGCGATGTCTTCGGGGACCTCCCCGTCGTAACCTTCTGCCTTTGTAAGATCAATGCGGCGCTTTAAGAGCTTTTCAATGGCTCTTAACAGATCGCGCTCTTCGGGTGCCACAAGGCTTACGGCATGGCCTTCCATGCCGGCGCGCCCCGTGCGGCCGATGCGGTGTACGTAGTCTTCGGCCACTTCGGGAAGTTCAAAATTCACGACGTGGGGAAGCCCCTCGATATCGAGCCCCCGCGCGGCGATGTCGGTCGCAACGAGCACGCGGATCGTGTGGTTTTTAAAGCCCGCAAGCGCTTTGGTGCGCGCCGACTGGCTCTTGTTGCCGTGAATGGCCGCTGCCGGGATGCCATCTTTTTCAAGCTGCTGGGCAAGACGGTTGGCGGTGTGCTTCATGCGGGTGAAGACGAGCACCTGATCCCAGGCGTTGTCGACGATGAGGTCTCTCAAAAGCTCGCGCTTACGCTTTTTGGCAATGGCAAGCGCCTCCTGATGAATGAGGGTGCTCTCCTTGTTGCGCGCGATTTCCACTGTGAGGGGATCGGTGAGGAAGGTGTCGGCAAGCGCCTTGATCTCATCGCTGAAGGTGGCGGAAAACAGAAGCGTCTGGCGCTTAACGGGCAGAAACTTCAGAATCTTGCGGATGTCGTGGATAAAGCCCATGTCAAGCATGCGGTCGGCTTCATCAAGCACAAGAAACCCGACGTTTTCAAGCGTCACGTTTTTCTGCCCGAGGTGGTCGAGAAGTCTCCCCGGCGTGGCGACCAGAAAATCGACGCCCTTGGCAAGCGCCGCCGTCTGCGGCTTAATGTTCACACCCCCGAAAACGAGTGCCGTCTTCAAATCCGTACGGGCCGCATAGGCACGGATGTTTTCGTCAATCTGAGCGGCAAGCTCGCGGGTCGGGGCAAGCACCAGGGCTCTTACGGACTTAGGTGTCCGTTTTTCCGGGCGCGCGAGCATCTGCGCCAGAATCGGCAGCGCAAAGGCGGCGGTCTTGCCGGTGCCGGTCTGAGCGGCCGCGAGCATGTCGCGGCCCTTTAAGAGTTCCGGAATCGACTGAGTCTGAATCGGAGTCGGTGTTTCGTAGCCCATGTCGGCTACGGCAGCAGTCAGTGCTTCGGGCAGACCCAAAGCGGCAAATGTATTCGTCACTTAGAAAACCTGAAAAAGACAGAACTGCGTGACTGCACGGGGCGTTGGCGCAACCGGCCTGAAAACAACTCAGAGGCCGTGCGTTTGAAGTACGCCGTCCGACCGGCAGACGCAGGCTGAGGCGAGAAAAGCCGTCAGACTCCCGCTTGTTTGTTAGTCGGCGGCAGACTTCAAGGGCTGCCGCAAAGATGCGCGGGACTGCATGAAAGAAAGCGGCAGAAACAGAATGTGCCTTTCGGTCGGAAGAAAGTGCACCGACGCCGCAGTGAATTCGGGCGCATTCTATAGGAAAGAGGACTGCGGGGAAGTCCTAAAACGCCGAATTTTTGAAACCGATACAAAGTGAGCTCGGCAGAGGATCCCGGCACAAGGAAGGTAACGGCGAATGCCGGCTGTGTTGAGACAGCCGGCAGAGGCGGGCACGCGGCAGCTCGGGTGGTTTTACCGGAGCGCTCCGACGGTTGCGGCCTTCATGGTACGCACGTAGTCGGTGAGCGCAGCAAGCATCGCTTCGGTTCTATCGAGATGTTCGTTAATGATGCGGACAATCGCCGAACCCACGATGACGCCTGCGACACCCGCGGCCATCGCACGGGTGACGTCAGACGGTTTGGAAATGCCAAAGCCCAAAAGCAGCGGTGCCGCGTGATTTTCTTTCAGCACACGAACGACCTCTTCAACGGGGGTGCCCGCAGCATGGTCGGTGCCTGTGATCCCGACGCGCGAGAGAAGATACGTGTAGCCGTCGCTTGCCTCAGCGGCTTCCTCTAAAAAGGCGGTGTCAGCCTTCGGGGGCACGAGGTTGACGAGTTTTACGCCGTGGCGCGCCGCTTCTTGGGCAAACACCGGGTCGGCCTTGCGCATCACAAGCGGAAGGTCCGGAATCAGTACTGCGTCAACGCCCGCCTTGGCGGCACGCTCAAAAAAGGCCGCCACGCCCGGCGCAAAAACGAGGTTTGCGTAAAGCATGACGCTCACCGGTGTTGTTTTGTTTTCGGCGCGGAAGGCTTCAATCACTTTCAGGCACTTTTCCGTGGTGGCGCCGTTGCGGATCGCGCGGTCGGCGCTTGCGACAATCACCGGGCCGTCGGCACTCGGATCCGAAAAGGGAATGCCGAGCTCAAGCGCATCTGCGCCTGCGGCCACCAGTGTTTTCAGAATCCGAAGGCTCGTTGCTTCATCGGGATCGCAGAGATTGACAAAGGGGACAAAAGCGCCGTTTCTTTCCTGAGAAAGACGGGCAAAGGTATCGGCAAAACGGTCAGTCATATTTTTGTATCCTTTTTGTATCTCTGAAGTATTACTTTGCCGCCGCAATACGGGTTCTCAGTGCTTCAAGCATCCCCGGAACGATGCGGCCCCCCTTCATGAAGCCCGCTTTTTCAAGGTAGGCGGAGACCTGGAAGATATCCTTGTCGCCGCGCCCGGAGAGGTTCACGAGAAGCGTCTGTTCTTTTTCGGGGTTTTCGCGCACAAGCTTTAAGGCGTAGGCCAGGGCGTGTGAGCTTTCCAGAGCCGGAATAATGCCTTCTTCCATCGAAAGCGTCATGAAGGCTTCAAGCGCCTCAAGGTCGGTTGCGGCCACATAACTGACACGCCCGATATCCTTGAGGTAGGCGTGTTCCGGGCCCACCGACGGGAAGTCCAGGCCCGCGGAAATCGAGTAGGACTCGTTGATCTGGCCTTCTTCGGTCTGCATGTTGAAGGTGCGGGCGCCGAAAAAGATCCCGACCTTGCCGTTTTCAAGCTTCATGCCGTTTTCCGGGGTGTCGGCACCGAGTCCCGCGGGTTCCACGCCGTAAAGCTTCACATCCTTTTCGCCGATAAAGTCGGTGAACATGCCGATCGCGTTGCTGCCGCCGCCGATACAGGCAAGAACGGCATCCGGGAGCTTGTGCTCAAAGGCAAGAATCTGCTTTTTGGCTTCCTCTCCGATGATTTTCTGAAACTCACGCACGATTGTGGGGAAGGGGTGGGGACCGGCGGCGGTGCCGAGCATGTAGTGCGTCGTTTCAAAACTTTCGGACCAGTCTCTGAGAGCTTCATTGCAGGCTTCTTTAAGCGTCCCTCTGCCGTGGCGCACGGGGACGACTTCCGCGCCCATGAGTTCCATACGGAAAACATTGGGCTTTTGGCGCTCCACGTCCTTGGCCCCCATGTAGACGCGGCATTTCAGCCCCAAAAGGGCGCACACGAGCGCTGTTGCCACACCGTGCTGGCCGGCACCGGTTTCAGCGATGATGCGGGTTTTGCCCATGCGTTTGGCCAAAAGCGCCTGTCCCAATACCTGATTGGTTTTGTGCGCGCCTCCGTGCACGAGGTCTTCGCGCTTTAGGTAAATCTTTGCCTTGGTGCCGCGGGTGAGATTGCGGCAGAGTGTGAGGGGTGTGGGGCGCCCCGCGTAATTGACGAGGAGGTCTGTGAGCTCCTTCTGAAACGCGGGATCCTTCTGTGCGTCGACAAAAGCCGCTTCCAGCTGGTTTAAAGCGGGGATCAGAAGTTCGGCCACGTACTGGCCGCCGTAATTGCCGAAATAGGGGTTAAGCAGCATGATGAGTCTCTTTGGCGGTAAAACGGTTGTTGGTGGCGGGAGCGGCTTTGTGCCGGGCAAAAGCGCGGTGCTCGGCAATGACTTCAAGGCCCTTGCCGGAATCGAGAACGGCGTACGCAAGTTCCATTGCTTCGGGAAGGGTTTCGGCCTTGCCGCCCACAATCAGAAGCAGCGCAAGGTTGGCGGCCACGACGGCGCGGTGGGCGGGTTTGCCCTTGCCGCCCAGAATATCGAGGACGCTCTGCGCGTTTTCTTCGGGGCTGCCGCCCTTAATGTCGTCCAGGCTGTAGGGCGTTTCAACACCGAAGTCCGCCGGCGTAAAGGTGCCGCGGCGGATCGTGCCGTCAGCGCAGAGTTCCGCGTACTCGGTTTCGCCGTGTACGGCCGCTTCATCGGCTCCGGCGCCGTGCACCACAAAGGCGCGGCGCATACCCTGCAGTTTCAGAACGTTTGCAACGGTCTCAAGAAGTGCCGGACTGTAGACGCCGATCACGGCGTAGTCGGGATGCGCGGGGTTCGTGAGCGGCCCCAGAATATTGAAAATTGTCCGGGTTTTGAGTTCCGCCCTCACGGGGCCGGCAAAGCGCATCGCCGGGTGATAGAGCTTGGCGTAGCAGAAGGCAAAGCCCGTGTCCTTCAAAAGCTTTGCGCTTTCTTCAGGCGTTGCCTTGATGTCAAAGCCAAGGGACGTGAGAACGTCTGAAGCCCCGGAACGCGAGGAAACGCCGCTGTTGCCGTGCTTGGCAATAAAAAGACCCGCAGCCGCGGCGGCAATGGCTGCCGTCGTGGAAATGTTGATGCTCTGAGTGCCGTCCCCGCCGGTACCGACGATTTCGCCGATCGTGAGGCCCTCGGGACGCGGGACGGGGAGCGCGGCACCCCGCATCGCTGCCGCGGCACCCGCGATTTCTTCGGGTTTTTCGCCCCGCATTTTGAGCGCGGTGAGAATGCCTGCGAGCGCAACGGGGGCAACCTTGCCTTCAAAAATTGCTTCAAAGAGCGTGCGGCCTTCGCCTTCGGTGAGAGTTTTGCCTTCGTAAATGCTTTTGATGATGGAGTCCATGATGGTGTCCTTGGCTGTAAATGATGAAACGTGCGTTTGTCAATCAGTCACAGGGACGCCATCGAAAGAAAGGCCGGGCTGTCTTTCGCGGGAGGATTCTGGTGTTTGTCATCGTTTCTGCCTTTTAAAAAAACTTTCGCTTTCGGCAGTTTTCGTGACGTACTGATGAAAAACCCGCCGGACCTAAGTTCTCAGCGGGTTTCGTTGTCTGCTTTTTTATGCGTACGACATTGCGGCCCCGCCCTATGGGAGGTGCCAGCGCCAATATGCAGAAAAAAGACAGTTTGTCATGGAAGCAGACCTTTTTTAGTGGTTCCGTAAAAAAGCACGGGGCTTCTTTTTTTCAGTGACGTGTATCGTAACCGAGGAGAAAAAGTCCTGTCAATAAGGCGCTTTGCCTAACACAAAGAGCTCAGAAGGAGGCCGCCCGAGCGGGCGCAGAAAGCACCGAGCCGCTAAAATGCCCGCTCTTATGCCGCAAAAGCGGCCGCATAACAGGAAAAAATATGTCAGAACTCAAAATTGTTGATACGGTTGCCGGAGAAGGTGAGGCCGTCAAGGCCGGAGATCAGGTGCGCGTGCACTACACGGGGCGCCTTACCGACGGCACGGTGTTTGATTCAAGCCACAACCGCAATGAACCGTTTGAGTTCAAAGTCGGTGCCGGTCAGGTGATCCGCGGCTGGGACGAAGGCCTCATCGGCATGAAAAAGGGCGGCAAGCGCACGCTCACCGTTCCTCCTGAGATGGGCTACGGCGAACGCGGCATCGGCCCGATTCCTCCGAATGCCACGCTCGTTTTTGACATTGAACTGCTCGACATCGTGGAAGTGCCGCCCGAAGGGGAACTTGAAATCGAAGAAGTCGCCGAAGGTTCGGGCGCAGCGGCAGAATTCGGCAAGACCGTGCGCGTGCACTACATCGGCAAACTCACCGACGGCACGATTTTTGATGAAAGCTACAGCCGCGGTGAGCCTATTGAATTTCCGCTCGGCGCCGGCATGGTGATTCAGGGCTGGGATCAGGGCCTTGTGGGCCTGAAGGCGGGCGGCAAGCGTAAGCTCACCATTCCCTATAACCTCGCTTACGGCGCGCAGGGCTATCCCGGTGTGATTCCTCCCTACGCCACGCTCATTTTTGACGTCGAACTCGTAGAAGTGAAGTAACGGCGGGAATTTTCCCAAAAACAAAAAAGGCACGGCAACCGCTTTGGGTCCGTGCCTTTGTTTTTAGGCTTTGCCCGCGTCAGAAAGCGGTGAGTCCCAGAGGCCGCAGAAGCGCTCCGGTTTCAAAAACCGGGAGCCCCATGATGCCGCTGTAGCTGCCGGTGATCTCGCGGATAAAAAGGCCCGCAAGTCCCTGAATGCCGTAGCCGCCTGCCTTGTCGTAAGGCTCCTCGGTGGCGATGTAGGCTTCAATGATTTCATCCGTGAGCGGCGCAAAGTTCACTTTGGAAACGCTTACCGCGGAGCGGATCAGCCCGGAGGGCATTGCCAGACAAACGGCGGTCCGCACTTCATGCGTGCGGCCCGAGAGAATGCGCATAAATTCACGGGCTTCATCGCGGCCGTCTGGTTTTCCGAGAATCGTGTCGCCCGCAATCACCACGGTGTCGGCGGAAAGCACGGGGGCGGGCGCTTTGCCGGCGTTTTTGATGACGGCAAGACAGGCTTCGGCCTTTTCCTTTGCCGTTCTCACCACGTAGTCGGCGGGGCGCTCGTCGGGGAGCTGCTCTTCGTCACCCGCACAGTACGTGAGAACCTCAGCCTTCCCCACAGGAAGAATTTCGAAGTCTTTAACCCCCATCGTCGTAAGAATTTCGCGGCGGCGGGGGCTTTTGCTCGCAAGATAAAGACTGGGCATGGTTATGCGCGGTGATAGGGGTGGTTGTTCAGAATGGACCAGACGCGGTAGATCTGCTCAACGAGCATCACACGCGCAAAGGCGTGCGGCAGCGTCATGGAAGAAAGCCTTAACATCATGCGGGCGCTTTTTTTGAGTTCGGCATCAAGTCCGTCGGCGCCGCCGATTAAAAAGGTCACGCCGCAGCCTTCGTTTTTCCAGCCTTCAAACTTTTTGGCAAAGTCCATGGTGGTGAAGTCACGGCCGTGCTCATCCATGGCAACGACAATGTCGCCCGAAGGTATTGCTTTTCTGATGCGTTCAGCCTCAAGTTCCATAAGGCGTTTGGCGGGCTGTCCGGCGCGGGGCTCGGCTTTGACTTCCTTAACCGACACCGAAAAGTCTTTGGGAAAACGGCCGAGATAGTCTTTGACGGCGGCATTGGCCCACTCAGGCTGCCTTAAGCCCACGGCAACAACAGTGATGTGCATGGCGGTTTAAGCGGGTTCAGCGGGACGCTTCATGGGAGTGGGGCCCCAGAGTTCCGCAAGGTTGTAATAGTCCCGGACCGCAGGCTGCATGCAGTGCACAATGACGCTGCCGCAGTCCACGAGCACCCATTCGCCCGTTTCCAGACCCTCGATCCCGTGAACGGGAAGGCCCGCCGTTTTCACGGCGCGCGCAGCCGAAATTGCAAGCGCCCGGGTCTGACGGTTACTCGTGCCCGAGACCACGATGACGCGCTCAAAGGCGCTTGTTTTGTCAGTGGTGTCGTAGACGCGGATGTCCTGACCCTTGACGTCGTCAAGCGCATCGACAATGAGTTGAACTAAAGCGTTGTTATCCATGAGAAGAGTGTAAAGGCCGTCCTCACCGGGCGGCATCAGTAGATTTTCTTTTGCGCAATCGTAACGGCAACAGGGGCGGGAAGCCAATGCTGCAGGCGCTTTAAGGCTTCGGTGCGGGGAAAACGGGCAAAGGTCGCGCGGATAGCGGAGGAGTTGGCCAGATGCGGCACCATCGAAAAGCGGGTGATTTTTCCGCAGGCGTAATTGCGGATGAGTTCCGGGGCAACCTCTTTATGTTCGGCCCAGCGTAAGACTTCCGCAACAGCCTCCGCGTTTTCGCCGCCTCTGCGGCACACGGCAACAGAGCAGTAGTCAGTGAAGTCGCGCCAGTGCTTCCAGGTATGAAAGTTCGCCCACTGATCGCACCCGATGATCAGCACGAGGGGCTCAGAGGGGCCGAGCTCATCTCTGAGCACCTTGAGCGTGTCGATCGTGTAGGTGGCGCCGTCCCTTAAAACCTCGGTGAGGTTGACGCGCATATGGGCTTCGTGCGCCAGGGCGTCTTCGGCCATCCGTACCCTCAGATCCACGGGCGTGAGCACATTTTTCTGCCAGGGCGCTGAGGCCACAAGCAGCTCAATGCGCTGCAGCCTTAATGTGCGCAGTGCCTCACGGGCCAGTGCCAGATGCCCGTTGTGGATCGGATCAAAGGTACCGCCCAAAAGGCCGATACCGCGCGGATAGGTGACTGACATAACCGGTGTATGCCGCGGGAGTATTTCGGTTAAACACTCCCGCGCGGGTTTTCTTACTTGCCGAGTGCCCGGAAGCCGATGTCACTGCGCATCTGCATGCCGTCAAAGTGCACTTCCCGCGCAGCTTCGTAGGCGGCGTCATGCGCTTTCTGAAGCGTGTCGCCCAAGCCCACGGCGCACAGAACGCGGCCGCCCGCGACGACAAGCTCACCCTTGGCGTTTTTCGCCGTACCGGCATGAAAGAGGTGATGATCGGCGTCGTTACAGGGAAGGTCCGTGATCACGGCGCCTTTTTCCGGATGTTCCGGATAGCCGCGGGCGGCAATCACCACCCCCAGGGCACTGCGGTTGTCCCAGGTGAGTTCGGCTTCGTTTAACTTCCCGTCGCAGGCGGCCTTGAGAACCTTGGCAAAGTCCCCGGTGATGCGGCTCATGATAGGCTGCGTTTCGGGGTCACCCATACGGCAGTTAAATTCCAGGGTCTTCACGGTGGGCGTACCGTCCGCAGCCTTACTGATCATGAGACCGGCATAAAGAAACCCTGTAAAGGGAATGCCGTCGGCGGCCATGCCGCGGATTGTGGGTTCGATGATTTCCCGCATCACCTTGGCGTGAATTTCAGGGGTGACGACGGGAGCCGGGCTGTAGGCGCCCATGCCGCCCGTGTTGGGGCCTTGGTCTGCGTCCAAAAGGCGCTTGTGGTCCTGGCTTGTGGCAAGCGGCAGAACGTGCACGCCGTCACTCATCACGATGAAGCTGGCTTCTTCACCGGCCAAGTAGTCTTCAATCACGACGCGCGCGCCCGCGGCACCAAACTTGTGGCCTTCGAGCATGTCGTCAACGGCAGCGTGCGCGGTTTCTTCGTCCATCGCGACCACAACGCCCTTGCCGGCCGCCAGGCCGTCGGCCTTGATCACAATCGGAGCGCCCTTGCGGCGGATGTAGTCGTGGGCCGCGGCCGGGTCGGAAAACGTTTCGTAGTCGGCCGTGGGAATGCCGTGGTGCTTCATGAAGGCCTTGGCAAAGTCCTTGCTGCTTTCAAGCTGCGCGGCTTCCTTGGTGGGGCCGAAAACGGCAAGACCTTCGGCGCGGAAAACGTTCACGAGGCCCTTCGCGAGCGGCGCTTCCGGGCCCACGACCGTGAGGTCAATCCCTTCTTTTTTGGCAAAGGCTGCAAGTTCCGCGATGTCGGTCACCGCCACATTGGTGATGCCTTTTTCAGCGGCCGTGCCGGGATTGCCGGGCGCGGCAAAAACGGCATCCACACTGTCAGCCAGAGAAAGACGCCAGGCGAGGGCGTGTTCGCGGCCGCCGCTGCCGACAACGAGAACTTTCATGGGTTATCTCCGATAGGGAAAAAAGAAACTCAATAAGTGATGATACAAAAAAGGCGGCGCTCCGTAGTTTTGAGGCGTCGCCTTTTTCAGCAAAACAAACCGGTTATTCGGCCGGTTCGTCTTCAAAAACGGCGCTCGTGTAGACGTGGCTCACGTCGTCGAGATCTTCGAGTGCGTCAATGAGGCGGCGCATCTTCTCGGCGTCTTCGCCCTTTAATTCCACTTCGTTTAAGGGCTTCATCGTGACGTCGGAGGCAACCGGGGTGAGTCCGGCCGTTTCAAAGGCCTTGGCAACCGCATCAAAAGCCGCGGGGTCGCAGACCACTTCAATCGAGCCGTCTTCGGCGGTCATTACGTCGTCGGCACCGGCTTCCAGAGCCGTTTCCATAACCTTGTCTTCGTCCGTGCCCGGGGCAAAGAGGAATTCGCCGCAGTGCTTGAACTGGAAGGAAACGGAGCCTTCGGTGCCGAGGTTTCCGCCGTGCTTGGAAAGGATGTGACGGACGTCAGCCACCGTACGGGTGCGGTTGTCGGTCGTGCAGTCGATGATAAGGCTCGCG
>ENA-ORSJ01002951-ORSJ01002951.1-human-gut-metagenome-genome-assembly--contig:-NODE-2951-length-10306-cov-4.801678_pt1 | contig 10306 bp, 11 predicted proteins | sample MGYA00242191_ERZ509158 | MGnify/ENA primary metagenome ERZ509158 (study PRJEB26280, sample SAMEA2338623) | human gut metagenome | biome: human gut; feature: human-associated habitat; material: faeces... | reverse complement strand
TCAGATTGACCAATCCCGTAAAGTAGTCTTTTATCAACCTTACCACAGGCTTTTTATGGTACTTAGAGGTTATTAGTATATAAACACCTCGTGGAGAGCCATTAACTATATATGACTCTCCTTGACCTATGAATAAGTTTAAAGCAGCCTGACGATATTCCAACCGGTCTTCTATAGGCATATTTTTATCAGCCATATAGTTGATATAATCTGTCAGTTGCTTGACCTTCTGCACAACTCGTATAGTCATCGCATCTTCATTGTTTGGTTGCGCATATGCTAATGTTGCGCTAAGGATAATAACGAAAGTAAGAATGCCTTTTTTCATTTAACTTAAAAAGCGGTAGCTGTAGATAAGGAAAACTTAAATAGTTTCCAGAGCCTCTACATCACCAAGTAAAACTACATACTCGTATTCTGTTTCAATATCGCCAGTATCTGAAATTTTTACCGTCTCCTCTTCTATAATACGACATGTAACTCTTTTTTTTGTTATGTCTTTGTAGACAGGTCTTCCATCGCGATAGCCACAGAATGCCTGTACGAATGTACAAGTACATTCATATTCATGGTCAGCAACTTTTTTCAATTCACTAACTTTAATATCGGCAATGTCTGATGACTCTATAACGACTTTTGAATATCTCATGTTTATTAATCCTGTAAAGTAATCTTTCATTAACCTTTGAGTAGGCTTCTTACGATACTTTGATGTTATTTGCATGTAGACACCTTCGCGTGAAGCACCATTGACAATATATGGTTCACCATGACCGATAAATAAGTTTAGAGCCGCAATGCGATATTCTTTTCTATCCTCAATAGGCTTTTCTTTATTTGCCATATATGCTACATAGTCTGTCATTTGTTTTACTTTTTGCTGAGCGCGGCGTGCGATTAAGTCACTTTTGCTTGACTGTGCATATGAAACTGTGCTTGCAAAAAGAATAATAATTGCTAAGATAAATCTTGTCATATTGCTATTGAATAAATCTGTTTTTACTTGTTATAACACTCACGCACTGTTAGTTCGGTAATAGTTAGTCCACTATGTTTATATGATACAGGGACAACTTTCAGAATACTGCCCTCATTTGTGGAGATTCTGGTTAGGAATACTGATATTGCCTCTTTGTCAACTACAGGAGAATCTACATCTTGGGGGATAATCTTTACAATAGCATCATCACTGAAAAGTTGTTTGATAATTTGAACTTCGTTTTTTCTTACACCTCGACTATTACTATTATCTACCATACAGTCAAAATGTGAAGATAAATAATTGCACATTGAAGCCATATCATTAATGTTTACACTTGTTTTAGTCGTGCTTATGCCCGGATTGTTGTTTTGTGTATTTGGCGTACTTACAACACGTTTTTGTTCACCAGGACTAACAGGCCGTTTTTGAGGCATAGCCGATGCAACAAGATTATTATTCCAGAACGGTGTTTGGTTACCTCCTGTCACAGAGTTTACGATTCCTTTCACTTCGGTGAAAAGAGAGTTCCACTCTAAATTACCTTCATACGCCATATCACCAAAGATTGTAACGAGAACGGCCGTGAATAAATCCATATCTCCCAACGGTGTACTTCCACCAACAGACGATTGCCCAACAGATGCAGAACTAAGTATGAAGTCTCCTGTATATCCGAGGAACATTTTTTGTATGGAATTTCGTTCGGTATTTGTCAATTCAACATTTCCGTAATTAACAGAAAATGTAGGTGTCCTTTTGGCAGAAGCTGTTTGAATAACATTGCAACACATACCTATAGATAATGTAAGCCTTGCTCCTTTAGTTTTTAGTTCGTCATGAACCCATTTCAAAGGAATAAACTTATGTTCTTCACTAAAATCACATCCAAGAAGCATCTGAGGATATGGATTGTTTTCTGCTTGCGCATGTGTACCATGCCCAATATAATAGAAAACAATGATGTCATTTTCGTCACAAGCCAAATTTTCTACTTCAGCCTTGCATTTCTCGGGCGTTAGAGCAGAATCGTAAATGTCGCGAATATTTGATTTATACCCTTTGTCACGCAATGCGGCGTTTACCACATTAACGAAGCGCCCATATAATACACTCCGTCCAGTTTTGTCTAATTCTCCAACTTGGGGGTCTTCCGTATCTATGAATGTAAGCCAATGTATTGTTTGTGCTTTTGCGACTACGGACGATATGCAAACCAAAAATATCAATATAATCTTTTTCATTTTTGTTGGCTATTTAAGAGTACATTAAAATATTCACAATCAGGGAAAAGTTGATTGGCAAACCTTAGCACATCACTTGTTGGTAAATCAAATTTCACGATTTCATTTCCGCTTGCATCGCAGATATTCCACTTCCTAAGACCGAAATCAAAGTTCGCACTACAAGCCCTTCCCTTGGAAGCCTTAAAATTCAGTGTAAAGTTCGGCACATATTTTCCAAATACCGTATCGTTACTTTCATAATAAGATGGTGCAGAAAGGATGAAATTTAAGACATACTTGTCATTCTTGGCGACCTTCACGTTTACAATAGAATCAGTTTTGTTGTCTTTGGCCTTAAGCTTTAATGACGCAGAAACCGACTTGGCATTGGTGAGAATCGTATAGATACTATCACCGACAGCCTTGCGCATTACAGAGTCTTTTTGCATTGTCAAGTCATCATCCTCCATCTTATTTGTTGGGGAAGCGGAACAACTTGTCACAGTAACACTTGCCACAATGAAAGCTGCAACAAGTTTAGCTGAATAACTGTGTAGTAAATTTCTAATTTTCATCTGAATATGTTTTTAAGTTATTGTAAATTCCGTTTTGTATACTAATAGCTTTTTGGATATCCACATGACAGAAGTCATACCACCAGAGGTGCCAGACTTTGTAAGTCAGGTTCCTTTAGTGAATTCAATATGCAAACCATATCTATCATAGATTTCTTAATTATTATTAGTTTTTACCCTCTCTCCATAGGAGAGGGATTGCTGCAAAAAGAACTGTGAATCAGTAGTTTTTTCTTGCTTAAGCTCCAATTTGCTTAACATTTTATGCTTAATGGTATATTCGAGGATTTTTTTCAGCCAAAAGTGTTTGACTTTGCTTTCTTTTCATTAACTTTGCAGTCGTACATCCCTCTCCTATGGAGAGAACTCCCATTTTGCTTAACAATCCTATTGCTAATCCTCTACAATTTTCCCAATATCAATTCATTCGCCATATCAACTCTTGACGTATCCAATGAAGCGAGATAAATCAAAGTAGTGTTTTCCGAATCATGTCCCATTCCTTCGCTGATGACCGATAAGGGAATATTCTGGTCTTTGGCAGCACTAGCCCATGAATGCCGGCTGACATACATTGTAAGGTTCGTATGTAATCCAGCTAATATTGAAATCTTCTTTAAGTTGTTGTTCACTAGGCGTAGCATATTGCGGTACTGTCGGCGTTCGTTATTCCTGTCTCGTATTATAGGCAATATGTATTCCGAATCTCCCGTTGGATGCTTATCAAGTATCTTCTGCATACATTTTTCCCATTAGACAAGCAACGTCTGCTTAGTTTTCCGTCTGACATATGTTAGGATGCCGTCTCGAAGGTCTGTCTTTTTCAGATAAGCCATATCGACAAATGACATTCCACGTGTATAGAATGAGAACATAAACAAATCCCTTGCGAAATCCAAGGTCGGCTTTAATGACAAATCCAACTCCTTGATGCGTTTTATATCCTTTAATGGGATTGCACGTTTCACAGTTTTGTCAATTCCGGTATATACGTATTTGAACGGATAACGTTGCGACGTGAGTTCTTGTTCCACGGCGCGGTTGTACACGGCACGGAGTATGCGGTTGTAGAATGACACAGTGTTCATCCTCACTCCATTTGATTTCAACCAAGCTTCATATTCCATCATAAGGTCAGAAGTCAATTCTTCAAATAGGAGGTCTCTACCCTTACGAAAGCGCATAAAACTGACCAATGCCGATGTGTAGGTTTCCGATGTCCGTTCTTTACCTAATCGTTTTAATCTGAATATGGTGCTTTCCATGAAGAGTTTAAACGAATGATTTCTCATAAGTTCATGGAAACCAGTTACTACGTTATCGGATGTATATGCTATTTTTTTACCGTTCAAATTCTGAATGACCATATTTAACATATCCATATCCTGACGCAATCTCATAGCAACAAACGTAATGACTTCCTTGCGCTCGATACTGATATTTTCATTGTTTATTGCTATAACTGTAGATTTGCTCTCATCCCATTCGTGAGGATATAATTTGTAATCAGTCGTAATTTGTCTTACAATACGGCGGTGGGTGACGAGATAAATGATTGTACCCGGTCGGCCTGTGACCGTTGACGAGCGAAATTTTACTTTTACTGTTGTCATACATTGATATTATAGTTCTTATTCTATTTAATTTATAGTCTATACGTATGAAAACGTACAAGAGTCATTAGAAGAAACTTCTTATTATTTAAGTGCATACACAGTAGTATGGCCAAGAAGTATAAACAATACACACAACAATCGTGACTTTAACCATAAATATGCAATTACTCATTTACTGTTCTCATTCTTCCATTGTACATAATCCTTAACCCGCCATTGGGGTATTTCCGCTGTTAGATATTTGTACACATCATATACAAGGGAATGATAATAATTGGGGCTTACTTTGAGCGGAACATCGTACCCTTTTATGTACACGATTTTTTTGCTGATTTTTTCTATTGAGGGGATAGAGAGGAATACATAACGGCTGATTTGTGTAAAGCGAGTTTCATTTGAATCTCTGAGTAAGGATTCCAATCCGTGTGTACCAAAAGGTAATGCCAATATCCGTCCATCTTTCATGTGTAAAAACGAATGTTCCGCATTAACACCTTCACCCCATGTGATGTCAGAAAATGGAATTTCAATATCGCCCAATTCTTCCATTGAAAAACTGTAACCGTCAGTAAGATATTGTATCGGGCTATACCTCACCAACTCATTCATTCGAGCCTGCATTTCAGCAATGGGGCGCAGTTCTTCGATTGATACCAACTCAGTTGTAATCGCAAATCTTTTGAAATACTTTGTTTTCATAACCTTTTAATTTTTAGTATTTTGTATTATTTCAAGGCAAAAGTAACTGCGTGTAGATGATGCGCCAAAACTGTTTTACAAACGACCAAAATCTTTGATAAACGACAGTTTTCTCGTTATTTCAAATACGCCCATAGTATTACAACAAGGCTGCAGATTGCCAATACTATTGTTGTGAATTTGAGCCATCCGCTCGACAGCCAAATGCCTTTATTTTTTTGAAGGTGTTTGGCTAACTCTTTACTATGTTCCTCCAAGAGTTTCTTTTCTGCCTTGATGTGGTCGGCAGAACATTGGTTCACCTTAGCAAGTTCACTGTCATCAATCTTGGCATGGATGACGGTATTCTTTTCCACTTTGACAATGGCATTGCAGATGCCGTCCACTATGTTGTCGGCACTTTCCTTGGCCGATTCCAGAGCCTTGAAAGCCGCCCGTTCCCGTTGGACGGTGTGTTTCAAGCTGCCGTGAATGTCGTGCAGCTCTTCTTTTAGGGCATTAATTTCATTCAGCAGATTGCGAAGTCCGACTATTTGGCAGCCCAATTCCTGAAGCAGTCCGTCAAGTTCCTGCATATCCTGTTTCAATTCCTCTTCGGGCGTATAATTGGCAAGCCGCTCACGCAGGGCGGCAGTATCGGGTTGTTTCATATCCGTTGTTGTTTATTTGGTTTGTCATTTGCGTTTCATTCCTGATTTCTTCTGTGTGCCGAGCCTGTGCGAAGCCTCACGCGCACAACGGCGGGCAAATTCAATCTCGTCTTCCTCCGGGTCGCGCCCCCATTTTAGGTCGGACTGCGAGCAGCCTCCACCGCCGCCTGATGTCACCTCGTAGGGTGACGCTATAAGGGTGAAGTAAGCCATCGCCAAATTCTGTAAATCCTGCCAGTTGGCAAGTTCTTGGTAGTCGAACTTGCCATTGAAGAAGTCAAGCACCTTGTCGGGCAGATAGCGTTTATAGGTCTTTCCGTCATGCTCAAATTCCGTGGGCAAACGATTTGATTTATAATACGTGTAGTCTTCGTAAACCGTGTTGCTCTGCCGTATAACGGGCTGTGACCTTTGTCGGGCTTCATTGGGAACAGACGGCTTCGGCGTAGGTATGGTGGCCGATTTGAGTGTTGCTCCTGTTTGTTTGGCCTTTTGTTTATCCTGTTCGGGATGCAGCTTCTCCCATGTCTGCCTGATGTGTGATGCCGTCAGGTTGCGCCCCTTTCCGAGTTCCGATGCCTTGAACCTCGTGTTGCCCTTGCAAAGCACATAGCCGCGTATCACATCCTTTTTGTCCTTGCGCAGATGCAGTTCGTAGCCTTTGGCAGAAAGCCGTTCCTTATAGCCGTCCCATGACCACTTGTCAAGTTCACGTAAGGCTTCCATGCAGTCGGCACTGACTTGGGGGATATTCCGCTCGTGTATGCTCATGGCGGTAGTCCAGCCTCTTTGCCTTGCAACTTTTTCAGCCGCCCGTTGTGCCCGCAGGTGGATAGCGTGGTCGTTGTTGATGTTCCCGTCCTCGTCCACACGGCAGACAATGGCGTGAAGGTGCGGTATGCCGCTTTTGGATTCCTCGTGCAGCCATACGGAGGACTTGCTGTGTGATATGTTTGTCCGTGAGGAAACAACCTTGCCGTCCTTGTCTTGTATTTCCTGTTCATCGAAAGCCGCCGCGAAGTCGTACCACAGTTGCCGCCAGTCGTCCACCGTGAAATTTTCGGTATGCTCTATCGCCGGGCTTATCTCCATGCGGATGACATTGTTCTTGATGTTGGGGCGGTTCATGGTGGCGAACTTCATTTCCGTCCAGATACCCGTAGCGTCCATGCCCTGCGGCATGAAGTTGTCGCAGATACGGGTAATCCTTTCGGGATGTTTCTTGTTCCTCGATTCGCCCGACACATAGAGCATCGCCCTAATGCCGTGGGCAACCGCCTTTGCATTGACTATCATGCGCCGTCCTCCTTTGTTTTTTGTTTCGTTGTCCCTGCCGGATAGCTGTTCGCCGTCTGCGCGGACTGCAAGAAGTCGGCGACATGGTTCGTGACATGAGCCACTTTCTCGTACCAGTCAAGCATTTTAGGCTGCTGCCGGAAAAGGCGTAGCTTCTCGTTGTCGCTCAACCCGTGCAGGGCGTTGGCGAAGTTCACCATGTCCGTGCGGCAAGCCGCAAGCTGCCGCAACCCGTCCAGTTCCCTGTCGGAAAGCCTTTGCCGTGGCTTGTAGCCGAGTGCCCTTGCACGGATGAAGTCGCTGCGTGTCATGCCGCATCGCTCGGCGGTGTCCTTGATTTGCGAAAGCTCCTGTTCCGTAACCTTGGCAACAACCACCTTGTCACGCCTTATAACGGGCTTCTTTTGCTCCTGCTCCTGTGCAGATATATCTTCTTCTTGTGTCATATACCAATAGAATAAAATGGTCGTGAAACGGTTTCTAAAAGAGGGATGGTGCGAGCCTGCGAGCGGCAAGGACAACAGTCTGCCGGACTGTTGCGAGGGCGTCGGGGTAATACCGTCCGAAGGCGGTAATACCTCGGCATACCTCGAAACTGAACGCTACCGCTCCATGCCATTCCAGCCCTCCGCTTGCCACAGCAAAAACAGACAGGTGCCAGTGGAGTGCCGGATAATGGAACAACGGAAAGTGTTATTTCGCACTGTGTTGCTGTCGGCTCGGCTTCTGACGGCTCTTATTCTTCCCTCTGTTCGTGGGTAAAAGGGTTTGAGGTAATACCGCCGTCCGCTGTTTTCCATCCAAGCAGGCACGGAAAGGTCATCACGGATGCAACTCTTGAACGGCAGGTATCGATAAGCCCCATGTCCGTAAGCATGGCAAGCAGGTTGCGTATGCGCTTCCTGCCCGTGTTCCATTGCGAAGAAAGCTGTTCCTCGGAATACTGCGCCTGACCTGCGGAAAGCATGAGCGGTCTGTGGAAGCCATTGGCAACACCGTCCGTTAAAGCCATCCTCGCCAACAGGTCGCCGAACAATGCGAAGTTGCCTATTTCCCTGCCATTGTCATCGGTCGTTGTTCCGCACAGCCATTGCATCGCACTGTCGGAAAAGCTGAAAGAGAATGATGCAATCTCTGTCGGGTACATGAAACTGTATGTTTCCTTGTCCATAAAATCTTTGACTTTATAAATGTGATATTACCTTTTGTTTGAATGGAATGAAGCCGTGCAGGTGTCTGCTCAAAAATGCCGACTTGCTTTTTGTTGTGCCCTGCACGGTTTCACATTGCCAGATGTTGCATAAGCGGAAAGGTATTGCCGAAAGCCACACATCAGCCAGTCAATAAGTCCTGTCCCGAAATAAGGGAAGAAAAACAGACTGTGTTACCACGGGCATACACCTTTCCACCTTTTACATACGGTCACTTGTTTGCTCCATTGCCGTTTGTATTGCCCGAAAACGGTTGTCCGGGTACAGGCCGTTTGTCAAGGCTCGATACGGCACGGCTGATGTCCGTGGCGTTCACCGCAATGGAAAGCAACGCCTTGTTGACCGTCACCAACTGCCGCTTGTCGCAAAACTCCGTCACACGCTCCAACAACTTGAACACACGGTTCAACCGATGTCCCTGCGCATTGTCCGCTGTCAGCCGCTCGTTGTCCGTGCCGCTATTGAGATAGCGGTTGAGCGCAAGGCGGTCATCCGCAGAAATGCTGTCTGCATTAGCCTTTCCGTCGGCAATGGCTATGCTCACACGCAGTGCGTCCGCTTCGTAGATGCCCACACTCTCCAAAAATGTGCGGATGGCCAGTACATCCTTGCCGCTCACCTCGCGTTTGCGGCTCTCGTTCTTCTTTTCAGTCGGAACAGCCGAAGCTGCTCCGGCCTGTTCCATGTTCTTGTTCAGTTCCATAATACAATTTGTTTTTGATGTGAATAAAAAAGTCGTTTACTTCCGTCCTGCAAGGTAGCGGTCGGCTTCCTCGTTGATTTCCCCTTGCGATGAGATGCGTACCCCTGTAAGGAAAGCGTCCAAATCCTCTTTCTTGAAGAAGCACAGCTTGCCGCATGGTTTGTACATCGGGATTGCCCTGCGCATCATCAGCTTTCGGAAGTAGGACAGCTTGAAACCGCAATACTCGGCGGCTTCCTTGGTGTTTAAAAGTTTTCGTTGCTCTGTCATGTGCGTATATTTTTAATGAATATTCGGGTCGCTACCTTGTCTCGGCGACAATGCAAAGGTATGGCGGCTGTTTAATGAAACCTCATTTGTAAATAGCGCAAACAGAGCATTTTGCGAACTATAAATGAAAGTATAAACGGTGTATAACGAAGTATAAAGGAACTCTAAACCATCCATAATCTCGGATAGTCCTTGCATGGCAATCCATAAGTGCGGAAAGAAACACGGATGTTCGCGGACTGGCATGAAAAATCCCGCCACTGGCTTGCAGTAACGGGAACAAGGAAAATGATTTTTATAAAAATATTCAGTCAGACTTTCTTGAACTCTTCAAGGTCGTAGGTGTCAAGCCTCGGTCGCAGGCGTGTGGCCTTGCGCAACAGTTTGGCGATATGCCGTTGGTGGTCGGATGGGTTGTCTTTTGAGGCGGCCTTGAGGTTGCTTGCCAACTGTGCGCCGTTGTTGAGCGGCCAGAATTTCTCGAAGATTACCCATTTGCCTTTCCTGATTTTGAGGGCTGCGCACATCGCGTTGGCGATATAGGCGTAAAGCGTCCGGTTGATTTCGTCATCCTCCTTTTTCATCAGCGGTTGGAAGTCCGCATCAAGATAGCCATCCTCCCGGAACAGTACGAGTAGGAACAGCGCATCGTTGGTCTGCAACGCTTCGGGCAACTTTTTTACCAGTTCAGGCTGCACCTGCGAAACGAGGGTGTCGTAGAGCCTGATTTCATCCTCCTGCTTCATCGGCATTGATGATGCGGATATTGAAAGTGCAGTTTCAATATGGCTGTCGGTTTGTTCTTCCGCAACTTTCGGTTTCTTCGGCACGAGCCTGTTCCACCGTTGGAGCAACCACGACTTTATCCGTTCCCCGTAAGCCATCCCGATGATGCAGGGCAGCAGGAAAAGCACGGAAAAAAGTGAAGCCATGACGATGAACGTGCTCCAGTCCAGATGCTTGTCGGGTGTGAGGATAAAGGCGAACAATAACGAAACCACAAACCAAGAGGCAGTTAAGACAGAGCGGTCTTTGGAAAGCCACTTGTCTATGATAATGTCGTATAAAAGGAAAAATTCTA
>ENA-ORSJ01002941-ORSJ01002941.1-human-gut-metagenome-genome-assembly--contig:-NODE-2941-length-10332-cov-3.670235_pt1 | contig 10332 bp, 6 predicted proteins | sample MGYA00242191_ERZ509158 | MGnify/ENA primary metagenome ERZ509158 (study PRJEB26280, sample SAMEA2338623) | human gut metagenome | biome: human gut; feature: human-associated habitat; material: faeces... | reverse complement strand
CCGTTTTTGCCGCCTCCGCCGATGACTATTATTTTGTTGAGAATGGCATCCAGTAAGAATACGTGTATGACTCTTCTACAGACAGCTATGATTATTCGAAATGCTGCGTGGGGACGTTGTATGGGGCAGACGATTACAAGGGAGACATTGTAATCCCTGAAAAGGTGCAGAATGGTAAGGTGGATGTGGTTGGAGTTGCTAACTATGCATTCTATCCAAGTCCGGAATTGACATCTGTCGTCCTGCCTAACAGCATTCTTTTTATTGGAACCGGGGCTTTTCAAGAATGCGTCTCATTGGAGACCGTCGATTTTGGTGCAGGTCTTAAAAGTATAGGGGAAGAAGCTTTTAGTAACTGTCGCAGTCTGAAGTCTGTAACGATACCGGATAATGTTGAAACTATTCTTCAGGATGGTTTTGGTTTTTGCGACAACTTGGAAGAAGTCAATTTAGGAACCGGTCTTAAAGTCTTAGGGGAATTTGCTTTTGAAGGCTGTGATAAATTGAAGGCAATAACGATACCTGATAAGATGGAAACGATTGAGCGTTACTGTGTCAGAGATTGCAGCGCTCTTGAGAAGGTGGTACTTGGCAATAGTCTAAAAACGATAGAACACGGAGTCTTTGAGGGTTGTCCTAATATTGCTGAAGTCACTTCAAAGAATCCTGTTCCCCCGGCAATAGAGATGATTGATTCCCGTCCTTTTGACAGTGTCGTTTATGAGGAGGCTGTTTTGCGTGTGCCGATTGGCAGCGGGGATGCGTATCGTGAAGCTCCTGAATGGGAAAAGTTTGTAAATATAGAAGAAACTGAGTTGGGTGGAGTTGAAGGTGTTGCATCGGATGCTGTCAGCGTTACGGCCAAAGGCGGAAGCATTGAGATTACCGGTGCGGACAACGCCCGGGTGGAGGTCTACAACCTTTCCGGGCAGCTTGTTTATAGCGGTACGGACACCACCGTCGGCGGTCTCGCCCGCGGCATCTACATAGTCCGCATCGCCGGGCAGACTTTCAAAGTGGCGTTGTAATGCTGCTGCGCAGCAGGTTATGAGGTTATATGGTTACGGGGTTATGGGATGCCATAGCCCCGTTGCTTTTTATTGGTGTCCGCTAAAATGTGGGGATTCGGTTTATGGGTATGCGCAGCCTTTATAATGCTCTATTGCATAGGTTGGTATTAATAATCATTGTCGTTGCTTATTATAGATTCGCCGGTGTATAATTAATGTGTAGGGATTAGTTTCTGTTTTAACCTGTATTGTGATTTTTTAACTTGCATATATATATATATATATATATATATATCTTTGTGCCGTTCAACTTTTTTTGACTATTCGAGATGAGATTGAGGGTTCTGCGGGTAAAGTGTTATGCGATGTTGGGCTGTCTGTTGGCATTATCCTTTTATGGTATGGGGAATGCTCAAACACTGAGGAAGGATTCTGTAAAGATTTATTTCCGTCAAGGATATTCTGTGCTTGACAAATCCATTCGTGACAACGAAGCGGCATTGGAACGCATAGCCGACAGTCTGCGCTATAGCGATACGGATTCCATCTACAGGCTCGACAGGGTGCTCGTTGTAGGGGGCGCTTCCCCTGAAGGTACAATCAAACTGAACCACAGGCTTTCGAAGAAACGTGCCGACGTGCTGTTCAACTATCTGTCGAGATACGGCAATCTGCCTGATTCGCTGACTAATTTCAATTTTTTGGGAAGGGACTGGTACGGGCTGGTTGACTTGGTGGAGGCCGACGATAATGTGCCGTACAAGGAGGAGACCTTGGAGTTCCTGCACGACATAACCGGCCGTCTCGACGGGGGCGAGAAGCTGGTGGACAACAATGTAGGCCGTCTGTCGCGTTTCAAAGGTGGTGCTCCTTACCGTTATATGTACCATAATCTGTTCCCTGAACTCCGCGCCTCCAGCGTGTATCTGTGGTACAGGCGTGAGTGGAATCCCATAAGTGTACCTTCTGGTGTTCTTGTTTCCGGTATGGATTTTGCCAAGCCGCCGCGTCTCGAGTTCAAGCCGTTGCATTTCGAGCCTCTCCCCGCGACTCCGAAGCCTTTCTATATGGCGGTGAAGACAAATATGCTCTTCGACGCTCTGCTGGTGCCTAACGTCGGGGTGGAATTCTATCTTGGCAAGAACTGGAGCATCGCCGGCGACTGGATGTACGCATGGTGGAAGAAAGACAGGATACAATGGTACTGGCGTGCATACGGCGGTGGAATCACGGTGCGCAAGTGGTTAGGGAAGAAAGCTGCCGGAAAGCCTCTTACTGGGCATCATCTCGGGATATACGGACAGACGCTGACCTACGATATTGAGATGGGCAACCGTGGATATATGGGCGGCGAGCCGGGCGGCGACCTTTTCGACAAGGCCAATTTCACGGCCGGCATAGAATACGGCTACTCGTTGCCGGTAAGAAGCCGTTTGAACATCGATTTTACGGTTGGAGTAGGTTATTTCGGAGGCAAGTACTACAAGTACATACCTATCGACAATTGCTATGTGTGGCAGGAGACGAGGATGCGCAACTATTTCGGGCCTACAAGGCTTGAAGTGTCGCTTGTTTGGCTGATAGGCCGCGGTAATTATAACAAAGATAAAAAGGGCAGGAGATGATGAGACGGTTATTTTATCTTTTGACGGCGTTGTTGGTGTTCACATCCTGTGAGCATAAGGAACTGTGCTATTATCATCCGCATGCGGCGAAGGTCAGGGTCGAATTCGATTGGCGGGATGCCCCGCAGGCCGATCCCGCAGGAATGTGCGTTTATTTCTATCCTATCGAGGGTGGCGGAGGCTACCGTTTCGATTTCAGCAACGCTATTGGAGGCGAGGTTGACCTGAGGGTTGGCAAGTATTTGGTATTGTGCTATAATAATGATACGGAAGCTGTCGAGTTCTATAATACCGATGACTTCTGGACGCATGGGATTTATACGCGCGAGGGCAGCGTGCTCGAACCTATTTATGGCAACGGAGCCAACTATGCGCCGCGGTCGCGCGGAACGGAGGACGAACGCGTGGTGATATGTCCCGATATGATATGGGGCTGTACGGCCACCGAGGTGGAGATAACTGATTCCGGAATAAGCTATGTACTGGCACCCTATGAGGATGGCATGGAGCCTGTCCCGGTGGAGAGCGAGGAATATGTTATAAAGTTGTACCCCCACGAGTTGGTTTGTACATACACTTACGAGGTGCGTAATGTGAAGAATCTGAAACATATGGCGCAGATGTGCGGCACGATTTCGGGAATGGCAGGCAAGATTACTTTATCATCTGAAGAGCTTGGCGATGAGTGTGTCACATTGCCATTCGCGGCGCAGTCCGACGGTAAATCGACGGTCACAGGGAAGTTCTATACCTTCGGGCACAACACGGCGAATCCCGACCCGCACAAGATGGTGTTCTATGTCGTGATGGACGACGGCGCGAAGTACTGCTATAAGGACAGCGAGAATCTCGACGTCACCATGCAGGTGCACAACGCTCCCGACTACCGACATGTGCATCTGATAATCGACGGTCTCGACCTTCCGCAGCCTATCGAGAACGGCAGCGGCTTCGACCCGTCGGTAGACGACTGGGAGGTGGTGGAAGAAGAAATAAAATTATGATACTTACATTATTTTAACCTATTTATCAAAAGAGAAATGAAGAAAATTGTTTCAGGAATTACGGTGCTGGCACTTTTGGTATCGTGTTCTAAGGAAGAAGTGATCGATGTGAATCATGATGGTGACGAAATCACATTCGACGTAGTCACTAACAGTGCGACACGTGCGGCCGATGTATATTGCAACAACAATATGCCGGAGGGTTTCTATGTATCTGCCATAAGCGACGGGCAGACTTACATCGACAAGGATCAGATTGCTAATGAGGACGGCTCTTGGGTCAACAAGAGCGGCGTGCGCTATTGGCCGGCGACACCGGTTGATTTCTACGCTTACTACAATGACAACGGTTCATATCAGTGGAGCGTGGCAGAGGGCAAGGCTGTGGCCAAGTTCGTCAATTTCGAGGTTAATGACGATGTGGCAGCCCAGCAGGACCTTATCTATGCCGTGAAGACCAGCCAGTCGAAACCGGCGGAAGACGCTGCCAACACACCTGTAGCGCTCAATTTCCGCCACGCGTTGTCGCAGATCGTGTTCCAGGCAAAGAACACCAACGCCAACCTGTATGTGGAGATTTCCGGCGTTGACGTCGTGAATGTAGGCAACACCAACACATTCACTTTCCCGTCGGTAGATACTGACAAGAATATCGTTGACCATGAGGGCGCGACTGCTGATTATCCTGCAGGTGCCGATGGCTGGGGTACTTGGGCTGAATTGACGAGCGGCACTGCCTCCTATGCAGTAGCATTTGATGCGGTAGCTGTGAAGGGCGACAACAATGTCGTAGCTCTGACAACAACCGACGACGGTGCGAAGGACGGCGAATTCAATGCCAACACAATGCTCCTTCTTCCGCAGACCACGACTGCATGGGATGCAGAATCAAAGCTTGGAGATACCACAGGCTCTTATTTCCTTGTTAACTGTATCATAAAGAACGTGAAGGACGGTTCCGGAGTTGCTGGTGACGATGATGTATATCTCTGGGGTGCTGCCAATGCTCCTAAGAAACTTGCCATTCCTGTAGCATTCAACTGGGAGCAGGGCAAGAAGTATATCTATACATTGGTGTTCGGCGAAGGCAATGGCGGATATGAGCCAGACCCGGAAGATCCTACACCGGATCCGGTGCTTGTTCCTATCACGTTCACTGTATCTGTTGACGATTTTGTAACCCCTGGTGCTACTGAAATAGAATCAGGTAAATAAAAAGACAGGCTGGAAACTTTGTTAAGACAGAGCTTGTATGGCCGGGCGGGGTTGAATCTCCCTACCCGGTCTCTATGGAGAGATGTTGAATTTTACGGATGAATCGCTATGGATGGAAAAAAGCAGTTTCTGAATGTGTGGATGCTTGCCGCATTGACGTTTGTGTCGGTGTCCTGCGTTGATGACGAGTTTGAGAATGGCGGAAAATTGAGAGGTGGCGTAATCGGGTTCGGCACTTCCGCCTTTACTGCTGGCGACGGCACACCGCTCAGCAGGGCTGTGCGTTATGGCGACACGCCGTTGATTCTTCTCGACAAGAGTGGAAATGACACTCTTTATCTCCACACCTCGATAGAGCGTAATCTGTCGGCGGTGGCGGAAGAAAAACAGGCTACGCGCGGCGTGCCTGTCAACAGCGGTAATTTCAAAGAGGTGTGCAAGAGCTTCGGGGTCACTGCATTGATGCCTGACGGACAAATCTTTATGGCGGATGAAGAAATCGGCGACTATTCCGGTGGAGTATGGCTGCCTGACGAGACCCGTTATTGGCCGTCGGAGGAAATGGACATTGATTTCTATGCCTACGCTCCATATTCTTATGATGGGAAGAAGACGATTGGTGAGGGCGGTGTTACAGACATGAATATCACAGACGGGTCGTTGGAATTTTCCTACAAAGTCCCTTTCAGCACTGACCGCACTGCTGACGCGACGGTCCAGCCCGACATTATGTTTTGCCACAAGGCTTGCGGCAAGAATTCTGTTGACCCGGCAACGGGGGCGGTACCTTTGAATTTCGAGCATGCTCTGGCTGGTGTCAGGTTCGTTGCCGGCGACATTGCCGGATGCACGGTGAAGACTGTCGCGATAGAGAATGTGTATGGTGAAGGCTCGTGCGTGTACGAGTATGGGGAAAGTGACGGGGCTTTCACGTGGAAGGCTTCAAGGGATGCTGTCAGCTACAGCCAGACATTCGATGTGACCGTCAGCAACAGCCAGACCGGCGAGCAACAGATAACGGACAAGAATCCGGTCACTACATTTATGCTGATACCGCAGATGCTGCCGGAAAATGCCGGTATCAAAGTTGTGCTGCAGATGCCTGACGGCACGGAGCAGACGCTTACTGGCTCGCTGAAAGGACAGAACTGGGAGGCCGGTAGCATATATACGTATAAGATTTCCACGGAATCTATTAATTGGGAGTATGTGTTCGAGGTCAGGGCATCCGGCACTTCAAACCCGGCGGCGATTACAATGCCGCTCGGCGGTACTACCGGCACGTATGAGGTGGTAAGCTACCGACGCCGTGTGCAGACTGGAGAGATACAGCCGGTGAAATGGTCGGCGGCAGAAAACAGCGCTAAGGAGACGGATATGGAGAGCGGTGCGGTAAGCGATATAAGCTTTGGTGATGTGGTGACTGATTTCACTTCTTCAGGCATGGGCGGCGAGGATTCCTCGTACAGCATCGTGATTGACAGGGCGAGGATGCGGACCAGTTACAATGGCGACGAGGCTCTTCAGAATGCTGCCTTGGTAGGCTCTCCCGACAATCCTTATGACCTTTCGCTGGATGATGGGTACGGCGGCAACCGCAACACTGCCAATTGCTACATAGTGCCGGCTGCCGGAACTTATAAGCTGCCTTTGGTGTATGGTAATGCAATAAAGGATGGCGGGACAAACAGCTCGGCATACGATGGCAGTGATTTCACTGATTATATGGGTAATAGAATATCATCGCCCTACATCTATGACCACTATACGCCCCATGACTGTATCCTCGTGTGGAGCGACGGTTTCTATATGTTCAAGGACGTGAAGCTTTCGGCAGACAAGCATTTTCTTGAGTTCACTCTGGACCAGGAATATATGCAGCAGGCAAACGCAATTGTTGCCGTTCGCGACAATCAGGGAAGAATAATGTGGAGCTGGCATATATGGGTCACGAATCATACGTTTACGGATAATGATTTACATTGGCTGGAGGATTGGAACAACAGCAGTGTGCGTTATGGGCTTATGCCTTACAATTTGGGATGGGTTGACGGCAAGATGGTATATTATAACCAGCGTGACTTGTCATATACTTTCACACAGGATGTAAGCGGCAAGACTGCCGTGCTTAATGTGACGCAAAAAGGCGACAGGTTCGATTACAGGGATGTAGGCTCTACATATTACCAGTGGGGGCGCAAGGACCCGATTGTTGCATTAAGGAATTTTGACGCGGTAGGGCGTGACGATTATCGTCCGCAAGAGACTATTGACCCGAAGTATCAGTACGATGTGGTGCAAGGCCGTTCTGCCTCTATGGAAGAAGCGATACAAAACCCGAATGTCTATTATGCGTATTTTAATGGCTCGGCTCAAAATTGGTTGAATCAAAATAGACTTGGGCTCTGGGGGTGTAATGATGCGAACGCTTATACTTCTATAAAAACCGTGTATGACCCCTCGCCGAAAGGATTTAAAGTGCCTTTCCCGAATGCGTTTTCGGTGATGGTCAAGGGAAGTACAGGAAATTCCGGCGGTGTGGACAAGTTTAATGGCAAGAAGGATTCAAGTGCGAATTATCCGAATCATAATCAATACTGGTTCTACAAAACGAAGTCTGGTACTGGTGAGATGTTTCCATGTACCGCAACCGGTCAGCGCGCCGACCGTCCGGGGCTTGAGGTGTATAGCGCAGGGGATATGGCATCTGTCTCCGAGCCTGGCGGATTATGGGCGATGTATGGAGTGTATTATTGGACATCGGTCGCACTTAAAAATCAGGCATATGCCGCTTATACTTTTGTAGCAAGGTCGGATTATCCGAGCGGAAATAATACTTATACGACTCGTTTCTCCGGCACAAGAACTATGGCACGTCCGGTGAGGTGCATAAAGGAATAGCAGAGGTGCGGCCCCGTTTGTCGGCGATGCCAGTTCCGCTGGGCAGGAAGATGTGTGGCTTATTTTGCCGTTGCGGCGGTGGTCAGGGAATGATTACGCGGTCGCCGAGCAGTTTGGCGAATTGCTGTTGCAGGGATTTCAGGTTGTTCTGCGCTGCGAGCAGTTCCTGCATTTTCTGAAGGTCGCCGGCTTTTGCGGCTTCCTTTATCTGCTCCTGTATCTTGCGGATATTGAATGCCAGTATGGCGTCTTTCCAGCTTAGTATGGCGGTTGGTATCAGCTCGTTGAGGCGGTCGGCTTCTGTCTCTATGTTGCTGAATTTCGTATGCACCTTGCTTAGCTGGTATTTGTCGCTGACGAGTTCGATGGCGGTGTTGCGAACAGTGTCGCTTTCGTCGGAGCACAGCTTTTTCTCCAAGAACGACGATTGGAACAGCATTTTTTCCGCGTTTATTTGGCTGTCGATACGTTCTTGCAGGGCTTTTTCCTCGCGCTGTATGCTGTCGATGTTGTCGACGGTGGTACGGATGAGCTCTATGCCCTCCGTCTCCAGCTGTCTGCGCAGCGCGGTGAATTCCTCTTCTTTTTTCTGCCGTTCGTTTTCGTATTCGGCGGTCAGTGTCGTGGCTTTTTCGAATATGGCCTGATATGCCGGTATGCTGAACGACATATTGTCGTTGCCGAGCTCGGTGCTGATGTATTCTATGACCGACATCTTGCGGTTCTCGCCGGTTATGTCGTAAGCGTCGCAGAAATCGCACATCCCGTATTTCGCTATATATCGCGCCACCTCACGCTCGAACGGCTTGAGCAGTTTCTCGGCCGGATTTTGCTTTTCTTGCGGAACTGAGGTGGTAGTGAACTCCGGTGCTGTTTCCACTGGACCGGCAGTTTCTTCCTGCTGCTCCGGTTTCCGTTGCTCTTTTGTCTCCTTTGCTTTGCGGATGGCCTTTGCCACTTCCTCCACCAAAACTTTCTCCTCGATGCCGAACTTGTCGCTGCATTCTTTGGTGTAGACGGCGCGCGTGATGTTCGACGGGATGACGGAAATGGATTTCACTATGTCGCTTATCGCGGAGGCACGTTTTATAGGGTCGTCCTCCAAGCCTTCCAGCAGGATTGTGGTCTTGAAGCGGATGAAGTCGGTCTCGTGTGCGGCGATATAGTCCTGAAACTCTGTTGCGCTGTGTTTCTTGGCGAAGCTGTCGGGGTCGTCGCCGTCGGGAAGCAGCAGCACCTTTACGTTTAGTCCCTCGGCAAGCAGCATGTCGATGCCGCGCAGCGACGCTTTTATTCCGGCCGCGTCGCCGTCGTAGAGCACGGTGATGTTGTCCGTAAAGCGGTGTATCATCCGTATCTGCCCTTCTGTCAACGATGTGCCTGATGAGGCCACTACATTCTCGATTCCCGCCTGATGCATCGACAGCACGTCGGTGTAACCCTCCACGAGGAAGCATTTGTCTTTGTTGACTATTCCGCGTTTGGCTTGGAACAGCCCGTAAAGCTCGTTGCTTTTCTTATAGATTATCGACTCCGGTGAATTGACGTATTTTGCCCGGTCGTCCTTTTTCAGCGTCCTGCCTCCGAAGGCTATCACTTTTCCCGCTATGTTGAGCACGGGAAACATCACGCGCCCTTTGAAGCGGTCGTAATAGCCGCGCTCGTTGTGCATGCACAGCCCGGTCTCCACCGCATATTTCGGATTGAATCCGTGCTTCTTGACGGCATCGTAGAGGGCTGTGCTGTTGTCCATCGAATAGCCGAGATGGAATTTCTTGATGATGCTGTCGTTGAATCCGCGTTCGTAGAAATAGCCTAATCCGATGTTGCGACCCTCGTCGGTATTGTACATGTTGTCCTCGAACTGCTTCATCGCAAATTCGTTGACTACGAGCATATTCTCTCGTTCCGACTGTTCCTGCTTCTCCTTGTCGGTCAGCTCGCGTTCCTTGACTTCGATATGGTATTTCTTGGCAAGATACTTGAGTGCCTCGTAGTACGACATCTGCTCATGCTCCATAATGAAGTTGACGGCACTGCCGCCTTTCCCGCAACTGAAGCATTTGCATATTCCTTTAGAGCGCGAGACGCTGAACGACGGTGTCTTTTCGTTATGGAAAGGGCACAGCCCGATATAGTTCGCGCCGCGGCGGCGCAAATGCACGAAGTCGGAAACGACATCAACGATGTCGACCGCGTCAAGAATCTTGTCTACCGTCTCTCTGTCAATCATTTGCTATAAAGCAAGTTTGAAGATTTCGATTATGTCCTGTTTTTTCAGTTTCACGAAGTTGCCGAGACCGCTTTCGCGGTTCACCAACGCCCTCTCTGCCATCGCCTCGAACTGGGAATTGTTGATGCCAATCTCGCTAAGGCGTGTGGGCAGTCCTAACTGTTTGTACCAGTCTTCTAACCGGCGTATCATCTGTGTTACGGTGTATTCTGTGTCGTAGGGATATGAGTTTATGCCCCATACTCGTTGGCCGAACTGTACGAATTTCGCCGGGTTGGATTTCCACACGTATTTCATCCACGCCGGGAAGATTATCGACAGTCCCGCTCCGTGGGCTATGTTGT
>ENA-ORSJ01002936-ORSJ01002936.1-human-gut-metagenome-genome-assembly--contig:-NODE-2936-length-10353-cov-4.115848_pt1 | contig 10353 bp, 8 predicted proteins | sample MGYA00242191_ERZ509158 | MGnify/ENA primary metagenome ERZ509158 (study PRJEB26280, sample SAMEA2338623) | human gut metagenome | biome: human gut; feature: human-associated habitat; material: faeces... | reverse complement strand
AATGAACGCAAAGATAAGCCGTATTTTTTGAACTAACAAAATGTTTAATAAAAATATTTCCTAAGTGATTTGTATTTTATATTAATGTATTGAATTTCAATAGTATACATCTAATATTTAACATGTTAAAGTTCTGTTCCTTTTTAACTTTTATGCCTCTACTTATTTTCTTAAAAATAGACGTTTATTAAACGAACGTTTAAAAAACACCTCATCATTTCCAATATATCATTCTACATTCCAATATCTTACCCTCATAAATGCATTATTGAAGTTTCGCAAAGATGCCTGCTGATAAATGGGAATTTATCGCACAAAACGCAAGTGAAATAAAAGCCCACTTCCATAATCTATGGAGAGAGAGTGCAAGCCCGTGAATTTCTATTTAAAACACAAGCATTCCTTTGCTTTTCACCCTTTGTTTGTCCACTGTTGCATAGGGAATTAATAACGCCTAACGGCCATGAACAGCTCTGCTTATGGCCGTCAAACGATTGCTTCATGGCCGTTAGCAGGGTTGTTCATGGCCGTTAGGCGTCACTAACTCCAGGGCTTTTACAGATGAAGTACGTAGCCCGCGCCTATTGCGCACAAGGCGCAAACGTATTGTACAGCAACTTAAAAGACATTAGACGACTCCATTATTCATAGTCGGGCAATCTCGAAAATGCAGGAAAACTACACCGACCGATTTATGTAACCCACGCGCGGTATTATATTAGAGAATAATAAGTTACGGCAAAACTCAGACGTTTTTGGCAGGTGGAAGCAAATTTTGCTTCCACCTTTTCAGGTTGCTCCCACCGCAGGGCAAATGCCGATGAATAGGGAGATACAGGAGTTGGGTGGAAGTGTGGAAGCAAAGCAGATGCAAATTTATGTTTCAGCAACACGCCTCAAGTTTTAAAAAAGATGTAGTACAAAGACATAATATATAATAAGTGTTACAAATACACACTTTATACCCCGTTACTCTTGCAAATGTCGAAAAAGTCCGTACCTTTGCAATGTGTTTTTCATAGTATTAGATTTAAGGTTAACAAAGGTTGGAGTACAGCGGTACTCCTTTTTTTATGCCCATACGTACCGTCCCGGTTCTCCAATAAAATTTTCACATAAAATGCAAGGCAACTTTTTATATCCATTTAGTTTTTGGCTATCTTTGCACTGCTTTTGGCGGGCATAGGCACGCATAAAGCAGCTTAACTAACAATAAATCAATAATTAAAAACAGAAAATTATGGCAATGCATACATGGTTTGAATGTAAGATCCGTTACGAGAAAACAATGGAAAATGGAATGAACAAGAAGGTGACCGAACCGTACCTGGTAGATGCCCTCAGTTTTACGGAAGCGGAAGCACGCATCATCGAAGAGATGACGCCGTTCATTTCGGGAGAGTTCACCGTATCGGACATCAAACGTGCCAACTATAGCGAATTGTTCCCCAGCGAAGAGGAAGCTGCCGACCGCTGGTTTAAATGTAAACTGGTTTTCATCACACTGGACGAGAAAAGCGGTGCGGAAAAGAAAACCTCTACCCAGGTATTGGTGCAGGCTGCCGACCTGCGTGATGCAGTGAAGAAACTGGATGAGGGCATGAAAGGCACAATGGCCGATTATCAGATAGCATCTGTAGCGGAAACCGCCATTATGGATGTATATCCGTACAGTGCAGAGCCCGACGACAAACCGGAAGTGTAACGAAGCAGAGCTTCGTAATGTGCTAATGTGCAAATATGCCAATGACCTGCGGCGTAACAGCACAAGATAAACATAGCACAGCCAATTAGCATATTAGCACATTGGCACATTAACTCATTAACCCCTAAAAAGATGATTGCAGAGAATTTAAAACAAGTACTGAGCGAACTGCCTGGAAAGGTACGGCTGGTGGCTGTTTCCAAATTTCACCCCAATGAGGCGATAGAAGAAGCGTATCGTGCCGGCCAGCGTGTGTTCGGAGAAAGTAAGGTGCAGGAAATGACCGCCAAATACGAAAGTCTGCCCAAAGACATAGAATGGCATTTCATCGGGCATCTGCAAACAAACAAGATAAAATATATTGTTCCTTACGTAGCGCTGATTCATGGCATAGACTCCTACAAGCTGTTGGCCGAGGTGGACAAGCAGGCTGCCAAAGCCGGAAAAACCGTCAACTGCCTGCTGCAGCTGCACATCGCCCGGGAAGAGACCAAGTTCGGATTCAGCTTTGACGAATGCCGGGAAATGCTGGCGGCCGGTGAATGGAGAGAGCTCAAGCATATCCGGATATGCGGATTGATGGGCATGGCCACGAATACGGACAATGACGAACAAATCAGAACAGAGTTTTGTTCTTTAAGTAGCTTCTTCAATGAAGTGAAAGCCAAATGGTTTGCCGATGCAGAATCATTCCGGGAACTGTCCATGGGGATGTCTCACGACTATCACGAGGCCATTGCAGCCGGGAGCACCTTGATACGTGTAGGAAGCAAGATTTTTGGAGAAAGAAACTATTAACCATAAAAAATCATTATCATGGCAACATTAGAAACTACTTTTGCAGGGCTGAAACTCAGAAACCCCATTATCGTCAGCAGCTCCGGACTGACGGACAGCGCCGCCAAGAATCAGAAACTATCCGAGGCCGGTGCAGGTGCCATTGTGCTAAAATCACTCTTTGAAGAGCAAATCATGATGGAGGCTGACTGGCTGGGAGACCCGAATATGTATCCCGAAGGCAGTGACTATCTTGTAGGATATATCCGTGAACATAAGTTAGGCGAATATCTGAACCTGATTAAGGAAAGCAAAAAGGTTTGCAACATCCCCATCATAGCCAGCATCAACTGCTATCAGAATGCCGACTGGGTGGAATTTGCCGCCAAAATAGAAGAAGCCGGCGCAGACGCACTGGAAATCAATATCCTTGCACTGCAGACGGATGTACAGTATACGTATGGAACCTTCGAGCAGCGCCACATCGACATTCTGAGCCACATCAAGAAGACGGTCAAGATACCCGTCATCATGAAGCTGGGTGACAACCTGACCAATCCGATAGCTCTGATAGACCAGCTGTATGCCAACGGTGCCGCCGCAGTAGTGCTGTTCAACCGCTTCTACCAGCCGGACATCAACATTGAGAAAATGATACAAGTATCCGGTAACGTATTCAGCAATGAATCCGATTTGTCCAAAGCCCTGCGCTGGATAGGCATCGCTTCGGCAGCCGTAAACAAGCTGGACTATGCCGCTTCCGGTGGTATTCACTCGCCCGAAGGCGTTGTCAAGGCAATATTGGCAGGTGCTTCGGCCGTAGAGATATGCAGTGTGCTTTATCAGAATTCAGCTACCATCATTGAGGAGTATATCCGTTTCCTCAACTTGTGGATGGACCGCAAAGGTATGGAAACCATCAGCCAGTTCAAAGGTATTCTGAACGTAAACGACCCGAAGGGGGTCAATACCTTCGAACGTACACAGTTCCTGAAATACTTCTCTTCACATGAATGAGACAAAAGACTGACAAGAAGACAATAAAATTGAAAGGGTGATAACACTACAATGACGTTATCACCCTTTCATTTTATACTATACCGCTATCTTTTTATTTCTTCTTATCCAGCGCCTCAAAGCAGGAGTTCTTGCTTACGAACTCCGGAACAATATCCTTCATGGCAGCAACAATTTTCATCTGGTCATAGGTGTAACTTACATCAATCAGTTTCTGAATACGCTCCTTCACCTCGTCATAGTCATACTCACGCACCGTGGCAATCATAATCTTCTCATGATAGGTGGGCTTTGTAAGCTCCTTCACATTCAAGAGTTCCTCGTAGAGCTTCTCGCCATGACGGAGACCGGTAAATTCAATCTTCACATCCGTACGTCCGGAAAGGCTGATCATACACTTGGCAAGGTCCACAATCTTCACCGGCTTACCCATGTCGAAGATGTAGATTTCACCGCCGTTGCCCATACTGCCGGCCTCAAGAACAAGGCGGCAAGCTTCGGGAATGGTCATGAAGTAACGGATTATCTCAGGATGGGTCACTGTCACCGGACCGCCACGCTGAATCTGGTCGCGGAAACGGGGAATGACAGAACCGTTGGAACCCAGCACATTGCCGAAACGCGTAGTGATGAACTGAGTGGCATGGCCTCCCTCCTTCTGCAACTTCTTCGCAAGAGACTGCACATAAATCTCGCAAATACGCTTGGAACAGCCCATCACGTTTGTAGGGTTAACAGCCTTGTCCGTAGAAATCATCACAAACTTCTCGGCACCGTATTTCACGGCAAGATCGGCAACGGTGCGCGTGCCGAATACGTTCACCTGGATGGACTCGGAAACGTTGTCCTCCATCATCGGCACATGCTTGTAGGCGGCCGCATGGAAAATATACTGGGGCTTGAACTCCTTGAAGATATCCTCCATGCGCGTGGCATTGGAGATGTCGGCTATGATGGTCTCGGCATCGATGTCGCGCCAACGGTCCTGAAGTTCCAGACGGATGTCGTGCAGAGGGGTCTCGGCCTGGTCCACTAAAATAAGTTTATAGGGATTGAACGAAGCCACCTGGCGCATGATTTCACTGCCGATGGAGCCGGCGGCGCCCGTAATCATCACACGCTTGCCCTCCAGATGAGAGGCAACCTTATGGATATCTATCTCGATAGGATTGCGCTGAAGCAGGTCCTCAATCTGAATTTCCTTCAACTGTGTGCGGCTCAGCGCCTGGCCGTTCCACTCGCTCAAGGGAGGCGCGGTCATCAGTTTGATGTTGTGCACCAGCAGGCGGTCAGCCATGTCGGACTTCTTCAGTTCCTCCATCTTGGCAGGAGAAATGATGATGGTCTGCACATCGCGGTCGTTCAGCACATCAATCAGCGTATCATCGTTGGGGAACACCCTGACACCCATCATCACCTTGTTGATAAGCTCAGGTTCGTCCGCAATGAATCCGCGCAGACGGTAGTGGTTGCGCAGATTGACACGCAATGCCTTGGCAATGTTGACCCCGGCTTCCTTGGCACCGTAAATGAACACATTGACACTATGGGTGCCGTCGAAGTTCAGCGCCTCGAAGAAAGTCTTGACAATCACACGGGAGCATGCCATCATGGCAAAGCTGATGATATAGGACATGAACAGCACGCTGACCGGAGCCAGGTTGAACTCCAAATAGCTTTCTGTCAAGACGCTTGTTATCATCAGTAGTGCATACGACACCGTCAATGACACAAAAATGCGCATGATATCCACAAAGGAAGAAAAGCGCAACACATTGGAATACGTACGGAAAACACGGAAAAAAATCAGATTGACAACAACCGTCCATAAAATGGTCTTGTCAATGGTAGAGGATTCCAAAAAAATGCTTCTGAAATCATATCGAAGAGCATAGGCCAACAGACTGGATATGACGATGATAAATACATCAATTAATAGAATAGTCCATATCGGAAGCACTTTCGCGGAAAGATACCGATGAAAAAAATTTCGCTTCATTTCGCTTGACAGTTTTGTTTTAGGCGAGGCAAAGATACACTATTTTAGGCAAAACAGACAATAAATCGATAAAAAAATGTTATATCAACTATTTATCGTCTATAAAGAAACCATCCCGCCTCCCCCGTTTTAACAGTCGGAAAGCGGGATAGAAATAGTTTTACCCCGGAAAATGCGGTATCCGCTACATCAGATTACTTGCCAACTCGCTCAACTGGCTGCGCTCCCCTTTCACCAGATTGACATGGGCAAACAAATTCTGGTCTCTCATGCGGTCTATCATATAGACAAGCCCGTTGGACTGACTGTCCAGATAGGGTTGGTCTATCTGCTGAATATCACCGGTAAACACCATTTTTGTACCTTCGCCGGCACGGGTGATGATGGTCTTAATCTCATGTGGGGTCAGGTTCTGGGCTTCATCGATAATACAGTAGGTTTCGCTCAAGCTGCGCCCACGGATAAAGGCTAATGCCTCGATGACCAATTGTTCACTTTTTTGCATATCCTCCAAGCGTTTCACTTCAGAGGAATTGGCAGCGAACTGATGCTTGATTACATTCAAATTATCGAACAAAGGCTGCATGTAAGGAGCCACTTTCTCATTGGCATCACCGGGAAGGAATCCAAGGTCTTTATTGGATAAGGCCACGATGGGACGTGCCAGAAGAATCTGCTTGTAGTCGGTAAGTTTTCCCAATGCGGCGGCCAGTGCCAGCAGGGTCTTACCGGTTCCCGCCTTACCGGTCAGGGCAACCAGCTTGATATTCGGGTCGTTCAGCACCTCAAAAGCAAAGCTCTGCTCGGCATTACGCGGTTCAATGCCATAGTTCTTTGTCTTGTTGACCCGGCAAATCGAATGGGTAAAGGGATTATAACGTGCAAGCACACTGCTGCGGTCACTCTTCAGCACAAAGCATTCGTTGGGACGAATGATGTCCTTAAAATCGAACTCGTTGATGTCCAGTCCTTCTTTGGAAGAATAAATGCGGTCTATCAGCGCAGGGTCAATACCCTCGAACACTTCATTCGACTTTTCGAATATATCCACATTGATTACCTTATCATTGATGTAGTCTTCGCACAGCAGACCGATGGAACGCGCCTTCATGCGCAGATTCACGTCTTTCGTGACAAGGATGGTTTTCATTTTAGGCTTTTTGGTGGAAAGCCAGTCCACTACCGACAGAATCTGATGGTCGGGGATGCGTTCGGGAAAGGAATCACGTACCCGGGGAGAGTCCACCATGCCTGCCACCACAAACAGACGGCCCAAGCCCTCTCCCAATGGCGCCCCTTTGGTGAACAGATTGTCATCGGTAATCAAATCTAGCTCACGGACAAACTCACGCGCATTGAAATTAATCTGCTCATTACCTTTCTTGAATTTGTCCAGTTCTTCAAGGACTACGATGGGAAGATAAATGTCATTCTCTTGAAAATTCTTCAAACAGTTATAATCGTGAAGAATCACATTCGTATCAATCACAAAATTTTTCTTAGCTCCCATACACGTTAGATTTAAATTGTTAATACCTTTGCATAAGCTTAAGATAAGCTACACTGCAAGCAATTTCAAGCAAGCTTGATTGCGTCCGGTTTGCATTATCTTTGTCGCTTTTAAAGATAACAAATTAATAGGGAGAAAGGATTGCTTCTCCGTTAAATATTATAAAAGATGGATTATCAGGACACTTTAACTTACTTATATAACAGTGTGCCCATGTTTCAGCAAGTGGGCGGCTCAGCATACAAGGAGGGGTTGGAAAATACTCTGACCCTGGACGAACATTTCGGACATCCCCACCGCAGTTTCCGCAGCATTCATGTGGCCGGTACCAACGGAAAGGGTTCCTGCTCGCATACGCTTGCCGCCATACTGCAAGAAGCGGGATATAGGGTCGGACTCTACACCTCGCCCCACCTGGTGGATTTCCGGGAGCGCATCCGGATTAACGGACAGCCTATACCCGAGGAATACGTCATCCGTTTTGTAGCGCAGGAACGTGGATTCTTCGAACCCCTCCACCCCTCCTTCTTTGAGCTGACCACTGCCATGGCCTTCCGCTACTTTGCGGATGAAAAGGTGGATGTAGCCGTAATCGAGGTGGGACTCGGCGGACGCCTGGACTGCACCAATATCATCCGTCCGGATGTATGCATCATCACCAACATCAGTTTTGACCATACCCAATTCCTGGGGGACACCTTGGCAAAAATCGCAGGAGAGAAGGCAGGAATCATTAAAAGCGGTATCCCCGTTGTAATCGGCGAGACCACTCCCGAAACGAAATCGGTGTTTCTGGAAAAAGCGCAGGCGACGGGTGCTCCTATCTACTTTGCCGAAGAGAACGACCGTGAGGACTATCCCGGAATAGAATACGAACTGAAAGGGCTCTACCAGCAGAAAAATGCCCGGACCGTACTCACCGCCCTCCCGCTACTGAAAGAAGCCGGCTACCGGCTGGACGGACAAGCAGTGCGCAGTGGCTTTGCCCGTGTGGCGGAACTGACGGGCTTGATGGGACGCTGGCAAAAACTGCAGGACTCGCCCACCCTGATTTGTGACACCGGCCACAATGTGGGAGGCATCACCTACATTACAGAACAACTGAAGCAACAGACTTACCGACAGCTACACATCGTCATAGGCATGGTGAATGACAAGGATATACGGGGGGTACTGGCCTTGCTACCCCGGGAAGCGACCTACTACTTCACCAAAGCCAGCGTGAAGCGGGCATTGCCCGAAAGCGAACTGCAGGAGCTGGCCGCAGCAGCTGGCCTGAAAGGGCATTGCTATCCTGACGTACCCGCCGCCGTGCGGGCCGCACAAGAAAAAAGCCTCCCGGAAGATTTCATCTTCGTGGGAGGCAGCAGTTTCATTGTGGCCGACTTGTTAGCGAACCGCGATGCACTCAATCTCTACTAAGGCGTCTTTAGGCAGCGCCTTCACTGCCACAGCCGAACGTGCCGGGAAAGCACCGTCAAAATAAGTGGCATATACCTTGTTCATATCAGCGAACAAGGACATGTCTGCCAGGAAAACGGTTGTCTTCACAATATTTGCCATGCCCAGGCCTGCCTCTTCCAGAATATGCTTTATATTCTCCAAGGACTGGCGGGCTTGCGCTTCCGCACCTTCAGCCATCACTCCGGTAGCTGCGTCAATAGGCAACTGACCTGATACAAATACCATTCCGCCGGCTTCGATAGCTTGGCTATAAGGGCCTATGGCGCCCGGTGCCTTCTGGCTGCAAATCACTTTCTTCATGATTGTCAAAGTTTGTTTTTATTAATAATCGGGTCTATTTTCTTTTTTCTCATAAAAAAATCCGAAGTATATGCAGTATTCCGGAAATCCACGCATTTTATAAATAAAACAACGTAATTTCACTCATAACCTGTTATACCTAGACTTAACTCATTTAACACGGGGGAGTTCCCCAAAACAGAGGCTCTGCTTGCGAAAGTAGAGCCTTTATTCTATCCCATCCCTTTACTTGCAATGCTTCTCTATCAAAGCATCCACATTGGGATCACCCAATTCCTTTGCCTTGGCAAAGCTGGCACAAGCTTCCTTGTCCTTCTTCATCTGCAGCTGGGCGATACCCATCAGACGGTAGGCTTCGGCATATTTAGGGTCTTTCTCCAGAGCAGCCTTCAGCACATTCAACGCCTCCTCGTAACGTCCCACGCGAAGATTCACCACTGCCAGTTCGGCACGGTAGGTCAAATCTTCCGGATTCAGTTCGATGGCCTTCGCCATATCGTCCAGCGCACGCTGGTACTGCTTGGCCTTCAAGGCAGCCTGCTCACGGTAATAGTAGAACATGTCGTTCACTTTACCGTTCACGGCATTGTAATAGGCATCATAATCCAACATGGCATTACGCGCCTGGTATGCATTCATACGGGCTTGGGCACGCTCCAGCAAGTAAGGGGCGGCTTCCTCCGTATAGGGCTGGGTAAAGCGGGCCACACAACTGTCCATCAGAGCCAGTACCTCTTCGGCAGGCGCCTGCATCAGTTCCTTGGTCTTGGCAGCACTGAAGAAGGTAGCCGGAGAGGCCAGAATTGTCTTATTCACTTTATCATAGCTGGTAAATGCCGACGGATAGTCCTGCTTGGCAAACAGGATGTCACCCTCCAACTGGACATAAACCGGAAGCTCGTCAATGGCTATCGCTTTCCGTACCTCGTCCAGAGCCTTGTCGAGCGACCAGTCCTTATAAACTTTCTCGGGCTTGCCCAATGCATAATTATAGATTATCTTGGCCCGGTTGTAATACACATCATCTTTCTTTGCGGCAACCTCCAAAGCCTTATCCATATCTGCGGCGACCTTATCCATGGAAGCATCTTCACGGGACATGAACAGATGCTGGGAAGCACGGCGCAGATAACCGTCGGCACTGGCAGGATATTGTGCAATGAAATCGTTCAGAGTCTCCATATACTTCTCCGGAGACAGTTGGGAAGAAGCCATGTAGAGGAACACCAAAGCCTGCTCTTCGGTATCGGGCAATGCCTTCTTGATACCGATGCCCTTCAATGACATATCTCCATAAGACAATGCGGAGATATTCTGTGACATGGCGAAATTGGCATCAATGGCATAGCAGATGGTAGCCGTGTCTTGTCCGGAGGACTTCTGCGCAAGGCCGAAGACCTGCCCGTCCACAGTCATCAGCGGACAACTCACCATCTTGTCCTTCAAACGCATATCAAGTGTATAATAGGAATAGTTACCGGAAATCTTATCAGCTTCCTTTACTTTCCCGGCAGTGAAGGAACGGTCCTTCTGGGTGGAATAAGGCAGCAGATATACATCCGCGCCGGCAGCCGGAGCCAC
>ENA-ORSJ01002934-ORSJ01002934.1-human-gut-metagenome-genome-assembly--contig:-NODE-2934-length-10374-cov-8.673709_pt1 | contig 10374 bp, 8 predicted proteins | sample MGYA00242191_ERZ509158 | MGnify/ENA primary metagenome ERZ509158 (study PRJEB26280, sample SAMEA2338623) | human gut metagenome | biome: human gut; feature: human-associated habitat; material: faeces... | reverse complement strand
CTGCCTTCGTGTAGGTGGAACCTACGTCGCATCCGCCAAAGTATTTCATAGTATTTAAATCCTTTCCTTCAATTCAAAAAAGTTTACATGCACACGTCGTCCGCGAAGTCAAGCAGAGTCTCGTCGACCGGGGTGGCGTGCATGACGGTGTCCATATAGCTGGAGACCGTGTCGCGCATGGTGCGGCGCGAAACGGTGCGCGGATCCATCAGGTCGTGCGGGATCCAGATCAGGTGCAGACCCAGCTCGCGGCCCTGCTCGTCGAGCAGGCCCTGAACGGTGGCCATGTTCTTGCACGCGACGTGCTGCCACATGATGACGATGTTTGTGTTCCACGCCTCGCACTGACGCCAGAGCTCGGTGACGACGTTGTGGTAACCGCCGTTGGTGTGGCGGCGCATGACCATGCGCTCGTACAGGCGGGCCATGTCACGCAGGGCCTCGGTCTCGTCGGTGGTGTTGAGGTGCTTGGTGTAGTTGAGAGATTCCATCTCAACGACGACGTTGATGCCCCAGCTGTTGGCCAGCCAGTTGGAGAAGTTGGCGTAGTAGTGCGGCGGGCAGCTCCAGGTGATAGCACGATAGCGCATCTTGTTGCGCCAGGCCTGCTCCTTGTTCTTGTAGCCCTTGAGGAGGATCTTGTTGACCTTCTCGCAGGACTTGATGGTACGCGGATCGAGGCCGCCGTCCATCTCATAGCACCACTTGCGGAACAGCTCGTAGGTCGGGCCGATCAGCTGCGGATAAGCGGTCTTGTTGATCTCCCACTTCTGCAGCTCGTAGTCGGTCTCGGTGTTGAAGCGCTTCATAGCGGTGAAGTAAGCATCCCAGTTCCACTTCTCGCCGGTCTGCTTCTCAATGAAGCGGATGCACGCCTTGACGTCTTCCACAGCGGCGTCGAGCGTCAGCTCGTCCTCGTAGCGGACGGGGAAGCACAGGTGATGCACCGGGATTTCGGGGAAGCGGCGGGCGAAGTAGCTGGATGCCATGACGGAACCGTCGCACGGCATGGAGCTGGAGATGTAGCAGCTGCCCAGATGCGGCAGAGCGTCGATGACGAGCGCGCCGCACTCGGACGTCGGAACCGGGCAGGTATCGGCCGGGAGACCGAAGGACTCGACGGCGTCGATGTACGGGATGCAGGTGAGCTGGTCGATCTCGGAGACCAGGAACACCGGCAGCAGCTGGTGCGGGATGCCGTACAGGGTCGGGAAGCCGGCCATGATCTGCGCCATGGTCATCTCGTCGATCAGAACGAGCTTGCTGTTGAGTTCGTCGCAGTTGCCGTTGCGCTTATCGCCCTTGGCGAGAATAACGAGGTTCTCGGCGACGTAGCGATAGATGCAGTAGATAAGCTCGTGGCTCATGCGCAGGTTGGAACCGCGCAGACCCAGGATGTTCTTGTCCATGAAGCTGTGGCAGCAGAAGTAGGACACCATCCAGCGATAGTGCAGCGTCTGGTTCAGAGCCGGGATCAGATCCTTGGAGAAGGACATGAGCAGCATGACCCACAGACGAGCCCATTCATAGAAGTCATAGGCCGTGTCTTTGATACCGCGCCACTCACGGCGGACGGTGCACATGGCGCCGTCGCGATACAGGCGGCCGAGGTGACGCTCACCGTTGAGGATGAGGTCGATCTTATCCTTCATAGAGGCAGCCGCGAAGGCCTTGTACTCTTCTTTGATACGGTCACGGTCGGAAATGAGAATGTTCTTCCAGCCCTCGCCGAACTTTTTCCAGTCGGTCGCCTTGAACATGTCCCAGAAGATGCCGCCGACCAGTTTCAGGTTCTCTGCCTGAGCAGCCCAGTCCATATTGTCTTTCGCTTTGAAGAATTTCGGATTGGGATATTTCACCTTGCCCATTACTTGGCACCCCTTTCTCTCTGGATCTTCTTGATCTCCAGGCTCTCCACGAACGCCTGAACGCGCGTGCGGAGCTGACCCGAGTAGCCGTTGTTATACACACGGTCGATACTCAGGATCGGCCAGCCGTACTCGGTGTTCATGACGTAGCTCGCCAGAGCACGCTCGAAGCCCCAGTAGTCGCAGTACTTCATCTGCTCGTAGATGATGCCGTCCGCCTTGTACTCGCGCGCCAGACGGTCAGCCGTCTCGCGGCGCTGGTGCACCTTCTCATCGGAGATGTAACGAGCGCACTCGCTGGTCTCCATGTAGTGGCGGCAGATCTGACGCAGGACGTCTTCCTCGTCGTTGAGCTCGATGACCTCGCGGCCCGGCGTGCTGCCGAAGCAGAAACGGTCGGACACGATGAGTGCGCCGCAGCCCTCGATGAGCTTTGTCAGGCTGGGATCGTCGATCTCGCTGCCGACGATGGCCACGCGGGCGCGGTACGGATTTTTGGCGTCCGGCTTGCGCTTTTTGAGCTCGGCGAGCGTCTCGCGCAGGTAGGGCAGGATGAGCGCCTTGGGGCAGGTATAACTCACAAGGTTGAGGATGTGGAACTCGTAGCCCGTGATGATCGGGTTGTCGAGCTTGCGCATCTCAGCAATTTCGCTGATGATCTTGCAGACCTCGTTGTGCTCGGCGACGGCCTTGCGCAGCGCCTCGTCGGACGTATCAACGCCGAAGGTCTCGGTCAGACGGTTGAGCACGTGCTCGCGCATCTGCGTGGTGTAGGAATCAATGTAGTAATCGGTCACCTTGAGCGGCATGTCGGTATGCGTGACAAAGAATTTCTCCTTGCTGTTGACCTTCAGGACCTCGAAGTGCTCCATGGAGCGGTTCATGGCCGAGCAGGCGTCCACGCCGATCATCGCATCCAGGAACTGGTAGCCGCCCTCGATTGCACGCTCGACGAGCGCACGTGCGTAGTCACAGGTATAGTTGGACATGTAGTACGTCGAGATATCCAGCGAACCGGTCTTGGGTGCTCTGAGTCGCACAGAGATGCAGTTGTCTACGTTGAGGAGGACCTCCGGAATGTGATAGCAGGTGTAGCCGAGGACGATGCTGCCGCTCTCCTGCGCCTGCCGCACCAACTCGTTGTTGGCGTCTTCCAGAAGGTTTTCAAAGTAGATCAGATGCTTCAGATCTTTCAAATGTTTCCCCTTCCTTCCTGATGGTTGTTGTTTCTTGCTCTGGTATTACCAGAAATCAGCATTATCATATAGCAGTATTCCTGAAAAAGCAATGCTATGTGTCTCGATTTTAACATTTTCGGAACTATGCCGACATTTTCGCTTGACAGTCCGTCAATATGATGATAAATTCAAAACGAAAAGCACTTGGTAATACCAAATACATTTCGGGAGTGGATACGATGGGATTTGACAAGATCGAGGCGGTCTCGCTCACGGATCAGTTTGTTCATAAGGTCGAGAGCATGATCATTTCCGGGGAACTGATGCCCGGCGACCAGCTGCCGCCGGCGCGGGAGCTGAGCGCGCGCATGGGCGTGAGCCGGCCGGTGATCTCGGCCGGGCTGATCGAGCTGGAGAAGATGGGCTTCGTGGAGATCGTGACGCGTCAGGGCGTGTACGTCAGCGATTACCGCAAGACCGGCTCGCTCGATACGCTCACGGCGCTGCTGAACTATAACGGCGGTGTCATGCGCGACGATGAGGTGCGCTCGCTTATGGAGGTGCGCAGCGCGAACGAGTGCCTGTGCGTGAAGCTGGTGGTCGAGCGCGCCACGCAGGACGAGCTCGATGGGCTTGCGCCCATGCTGGACGCGATCAAGGACGCCAAAACCGACCGGGAGGGCGCCGAGGCGACGTTTCAGTTCCACCACGCGCTGAGCGTTTTGTCGCGCAATACGTTTTTGCCGCTGCTGTATAACTCCATCCACAGCTACGGGCTGCACTTCTGGAGCCTGTACCGCCAGCGCTACGGCGCCAACCGCCTGTATCAGAATAAGCTCGAGCTCTACCGCGCGCTGCTCGACCGCGACGCCGAGCGCGCACAGGCGTTCACCTCCGATATGCTCGACGGCGTTGCCAACGGCGCGTTCTCGCTCTATAGTCATCCCGATCAGACGTCACACAGCGTATGAAAAAACCGCAGGGCCCGGTAGGGCTCTGCGGTTTTTGACAGCCGGTTGGGAAGAAGAGGTGAAAACCTTGTGAGTACCGGCGAGCCGTTCACGGGCGTGTAAGGGTGGCCACGCACCGGGCGCCGGGGATCGTACACAGCAGTGACCATCCCGCCGTGGTAATACCACATGACGCGGCATCATCGTAACCCGGATCTGTGCGGATGGCAAGCGGAAAATGCAAAATTGATAAATAATCAGCAATGTGTTCCTGCGCGATGGTCGGAAACTATGAAAAACATAGAATTCACACGCCACCTTTTCTGGTAATACCAAATATCCAGCCGTGGGCGAGCGGCACGTTCGCCGTTTGCGGTGCGCTTGCCGGGCCTGCATGGGAAGTACGCGGCCGCGTCAGATGACGTAGTCGTTCGCGGCGCGTGCCGTCTGCTGCTCGAGCAGGTCCTGCAGCGTGATGCCGTCGAGGTAGTTGCAGATGACGCGCTCCAGCCCTTCCCACATGGGCAGGGTGGCGCACTCTCCGCAGCGCGGACATGGATTCGGATGCTGGTCGAGGCAGGCCACGGGCGCGAGCCCGCCCTCGGTCAGGCGCAGGATCTCACCGACGGTGTAATCCTGCGGGGCACGGGCCAGCCGGTAGCCGCCCTGATAGCCGCGCGTGGTGCGCAGAATGTTGGATTTGCCCAGCATGGGCACGATCTGCTCCAGATATTTTTTCGAGATCTCCTGCCGCTGCGCGATGTCCTTGAGCGCAACATAGCCGTCGCCCTGATGCGTGGCCAGATCGAGCATCATGCGCAGGGCATACCGGCCTTTTGTAGATATTTTCATGGGTAGTCCCCCTTTAAATTACATACTATAATAATAACATATGCTTACTAGGCTTTCAAGCGGTTTCTGGCGCACCTGCGCAGGCGGTCGTCCTGCTTGACAGCGGCTTGGCAAGCCACTATAATAAGGACAGATTTCCGGCCGGGACGCGCCGTGTGCGTGCATACGGCCGGAAGTCTGTGCGTTTAGCGGCAAATTATGCGCTCGGAGGGGCTCATGGACAGCAGAAAGAAAAAGCTCACGCAGTATGTCGTGCCGACGATTCTCGGCAACTGCGCTTATTTTCTCTTTACGATCATTGACGGCATTTTTGTCGGGCAGGGCGTCGGCACGGATGCGCTCGGCGCGGTCAATCTGGTCTGGCCGTTTGTGATGGTGCTCAACGCCATCATCATGCTCACGGTCGTCGGCGGCGTGACGGTCTCGGCCGTGCGCATCGGCCGCGGGGACATTGCCGGCGCAAATCAGGCGTTCATGCACTCGCTTGCCGGCACGCTGACGGCCGCGATCATTATGACGCTCATCGGCACGTGTCTCACGTCTCAGATCGCAACGCTGCTCGGCGCAAACGAGACCTATCATCGGCTCGTGTGCGACTACCTGTTCTGGTATTCGCTTTTCGCGGTGCCGTCGGGGCTGATGACGTTCATGAACAACTACTGCCGCAACGACGGTTCGCCCGTGCTCGTAAGCGTGGGCTCCACGATCGCGACGGTCATCAACATCTTCCTCGACTGGCTGTTTGTGTTCCCGCTGCAAAAAGGACTCATGGGCGCGGCCATTGCGACCGGCATCTCGCAGACGTGCGGTATGCTGATCGTATCGACGCACTTCATCCTGCGCCGCGGCCAGCTGCGGGTGGGCCGGTTTCGTTTTTCGGGCAAGCTCGCGCGCAAGCTGCTTTTGCGCGGTACGCCGGAGGCCATCGCGCAGTTTGCCGTCCCGGTGGCGACGCTGTGTACGAACTACGTCCTGCTTGGCCGCCTTGGCGACATGGCCGTGAACGCCTATTCGATCATCTGCTACGTGGCGTCGTTTTCCGCGGCCATCTTCATCGGCGTCTCGAGCGGCCTGCAGCCGCTGCTCGGCCAGAGCTATGGTGCGAAGGACGCGCAGGAGCTCCGGTGGTATTTTCGCGCGGGCGTGCTCATTGACCTGATCGGCAGCACGCTCATCAACGTGGTGCTGCTGTTCGTCGGCGGGCCGATCTGCAAAATGTTCGGTGCCGATGCGTTGACGCTCGCCTGCACGGTGCAGTACATGCCGCGCTATGCCTGGGGCTTTATCATCATGAGCGTGAACACACTCATATCGGCCTATCTCTATTCGACCAAGCGCACGAAGCAGGCGGTCATTTTGAACCTGTGCCGCAGCTTCCTGCTTGACAGCGCGGTTATTTTTGCCGTGCCGGCCATTTTTGGCGGCAACGCTGTCTGGTTGACAATGGGCATCTATGAGGGGCTGGCGCTGCTGCTCGGCGTTGTGCTCCTGCGCACGTCGGAGCGCAACGGCATCGTGTTTCGCTGAAAATGCATACGAAACGGCCGCCGGTTTCGGACCGGCGGCCGTTTGCTGCCCGAATTTATTTGCCCACGCAAAAGCGCGCGAAGATGCGGTTCGTGATGTCCTCGCGGATGGAGGCGCCCGTCAGTTCGCCGATGGCGGCCATGGCCTCCTCGGCCTCCGTGAGCACGGCGTCGGGCGTCATGCCCAGCAGCATCGCCTCGCGCGCGGCGCGCAGCGACTCCAGCGCGCGGCCGATGGCCTCGGCATGGCGAGCGTTCGTGAGGATCTCGCCGGCCGGCGCGTCCGGGGCGGGGAAGCGCTCCGCGACTGCCTGCTCGAGTGCCTCCAGACCCGTGCGCTCTTTTGCCGAGAGCATGCACACGGCGTCAAACTGCGCCGCCAGCGTATCCGGCTGCACGGCGGCGGGCAGATCGGCCTTGTTGAGCACCGCGATGCGCACCGGCGCTGCCTGCGCGGCCGCGATGACCTGCCGGTCATCATCGTCGAGCGGCCGCGCCGCGTCAAACACCGCGATGGCGAGCGCCGCGTCCGCCGCTGCGTCCAGTGCCCGGTGCACGCCGATGGCCTCCACGGGGTCGGCCGTGTCGCGCAGCCCGGCGGTATCGGTCAGGCGCAGGAGCACGCCGCCGAGCGTTACGCGCGCGTCGATCGTGTCGCGGGTCGTGCCGGGTACGTCCGTCACGATGGCGCGCTCGTAGCCGAGCAGGGCGTTGAGCAGGGAGGACTTGCCCGCGTTTGGCCGGCCGAGGATCACGGCCGGAACGCCGCCGTGGAGCACATTTGCGCGGGAAAACGTGTCCAGCAGTCGCTGGAGCTGGTCGATGCAGTCGGTCAGCGTGGCCTCGTAGGCGCTGAGCTGAAAGTCCGGGATGTCCTCGTCCGGGTAGTCAATCACGGCGTGGTAGTGGCTGGCGATGTCCTGCAGCGCATCATATACGGCCTGCGCGCGCCGCAGCACCGCGCCGCCGAGCTGCCCGGCGGCATTTTTCGCATCCAGCGTGGTTTCGGCGTGGATGAGGTCGATGACGGCTTCTGCCTGCGTGAGATCCATGCGGCCGTTGAGGAAGGCGCGCTTCGTGAATTCACCCGCCAGCGCCTGCCGCGCCCCGGCGGCGAACAGCGCCTGCAGTCCCGCGCGCAGCACGGCCGGCGAGCCGTGGCACTGCAGCTCGGCCGTGTCCTCGCCGGTGTAGCTGTGCGGGGCGCGGCTGACGGTGCACAGGCAGAGGTCGAGCGTTTGGCCGTCGGTGTCGCAAAAAGCGCCGTAGACGAGCTTGCGATCCGGTGCTTCGGACATGGGGCGGCCGTTCGCCGGGCGAAACACGCGGTCGATAACGGTGAGCACCCCGTCACCGGACAGACGCAGGATGCCGATCGCGGACAGGACGTTGCCGGTCGCAATGGCGGCGATCGTATCAGACATGAGAAAACTCCTTTGTGCAGATCGGCGGAGCCGCTGGCTCCGCCGATCCGATCGTTTTATGATTGTGTTTGCGAGCGCAGGCTCGCTTCCCGCAGCCGCATGAAAACCGTGGCGGCCTGTGCGCGCGTGGCAAGTCCGCGTGGGTTGAAGTAACCCCGCTCATCACCGGCGATGATCCCGGTCGTGCGCATGAGCTCCACACCGTCGCGCGCCCAGTCGGAGACCGCGTTCATATCCCGCAGCGTGACAGGGTCGGTGATCGTGGGAAGTGCTTTTCCGGTGCTCTGCACATAGCGCGCGATGATGGTCGCCATCTGTTCGCGCGTGATCGGCGTGTTCGGTTCAAAGCGCCCGCTGCTCATACCGTTGACGATGTTTTGCTGCGCGGCCCATTCGACATACGGCGCGTACCAGCTCCCGGGCGTGACATCGGTGAAGGAAACGCTCGTGTAGTCCGCTTCGTTGATCTGCACAAGCCGGCCCAGCACCGTCACGAACATGGCGCGCGTGAGCGCGTCATTCGGCGCGAAACATCGGCCGCCGACGCCGTCCATGAGACCGTTGGCAGCAACGTATTCCACGGCATCAGCGTACCATGCACCGGCGGGCACATCCACGAAGCGCGTGACGGAAGCGCTCGCTGACACAAGCAGCGAGACGGTCTGCTCGCAGGTAATGGTCGCCCGGAGATTTTCACAGGCGATGTAGCGGTGCGCCGTGTGCAGCGCGCCGGAGGCGGCCTTTTTGCCGTCGGTCGTGTCGACGAGCACACCGGCGGAAATGGTCACGCCGGCGCTCCCGCTCAGAACGGTGAAGCAGTCGCCGGTCTTGAGCGCGACTGTGCTGCCGGCGTTGAGCGTGCAGATGCGGCTCTTGGCGGCGGTGCTGTGCAGCGCCGCGTCATGCGTCTGCAGGGCTTTGTCCAGTGCGGCCTGCGCGGCGGAATGCGCCGTGGCCTCGGCGTGGCTCAGCACCGCAGACGACCAGCTGTCCACAAAGCTGTGCGACAGCAGCGGATCCTGCCGACTGCCGGCGTCGGCAGCCAGAGCGGGCGCCGTGCCGGCAAGCAGCATCAGCGTCAGCAGCAACGAGATCAGTCGCTTGATTTTCAAGGGGCAGACCTCCTTTGCGGGCTGTCAGGCCTTCTTGTTCTTCGCAGCGCGGGCCTCGGCCTCGTCCTGGCTTTCGGCAATGTAGTAGCCGAGCGCCAGCAGGCTGTCGGAGAAGTGGATGTTTTCGATGATCGGGTCGGCATCTTTGATCTGCAGTTCCGTGTTCGTGAAGTTCCAGATGGCCTTCACGCCGACGGAGCAAATCTCATTGGCGACGTCGTTGGCCATGGCCCTCGGCACACAGAGAACGGCGACGTCCGGCTGGAGCTCGGCAAGAATGTTGTCGAGCGTGGAGAAGTCATGCACCACGATGCCGTGCATTTCCTTGCCGATGAGGTCGGGGTTGATGTCGAACGCGGCCTTGAGGGTGAAGCCGTACTGCTCGAAGCAGAAGTTCTCCACCAGCGCGCGGCCGATGTTGCCGACGCCGACCAGAACGGCCGAGTAGTTGCGATCCATGCCAAGGATCTTGGCGACCTCGCCGCGCAGCGCCACAACGTTGTAGCCATAGCCCTGCTGGCCGAACTCACCAAAGCAGCTGAAATCCTGACGGATCTGCGAGGGGGTCAGGCCCATCTGGCGGCCCAGCTCGCCGGAAGAGATGCGCTCGATCCCGGCAGCATTCAGATCGTCAAGCTTCCGGAGATAGCGGGGCATTCTTCTGATGACATTGTTCGATACTTTGATACGTTTCACGAGTCATTATCCTCCTGATGGCAAAAGACACCATATTGTTAAGAAATACATCTGTTTGTTACGAAAATAGCAAGGTACAAGCAGACAAGATAAATTATAACACACGTTTTCGCGTGTTTCAAGTAAATGGTTGCCAAGGATGTTCGAAAAATTGTGGTTTTTTGTCGTCGTTTTGCAGCAAATGATTGAAAAATGGCGATTGGGAGAGCGGGAGCGCGTGCAAGTGAAAACCCGGCAGGCGTTTGCCTGCCGGGTCAAAGGAGCCGATCCTGGTGTTCAGTTTTCCGGAAGGCCCGTCAGCCGGCAAAACTCTGCGGCGGCGTCGGGCACGCGGTAATACTGTGTATCCGTGCTGCTGACGAAGACCACGTCCTTGCCGTCGCACCAGACGGTCACACGTGTGGTCACGCCGTCGGCGCTGGTCTCTTCCAGCACGCACAGCGGTGTCCGGTCGGCATCGAGCGGCTGTACCGGCTGCGTCCGCACCAGAAGCGCAGACAGCGCCTCGATGGTCTTGCGGTCGGAGATGTGCAGTGTCGTGCTGTCCGCGCTGCTTTCCGCCGGGACGGAGAAGAGCAGACTGCTGACGCTGTCGTCGAGCACCGGCGCGCTTTCCGGAGCGAGGAGACTGTCCTGCTTCCGACCATCCGCATCCTCTTCCTTGACGGAGGGAGACAGGGTCACGGTTGGCGCCTGCGCATTGTCGAGCGCGGTGTCGGCGCCGCTCGGCTGGCTTCTGTGCGGCACGAACCAGAGCGTTGCACCGAG
>ENA-ORSJ01002929-ORSJ01002929.1-human-gut-metagenome-genome-assembly--contig:-NODE-2929-length-10394-cov-2.842925_pt1 | contig 10394 bp, 9 predicted proteins | sample MGYA00242191_ERZ509158 | MGnify/ENA primary metagenome ERZ509158 (study PRJEB26280, sample SAMEA2338623) | human gut metagenome | biome: human gut; feature: human-associated habitat; material: faeces... | reverse complement strand
CTTGCCGTTGCCGAAAAGTATCATCTGGCACTCTCAGCACAGGCCCGGGCCCTGCTGGCGCAGGAAACGCCCAAAACGCTGGACAATGTGACCACCCGGATCACCGGCAGCGTGCGGGAGCTTTGCCGTGCCGCGGCCAGTGCCTGCCGGAATCTGGGATATGAACCGGTTCTCCTGACCGACCAACTCTGCTGCGAAGCACGGGAAGCAGGCAGCTTTCTTGGCTCCATTGTTCGCACCCAGGCAGGGCAGGGGAAAAAGCTGGCCTTTATCGCAGGCGGGGAAACGGTGGTGCACCTGACCGGCAAAGGGCTGGGCGGGCGCAATCAGGAGCTTGCTCTGGCCGCTGCTCCGGCGCTGGCCGGACAAAACGCGGCAGTGTTCTCGGTGGGCAGTGACGGCACTGACGGCCCCACCGATGCTGCCGGCGGCTATGTGGATGGTGACACCCTCTCCGCACTGACCGCCAAGGGCTGGAATGTGTTCGACACCCTGCAGAACAACGACGCCTACCATGCACTGAAAGCTGTGGACGGCCTGATCATCACCGGCGCTACTGGCACGAATGTCAATGATGTTGCCGTGGCGCTGGTGGGGGAGAAGTAAAAATGTGATTCTGGTATGAAAGAGGGGGAGGCTTCCATGTACGTTGATTGGGAATACTACAAAATTTTCTATTATGTGGCGAAGTATCAGAACTTTACGAAAGCGGCGCGGGTGCTGGGCAACAACCAGCCCAACATCACCCACTCGATGAACCGGCTGGAAAGCCAGCTGAACTGTGTGCTCTTTACCCGCTCCAACCGGGGCGTCACCCTGACGCCGGAGGGCGAGATGCTCTACTCCCGCATCGCCTCGGCGGCGGTGCAGATACAGGACGCGGAGGAAGAGCTGAGCGCCAGCGCTACCCTCGAGCACGGCTCCATCAGCATCAGCGCGACGGAGACGGCGCTGAACATCTATCTGGCCGAAAAGCTGCGGACGTTCCACACCGAGTATCCCGGCATCCGGCTGCGCATCTCGAACCACTCTACGCCCCAGGCGGTGCAGGCTGTGAAGAACGGAGAAGTGGATTTTGCCGTCATCTCCACCCCGGCAGAGGTGGAACAGGGCCTGAAGATGGTGGAACTGAGACCGTTTTATGAAGTTCTGGTGGGCGGAAAGACCTTCACTGCTCTGGCCAGCCAGCGCCTGACGCTGAAGGAACTGAGCTGCTATCCGCTCATCTCTCTCAGCGATGAGAGCATGACCCGGAATTTCTACCGGCAGTTCTTCCTCGACCACGACGCCGTGCTCCGGCCCGACACCGAGGCAGCCACCACCGACCAGATGCTCACATTGGTGAAAAGTGAGCTGGGCCTTGCCTTCGTGCCGGAACCAATGGCAAAAGAGCTTCTGGCCCGCGGCGAGCTTGTCGAGCTGCATCTGCAGGAGATCATTCCATCCCGCTCTATCTGCCTCATCTACGACCATCACCGTCCGCTGAACACGGCGGCCCGGAAGTTCCAGCAGATGCTGACAAAAGCGGAGCCAGGCCAGACGGCAGCGCCGAAGCAGGCGGAGGGCGTCTCTTTCACATCCCAATAAAATGATTTGTCGTTGTCCCATACCGGAAAGCCGCGGCCTGCAGAGGCCCGGGCCTCATCGAATTCATCTGGCGCAAAAAGGCCAAAGGGAAGGAAAAACAGAATGATAGACAAAATGCTCGTGCGCGGGGCAAAGGTACACAACCTGAAAAACATCGACGTGGACATCCCGCTGAACAAGATCGTGGGCATTGCGGGCGTGTCGGGCTCGGGCAAATCCTCGCTGGCGCTGGGGGTGCTGTATGCCGAAGGCTCCCGCCGGTATCTGGAGGCGCTGTCCACCTACACCCGCCGCCGGATGACCCAGGCTTCGAAAGCCTCGGTGGAAGAGGTGCTGTATGTCCCGGCGGCGCTGGCGCTGCACCAGAGGCCGGGCGTACCGGGCATCCGCAGCACCTTCGGCACCGGCACGGAGCTTTTGAACAGCCTGCGGCTCATGTACTCCCGCCTCGCAAGCCACCGCTGCCCGAACGGGCATTACATCCCGCCGACGCTGGCTGTTGCGGCGGGCAGGGAGCTGGTCTGCCCGGAGTGCGGTGCGCATTTCTATGCGCCGTCGGCGGAGGAGCTGGCTTTCAACTCTCAAGGGGCCTGCCAGAAGTGCGGCGGCACAGGCAGCGTCCGGACGGTGGACATCGCGTCGCTGGTGCCGGACGACTCGCTGACCATTGACGGCGGCGCAGTGGCCCCGTGGAACAGCCTGATGTGGTCGCTGATGACAGATGTCTGCCGGGAGATGGGCGTGAGGACGGATGTGCCGTTCCGCGACCTGACCGAACAGGAAAAGGACATCGTCTACCACGGTCCGGCAGAGAAAAAGCATATCTTCTACCACGCCAGGAACTCGAACCAGGCCGGCGAGCTGGACTTTACCTATTACAACGCCATCTACACCGTAGAAAATGCTCTTGCAAAGGTCAAGGATGACAAGGGCATGAAGCGGGTGGAAAAGTTCCTGCGGGAAGATGTCTGCCCCGAGTGTCACGGCTCACGTCTCTCAGCGGCGGCGCGTGCGCCGAAGCTGCGGGGCATCTCGCTGGACGAAGCCTGCCAGATGACGCTGGAAGCCCTCGTGGAGTGGGTGAAGGGCGTGCCGGGCAGCCTGCCGGAAGAGATGCGCCCGATGGCAGAGAGCATCTGCGAGGCATTCGAAAGTACCGCCAAACGGCTGATGGACTTAGGTCTGGGCTATCTGACGCTTGACCGCTCGGCCTCGACCCTTTCCACCGGTGAGCGCCAGCGGATGCAGCTGGCCCGGGCCGTCCGCAACCGCACCACCGGCGTGCTCTATGTGCTGGATGAGCCGTCCATCGGCCTGCATCCGTCGAACATCGTGGGCCTGACCGGCGTGATGCACGACCTCGTGGCCGACGGCAACTCGGTCATTCTGGTGGACCACGACACCCAGATCCTGAAAGAGGCCGACTGGGTGATCGAGATGGGGCCGGAAGCGGGAGCTAAGGGTGGACATGTCATTGCCGAAGGGACGATAGCTGATTTGGAGGCAAAGCCGGAGTCCCAGATCGGGCCGTTCCTCTCCGGAAAAGCTGAGACAAAGCTGCGCCGGTGTGCCGGGACAGGGGAGATGTTCGCAGAGGGGGCTATCCATCTCTCCACCAGAAGCATCCACACGGTCAAGCCTTTGGAGCTGGACATTCCCAAGGGGCGGCTCACCGTGGTAACGGGCGTGTCCGGCTCCGGCAAAACGACGATGGTGCTGGAAAGCCTCGTACCGGCGCTGGAAGCAAAGATAAACGGCAGCGCCCTCCCGGCACATATCCGGGAGATTCGCGCCGAGGGCATCGCGCACGTCAAGCTCATCGACGCGACGCCCATCGGCATCAATGTGCGCTCTACCGTGGCGACCTACGCGGGCGTCCACGACGAGCTGAGGAAGCTCTATGCCAAATCTCCGGACGCCAGGCAAAAGGGCTTCAAGGCCAGCGATTTTTCCTACAACACGGGCAGTCTGCGCTGCCCCGGCTGCGACGGCACCGGTGAGGTGAGCCTGGACGTGCAGTTCCTGCCGGATGTGAACATCGTCTGCCCCGACTGCCGGGGTTCCCGCTACGCGCGGGCGGCTTACGGCGTGAAGCTGATGAACAAGGCGGAGCAGGCCGTCTCCCTGCCGGAACTGATGGAGATGGACGTCAACTCTGCCCTTGCGTTCTGCGGCGGGATGAAGACAGTGAGCCAGCGCCTGCAGACATTGCAGCAGCTGGGTCTGGGCTACCTGACGTTGGGCGAGGAAACGCCCAGCCTCTCCGGCGGCGAGGCCCAGCGCCTCAAGCTGGCCAGCGAGATCGGCCGCACCCAGACCGACTCAGTATTCGTTTTCGATGAGCCCAGCATCGGCCTCCACCCGCTGGACGTGCAGGTGCTGCTGCGGGTGTTCCAAGCCCTGCTGGACAACGGCGCAACGGTCGTTGTCATCGAACACGACCTCGACGTCATCCGCAACGCGGACTATGTCATCGACATGGGACCGGGCGGCGGCGAGAGCGGCGGCCGTGTCGTGGCAACAGGCACGCCGGAGGAGATCCGGGAAAATCCGGAGAGTATTACCGGAAGATATTTATAACAAAAAGGGGGCAGGTGCTGCATGGCATCTGCCCCCTTCGTCGATATTCTTATTTGCTTTCTGATACACCGAGCAGTTCGGCACGGATGGCACGGAAGCGCTCGGGAACATCTTCTTCCGGATATTTTTGACGACTCCCAGAAGCTTTGCGGTTTCGCCTACGGGATAGACCATGATGCACTTCCGATGCTTCGCTGACGATTAAAACAAAAAGTTAATTCTCGGAAGAAATATCCTGACCGAAATATTTCTCGCCCAGCTCCTTGAGGGTGCCGTCAGCGCGCAGCTCGTCGATGGCGCTGTTGAGGGCGTCGAGGAAGGAAGAGTCTTCGCTCTTGACGATAGGGATCGCAACGTGAGAAGCATCTTCGGTCTGGGCGACCAGCTTGAAGTCAGCGTCCGGATGGACGTTCAGGTAGTCGTAGAAGGAGACGTTGGCGTTCAGGGTGGCGTCGATGCGGCCAGCAGTCAGCAGCTGGATGGTCTCTTCCAGCGTGTCGATGCCCTGCACGGTCGCGCCGTAGCTCTCGGCCAGCTCCATGTAGGTGGAAGCGAGGCTGTTGGCCGTGGTCTTGCCGGCAAGGTCCTCGAAGCTCTTGATGTCCTCGTTATCCTTGCGGACGGCGAGGGCGGTGTGGATGTAGCCGTAGGGAGTGGTGAAGTCGTAGGTCTTGGCGCGCTCTTCGGTGACTTCGACACCGTTGCAGACGAGGTCGTAGCGGCCTGCATCCAGACCGGCGAACAGGCTGTCCCAGTCGCTCTCGACGTACTCGGGCTCGACGCCCAGCTTCTCGGCAATGGCGCGGGAGACTTCGACGTCGTAGCCCACGAGGGTGTCGCTCTCATCGTGGAAGCTCCAGGGCTGCCATGCGCCTTCCAGCGCGATGACCAGCTTGCCGTTGGACTGGATGGTCTCCAGCTTGTTGGCGGCAGCAGCGGAAGCAGAAGCAGCGGTACTGGAAGCAGTGGAGGCAGAAGTGTTGGAAGAGCAGCCAGCCAGCGAGAGAACACCGGCAGCGGCCATGACGCTCATAAGAGAAATAAAGGTTCTGCGTTTCATAGGTGATGATCCTTTCTTATTCAGTATGGGAGATTTTCTGCAAAAACTCACGGGTCCTTGCCTCTTTGGGATGGGCGAAGAACTCCTGCGAGGGGGCTTCCTCGACCACGACGCCGTTTTCCATGAAGACGGTGCGGGACGAGACGTTGCGGGCAAAGCCCATCTCATGGGTGACGACCAGCATGGTCATGCCCTCCTGTGCCAGCTGCCGCATGACGGCCAGCACCTCGCCGGTCAATTCCGGGTCGAGGGCGCTGGTGGGCTCGTCGAAATAGATGATCTCGGGGCCGGAGGCAAGAGCGCGGGCGATGGCCACGCGCTGCTGCTGACCGCCCGACAGCTGACGGGGGTAGTAGTCGGCACGGTCAGCGAGGCCGACCTTTTCCAGCATCTTCATGCCGACGGCATCAGCCTCCGCTTTGGGCATCTTCCGGGCGACGATGAGGCCCTCGGTGACGTTCTGCAGGGCCGTCTTATTGCGGAAGAGGTTGTAGTTCTGGAAGACGAAAGCCGTCTTGCGGCGCAGCCGTGCGATGCTGGCGCGGTCAGCGTGGGCGAGGTCGAATGTCTCGCCGTCGAAGGTGAGCTGGCCTGCGTCCGCCGTCTCAAGGAAGTTGAGACAACGCAGCAGGGTGGTCTTGCCTGAACCGGAAGGGCCGAGGATGGCCACGACGTCACCCTTTTCCACCGTCAAATCGACGCCGCGCAGCACGTCCAGGCTGCTGGTCGGCTTGGGGGCGCGGCCAAAGATGCCGGGATGGACGCCGGGCTTTGCGTAAGTATGGAAGGATTTGTGGACGCCGCGTATCTCTAACATTGCCATAACAGCCACACTCCTTTCTTACTGGAAGCCGTGGGCGTTGAGCTGACGCTCCAGCAGCCCTTGCAGCTTGGTGATGACGGTACAGAACAGCAGATACACCACTGCCACCTCACAGTAGATGGGCAGGAAGATGTAGGTGCGGGCGGCGACGCGCTGGCCGGCCATGAACAGCTCCGCTACCGTGATGTTGGAGGCCAGAGAGGTGTCCTTTATCATGCCGATGAGGGAGTTGGAGAGGGCAGGCACGGCGGTGCGCAGGGCCTGCGGCAGCACGATGCGGCGCATGATCTGCCACCAGCTCATGCCGACGCAATAGCCGGCTTCCAGCTGGCCCTGCGGCACACTCTCGAGTGCGCCGCGCATGGTCTCGGCGCAGTATGCACCCTCGTTGAAGGCGAAGGCGATGACTGCCGCCGGGAAAGCGTCCAGCATGATGCCCACGCTGGGCAGGCCGTAAAAGATGATGAAAAGCTGCACCAGCAGCGGCGTGCCGCGGATGACCCAGATGTAGAACCGGGCCAGCTGGCTCAGCACCGGCACTTTGGCGTACTGCACCAGCGCCACGGCCACCGCCAGCACCATCGCCAAGGTGAACGAGACGAGGGTGAGGGGGATGGTCATGGTGAGGCCCGCCGAGAGGATGCGGGGAAGAGCCTCCCAGAGCACGCTGACGGTGCGGTTGGATAAGAGTGTTTCCAGCATGGATACTCCTTTTTCAAAATTTGAATAAACAGACAGGACAAGTGGGTGGACATATTATATACCTTAAAGCAGGGTCAAAGTCAAGAGGAAAAAATGAAAATCCTACAAAACCTACCAGAATACTATAACATGATTTGGAAATGAACGCAAATGGTTTCGAAAAATTGCATGGTATAGACGAAATGGACGAAAAACAGGTGCTGACTTTGTGCAGAACGGCAGAGTAGTTGACGCGGCAGAAGCTTTCGGGTACAATAGAGCTGTATAGACCTGTAAAGGTACAAACAGGCCGCACGCCCCGCCAGACGGGAGCGCGGCGGATACGGAGGACAAACGTGATGAAACGTATTGGTATTCTGGGCGCTGGCACCTGGGGCATGGCCCTTGCACGGATGCTGACTGTGAGCGGGAATGATGTGCTGGTGTGGTCGGCCATCGAGAAGGAGATCGACAGCCTTTCCACCACCCGCAAGCATCCCAACCTGCCGCAGATGAAGATCCCCGACGAGCTGCGGTTCACCAAGAGCATCGAGGAAGTCTGCAAAGACAAGGACATCCTGCTGTTCGCAGTGCCGTCGGTGTTCGTCCGCTCCACGGCGGCAAAGGCCCGGCCCTATGTGGCCGACGGCCAGATCATCGTGGACGTGGCAAAGGGCATCGAGCCCGACACCCTGTACACCATGACCGAGATCCTGGCCGATGAGCTGGGCAAGGAAGGCGGCCCGAAGGGCGTGCGCCTTGTGGCCCTGTCCGGCCCCACCCACGCCGAGGAAGTGGCCATCGACCTGCCCACCACCATCGTGTCGGCCAGCAAGGATAGGGAGGCCGCTGCCTATGTGCAGGAGGTCTTCACCAACAATGTCATGCGCGTCTACACCAACGAGGACATCAAGGGTGTAGAGCTGAGCGGCGCCATGAAGAACGTCATCGCGCTGGGCGTCGGCATCTCCACCGGCCTCGGCTACGGCGATAACGCCCGTGCCGCCCTCATCACCCGCGGCATCGCCGAGATCGCCCGTCTGGGCGTGGCGATGGGCTGCAATGTCCACACCTTCGCAGGTCTGGCCGGCATCGGCGACCTCATCGTGACCGCCACCAGTATGCACAGCCGCAACAACCGCGCCGGTATCCTCATCGGCAAGGGTGAGACCCCGGAAAATGCCGTCAAGGAAGTCGGCATGGTGGTCGAGGGCATGAACGCCCTGCCCGCTGCGCTGGAACTGGCCGAGCGGTATCAGGTGGAAATGCCCATCGTCCAGACCGTCAACGCCATCGTCAACAAGGGCATGAGTGCGGCAGAGGCTGTCAAGTCCCTGATGGAGCGCGGCCTGAAGAACGAGCTGCCGCAGGGCTACGAAAAATAAACGAAAAGGGGCGGTATCATGCCTTCTACCTACGCACACCGCCGCTTTGGTGCGGATGTTCTGGCCCTGCTGCCGGACGGTCTGCGCGCGACGCTGGAACAGCACCGGGAGCTTTACGACATGGGCCTCCACGGGCCGGACCTGATGTTTTATTACAAGGCCCTGCAGTCGAACCCGGTGAACCGTCTAGGCAATGCCATGCACGAGCAGAAGGGCGAGGTGTTTTTCACCCGCGCCCGCACCGTGGTGGAAAATGCAACGGATAAAAGCGCCGCACTGGCTTATGTGCTGGGCTTTGTCTGCCACTTCGCGCTGGACAGCACCTGTCACCCTTATGTGGAGGCCTATGTCCGGGAGAGCGGTGTGAGCCACTGCGAGATCGAGACGGAGTTTGACAACGCTCTGATGCGGGAAGACGGCCTCGACCCCATAAAGTTCTTCACGGCCAGCCACATCAAGCCCAGCCGGGAGCGGGCCGAGGTCATCGCGCCCTTCTACGAGGGCGTCACGGTGGACGAGACGCTGGCGGCGATGAAGGGGATGATAACGGTGCATCATCTTTTGCAGGCGGCGAACCCCGTCAAGCGCTGGGTGGTGCTGACCGGGATGCGCGTCGCGGGCAAGTATGAGTTCATGCACGGCCTTGTGGCAAACCCGCGGCCGAACCCCAAATGCGTCCAGAGCAGCCAGAAGCTCGAAAAGCTGTATAAAACGGCTGTGCCGCTGGCGGTAAGGCTCATCGAAGAGTATGCAGAGAACAAGCCGCTTGGGGCGGAGTATCAGCATACGTTTGGGGAGAACTGAGAGGAGCACCGGATGGAAAAGAGCGGCAAATTCCGCCTGACGAGCTTGGAGCGGAACTGGATCCTGTACGACGTGGGCAACTCGGCCTTTGTGCTGATGGTGGCCACCCTTATCCCCATTTTCTTCAATGCGCTGGCGGAAGCCGGGGGCCTGAGCTCGGTGGAGTATCTGGCTTACTGGGGCTATGCCAGCTCGGCTGTGACCGTCGTCACGGCTGTTTTGAGCCCGATTTTGGGGACAGTGGCTGATACGAAGGGCTTCAAGAAGCCTATCTTCATACTCTGCGTCTTCGTGGGCATCGTGGGCTGCTGCGCCATGGGCGCGGCGTCGGCGTGGCTGCCGTTTCTGGTCATCTTCGTCATTGCGAAGGTGGGCTTTTCGGGCAGCCTGGTGTTCTACGACTCGATGCTCAGCGACGTGACCACTCCCGAGCGGATGGACGAGGTGTCCAGCCGGGGCTATGCGTGGGGATACATCGGCAGCTGCGTGCCCTTCGTGATCTGCCTCGGTCTTGTGCTGGGGGCGGGGAGCATCGGCATCAGCCAGATGACGGCGCTGAACCTGGCACTCCTGCTGACGGCGGCGTGGTGGCTGCTCACGACCCTGCCGCTGCTGAAAAGTTATAAACAGCTCTACTATGTGGAGGTGGAAAAGCACGCTGTCCGGCAGAGTTTTGCCCGCATCGGCCATACCCTGCGGCATCTGCCGGAGGATAAGCAGGTGCTCTGGTTTTTGCTGGCGTTCTTCTGCTACATCGACGGCGTGTACACCATTATCGACATGGCGACGGCCTACGGCACGGCGCTGGGTCTGGACACCACCGGTCTTTTGCTGGCACTTCTTGTGACCCAGATCGTGGCGTTCCCGTCGGCGCTCATCTTTGGGCGGTTGTCGAACAAGTACCCCTCGGCAAAGCTCATCCCGGTGTGCATCGCGGCCTACGCGGGCATCGCGGTGTTTGCGTTTTTCCTGACCCAGCAGTGGCAGTTCTGGGTGCTGGCCGTCATCGTGGGCATGTTTCAGGGCGGCGTGCAGGCGCTTAGCCGCTCCCACTTTGCAAAGATCATCCCGCCGGAAAAGTCGGGCGAATACTTTGGCCTCTTCGACATCTGCGGCAAGGGCGCGTCCTTCCTTGGCACCATGATCGTCAGCGTGGGAAGCCAGCTCACCGGCAGCGCCAATGTGGGTGTCGGCTCCCTCATCGTGCTGTTCATCGTGGGATTCGTGCTGTTCAGGGTGTCGTGCCGTCAGGGAGAAACGGCATAACAAACGATCATAAAAAGCGGAAACGGAGAGAGCTGTCCTGCACAGCTCTCTTTTTATTGTGACTTTCAAAAATAGCGCCTATCAAAGCGGCATAGTTGCGATACGCAGCTTGCGGATGGTGCTTGTGAATTCAAAACACAAGCTGCTATATTTTGTGGAAAACGCAGAAAAGCCGGGCGATTTTTTGTGCAGAAAGCCGCCACAAAAA
>ENA-ORSJ01002924-ORSJ01002924.1-human-gut-metagenome-genome-assembly--contig:-NODE-2924-length-10398-cov-6.854878_pt1 | contig 10398 bp, 10 predicted proteins | sample MGYA00242191_ERZ509158 | MGnify/ENA primary metagenome ERZ509158 (study PRJEB26280, sample SAMEA2338623) | human gut metagenome | biome: human gut; feature: human-associated habitat; material: faeces... | reverse complement strand
AGCCAACAAGCTCAACCGTAAACCCGCGCTAGACACAAAAATCTACACACACCCCGGGAAAATGACCGCAATTGAATGCAAGATGTCCAAGGAAGAAGTTGCCAAGCCGGGGGATGCTTTTGTCGCAGCATATCCGGAATGCCCAATTCATACGATATCCCCGGTGGATGTCATGAATCTTTGGACTATTTGAGAACTCAACAGCTCATTCCAACCTTGCTTGAGAGCCTGAGACTCTGTTGACGTCCTTGCGATACGCAAGAAATCTCCGTTACGATCTACTAAAATCGGACTAAATTCGTCGCTATAACGGAGAATTCTTGTAATCGATCTTTTCCAACCTTCCTTATGCAGCCAACAGAAACACTCCGCTGCGACAGTGGCGACATAGCGGTTGTGCGTGCCTTGAAAAGGGAGGCTGCGCTTCGTTGAAATGAGCCTGCGTTAAGGCCGTTAAGCCGTCGGCTTCCATCAGTTGCTCTACGGCATCGTTCAGAATGGCCTGTTGCTGGTCGGTAAATTTTACGGTGTCGTTTATTTGGGGTGTACGGTGTGCCACGGTGATTCCTTTCGCGCCCTACGGGAGCACTATTATCGCCTGGACACAAAAAACATTACATCCTCGATACAGCATCCTTGTATTGGACTCATTGGCTAGCAGACGCTTGACTATGCGGTCTCGTAGCTCTGTAGGATACCCCCATTTATCTCTCCTGGTGTGGTTTAACTCCTGGAAAGATATTTTGACATTAAGGGGTGTGTACCTGTGTCCCAATGGTTAAGAATCAGTGTCCCAGTAGATAAGAATCAAAAATTTAGGCTTCTGTCCCAATCTTTAAGACCCCCCCGTCCCAGTGTTTGAGAAGCGCCGTGCCAATAAATAAGAAAAGCCATCTATTAATCGATTAACAGAATGACAGAAAAAAACTCCGGCCAAGCAAAACTCAACCGGAGTCCGAAAACGCTGCCGCCGGTTTTGCCCGGCGGGCGTTTTAGTTATTGGAATGGTCGCGCAGACGTTCTTGGAATTCCGGGCTTCTCAGGCGCCGGATCGCAGCGCTTTCAATCTGACGCACGCGTTCACGGGTAAGCCCCATCGCCTGACCGACTTCTTCAAGCGTATGGTCGTGGTTCGTGCCGATCCCGTAGCGCAGACGCAGTACCTGCGCTTCGCGCGGCTGCAGCTCACTCAGGCAATGCTGGATTTCGCCTTCCATCGCCGTGCGAAGGAAACGAACCTGGGGATCATCCGTCTCATCGCCCTTCACAAAGTCAATACGGCGCGCATCTTCATCGTCACCGATCGGGGCGTCGATGGATTCCACACCGCGCATGGCCTGCGTGAGAAGCTGAACCTTCGCAAGCGGCACCTGAGACAAACGCGAAAGCTCGGCGTCCGAGGGGTTGCGCCCCGTTTCCTGCAAAAGCTTCTGGCGCACGCGGCGGATCTTGTTGTAAGACTCCGTCATATGCACCGGGATGCGGATCGTGTTGCCGTAATCCGCCACGGCGCGCGTCACGGACTGACGCACCCACCAGGTTGCGTACGTGGAGAACTTATAGCCGCGGCGGTATTCGAACTTATCCACGGCCTTCATGAGCCCGAGGTTACCTTCCTGAATGAGGTCGGTCATCGCAAGGCCGCGGTTGACGTAGCCCTTCGCAATCGAAATCACGAGGCGAAGGTTCGCTTCGATCATCTTTGCCTTGGCGTTTGCGAGATTCGTCTGCGCGAGCTTAATCTGACGCGAGAGATCACGCTGATCCTTAAGCGACAAAAGCGCGGTCTGCTCGGCCTGGCGGAGCTCTTCCTGCAGATGAAGGATCAGCTCCCGGTTCAAACCGATCTTCACGCTGTAGGGCTTGCCGGCAGCGGCAAGTTCATCAACCCACTTCTCATCCATGCAGCGATCGTTCATGTCAGCGAGGAACTGCTGCACGGGCATGCCGCTGCGGTCAACCATCGCGTTTCTCAGACGGTGCAGGCTGTCGTTGACCTTATCCATGTGCGCGCCGATGACGTCCGCGAGATGCATCACGGTCTTAACGGCAAAGCGCACCGGAGCGAGCTCTTCGGCAATCTTGGCGCGGGCCTTGTCGTACTGGGCTTCCTTGCCCGGAACACCGAAACTGGCGCGGATCTTTTCGATTTCCTTGGCGCAGCCAGCAAAGAGCTTTAACGCACGGTCGCGCATCTCTTCGAGCTGTTCGCTTGTCATGGCCGCGGCACCGATATCGGTCTGAACGGCTGCATCGTCTTCGTCGACGTCAGCAAGTTCCTTCGTATCGGTAAAGCCGTCGATCACCTGGTCAATGGCGGATGCGTCATCTTTGAGTTGCTCGGACTGGCGGATCAGTTCCTCAACGGCCATCGGGTGCTGAATGACGGCGGTAAGAAGCTTACCCGTGTACTGTTCAATGGACTTCGCGACTTCAATTTCGCCCGCACGGGTTAAAAGCTTATGAGCACCCACGCCTCTCAGATACGCGCGCAGCGGATCTTTACTTAACCCCGCGCTTTCTTCGGGGGTGAGCATCGCGGCCGCATCTTCTTCACTGATTTCTTCATCATCACCGACGGGCTCGTTCATGATGATGTCTTCTTCGTTCGGGGTGGTTTCAAAGACCTGAATCCCCAGGCGTCCGAGCTGATCGGTGAGTTCGGAGAGCGCTTCTTCGTTGCGGACCGCGTTGTCCGGGAGCTTATCGTTGATTTCAGCGACCGTCACCCAGCCTCTCTGGCGGCCCATGCGCACAAGCGCACTGTAGCCGTTGCCGGTACCGGCCTCGTCTTCATCATCCTCAGAGGACGAGGTCGTCACGCCGCCTTCGGCCTTTTCCACGCTGTCGGCGAATTTGTCGAGATCTTCGAGTTCGGAAAGTTCGTCGCTGTCGCCTTCGGTGTCGCCGTCATCGGCGTCAAGGATTTCCTCGCCCACGCCGAATTCGTCCTCGTCCACAGCCTTCTTCGCGGACTTCTTGGGACGGCCGGCCTTCGCCTTCACGGTCTTTACGGGCGTCTCTTTCTCAGCCTTTGCAGCCTTCTTTTTCGCGGTCTTTGCGGGTTTTTCCTCAGCCGCTTCTTCGGCCTTTACGGCTTCAGTCTTCTTCACGGCGGACTTCTTTGCGGCCGCGGTCTTTTTCGCGGGCTTCTTTTCAGCGGTTTCGCTCTCAGCCTTCACGGTCTTGGCGGTCGTTTTCTTGGCGGCAACCTTCGCTTTTGCGGGCTTTTTGGCGGCCTTGGCGGGCGCTTCGGTTTCTTCAGCTTCGGCGCTGACTTCAATTCTCGGATGGTCCTTGAGCCACTTGAGGATGTTTTCCTCACCGCTGTTCGTGCCGCTCACGTCCGTCTTTGCCGTCTTTGTGGTTTTCTTTGCCATTGTTAATCTGACTCAGTTTCAAAAAATGGCCGTTGATCCGTGATTACTGCCTCGGCTCTTGCGTTTTTAACGGCAACAGCAAAGCCCCGTTTTCTGATGAATGTCCATCAAAAAGCGTCAAAAATCATCTGATCACGAAAAAACAGCCCTTTGTTTTAGTCCTGTTGCGCCCGTACTTTCCCAAAAGGGAATGCCGGACGGTTTGCCGGAAAGAGTCTTTACGGTGCGGGCTTACTGAAAACGCGTTCAGCGCCGCCTGCTCCGGGTATCCGCGGCGAAGGCTTAAAAAGGGCCGAGAGCGGTAACTTGGGCCGTCCGGACATTCGTGTCCGGTAACAGCCAGTAAAAGGCCTCACGTCGCACTGATTCTCTGTCGCCCCGCCTCCGACGGCTTTCGCTCGGTCTCCTGGGCGTGTTTTTCTTCCGGCAGCAAAAAACACGGGCGGCAAAATCTTTTAGATTATCTCAAATTTCAGGCGAAAAGTCAAATAACCGAAAACGGCGTGAAATCAGAGGGTCGCCAGTTCCGCGGTGCGGTCAAAGGCCTGACTGATTTCGTCAATCTGGGCTTTAATGGCCATGCGGCGGGCGGTGAGCGCCTGATAGCGCGCAAGGTCCGGATTGGGCGAAGCCGCAATGTCGGTGAGCATTCGCTCGATGCGCTGCAGTTCAAGCCGGTTCATCGCCACATTGATTTCCTGGCGCGCTGCAGCCAGAGGCGTTTCAATGAGCATTTCCCGCGCCAAAAGCTCGCGGTAATAGGGGGCGTTGGGGCTTTGCGCGAGCATTTCCAGAAGAACCTGCGGTTTATCGACCGGGTGGTCGCCGTCACCCTGCACCGCGCGCCAGACTTCCACAATCTGCTGCGCCACCGGGTCTTCGGCGTCCACAAATTCTTCGGCAATACGGGGCCCGAATTCGTACGCGAGTTCCGGGTAACTCACAAAGTACTGCAGGAGTTTTTCGCGCATGTCGGCCACCCCCGGCACGGGCGTGATGCGCCGCGGCGCTTCTCGGTAGCCGCTTCCTCTGAAAAACCCCGGTTTTTTCTGAAAGCCGAAACCGGGCGTGCGGTTAAACGCGGGGACGGCAGGACGCGCCGGAAGCGGCGCCTGCGCAAGCCCGAAGGCCCTCGCCAGTTCGTCCGGGGTCATCCGCGCGTACATCGCAAGTTCCCCGATCAACTGCCCCCTTAAAAGCGGCGCGTTTTTCATCAGAAGCACCAGGGGCTTGGCTTCAGCCAAAAACTGGCTTCGGCCTTCAGCGGTGGCAGGGTCTTTGCCTTCCATCACGCTTTTTACGAAAAACTGCGAGAGCGTCAGACTCTTTTTGAGTTCGTCTTCATAGGCCGAGGCCCCGAGCGCCTTAATAAGGCTGTCGGGGTCATGTTCGGGCGGCAGCACCACAAAGCGGATTTCCTGGGCGTCGCCGACGGCAGGAAGCGCCGCTTCCATCGCGCGCCTTAAGGCATGCTGCCCCGCCGAATCTCCGTCAAAACTGAAGTAAATCTTGTCAACGGTTTTCAGAAGCTTTCGGACGTGATCGCTGGTGATGGAAGTCCCGAGCGCCGCAACCGCCTCCCGAAAGCCCGCCTGCGAGAGCTGGATCACGTCCATATAACCCTCGCAGACAATGGCGCGCCCGGACGTGCGCACGGCGTCCGCCGCCTCATAGAGCCCGTAGATTTCAAGGCCCTTATGGTAAATCGCGGTTTCCGGGCTGTTTAAGTACTTGGGGTGCTCATCCCCGGTCATCGTGCGAGCCCCGAACCCGATCACCTGCCCGCGGCGGTTTCGGATCGGAAACATAATGCGGCCGCGGAAACGGTCGTAGCGGCGTCCGTTTTCGTTCACGATCACGAGACCGCACCCGTTTGTTTCCTCCATTTCCGGGTCTTTGTAGTGTTCTCCGAAAACGCTCTCAAGGCTCTGCCAGGCGTCCGGCGAATACCCCAGCGAAAACCGTGCCGCCGTTTCTCCGGTAATGCCGCGGGTCTTGAGGTAATCCTGCGCCCGCGTGTTTTCCTTAAGCGCTTCAACGTAAAAGTCCGCCGCCTGCTGCATGCGGTCAGTGAGCGTCCGGGCCCGCGCTTCGCGCTTTGCAGCGCCCTTTTCCTCCGGCACCACCATGCCGACGCTGTCGGCAAGCTTTCGGATCGCTTCAGGGTAGGTGAGCCCCTCGTAGCGCATCACAAAGCCGATGGCGCTTCCTGCGGCGCCGCAGCCGAAACACTTAAAAAACTGCTTCTGGGGATTCACGGAAAAAGACGGCGTCTTTTCCTTGTGAAAAGGGCAGCAGGCCATGTAGTTTTTTCCGGTCTTTTTAAGCGGCACAACCTTGTTGATCATCTCCACGATGTCAACGCGGTTTAAAAGCTCCTGGATAAAAGACTCGGGAATCATGGCCTGTTTAAACGTAAGAAAGAAATCCGCCGGCACCGGTCAGGCAAAAAGGCCCTTCCGGATTGGATTACGGCGGATTGTACGGGTTAAGCCCCAAATTAAGCCGAAAGCACGGCCTTCACAACGGCGCTTACCTTACCCATGTCGGCCTTGCCGGCGCACTTACCCTTCACGACGCCCATCACCTTGCCCATGGCGGCCATGCCGGAAGCACCGGTAGCCTTCACCGCTTCTTCAACGATTGCGCGGATTTCATCCTCGCTCATCTGCTGCGGCAGGTACTTCTGCATCACGTCGATTTCAAACTGTTCCTTGTCGGCGAGGTCCTTGCGGTTGGCGGCGGTGTACTGCTCAACCGAGTCGCGGCGCTGCTTGACAAGTTTGCCGATCACGCTGATCACCACGTCATCGGTCGGTTCGATTCTCTCATCCACTTCACGCTGCTTGACGGCTGCCAGAAGCAGACGCAGGCAGGAAAGCTTGGCGGAATCATGGGCGCGCATGGCGTCCTTCATGTCATTTGTTACGGTTTCCTTGAGTGACATTGTCTTTTCTCCGAACAAAACAAAAGCGGCCAACCCGTTTGAAGAGCGGCCGCTTTCTGGCTTATCAAGCTGATACCGACTCAGGGCCGGTACGAAGCGATCAGTAGAGCTTCTTGGGCAGCATCATGCTGCGCAGACGCTTGTAGTGACGCTTGATGGCAGCAGCCTTCTTGCGCTTACGTTCAGCCGTGGGCTTTTCGTAGAACTCACGGGCACGGAGCTCGGTGAGCAGGCCGGACTTTTCGATGGTGCGCTTGAAGCGACGCAGCGCAACTTCAAACGGTTCGTTTTCCTTAACGCGAATGGTGGGCATTGATAAGCACCTAATCCTAAATTCTATTGTTTGTTGTGGGCGCCGAGTCGTGCACCCCAACCTAAGGGCGCATATCTACCTCAAACGCAAAAAATTTGAGACACGCATTTTGGCATAATCCCGCGCTAAAGTAAACACCCGGCAACAACAAAAAGTTGTGCCGCCGTGTCTTTTCAACCACAGACTCAGTTTGTCCCATGGAAACCGTACTGCTGCACAGCTGCTGCGCGCCCTGCTCAGCCGCGATCATCGAGTGGATGCTTAAAAACGACATCACCCCCGTTGTCTATTACTACAACCCCAATATCTTTCCGCGGGATGAATATGAAAAGCGCAAGGGCGAAATCACCCGGTACTGTGAAAAACTCGGGATCCGCGTGATTGACGGCGACTGGGAGCACGATCTCTGGCGCGAACGCGTCAGGGGCCTTGAGCTTGAACCCGAGCGCGGTGCGCGCTGCCAGTGCTGCTTTGATCTGCGTCTAGAAAAAGCCGCCCAAAAATGCAGCGAGCTCGGGATCAAACGCTTTACAACGACGCTTGCCTCAAGCCGCTGGAAGACCTTAAGTCAGGTTGACGCGGCCGGCCACGCCGCCGAAAAGAAGTACCCGGGCGTGACCTACTGGGAAAAGAACTGGAGGAAAGGGGGCCTGCAGGACAGGCGCGGTGAACTCATCAAAATCAATAACTTTTACAACCAGCAGTGGTGCGGCTGTGAGTTTTCGATGGGACACATGGTGCAAAACCGCGACAAAATCGAGGAAAAGAACCTCCCCGACTTTCTGAAAAAAGGCACCTCAGACGCGCAGTAGGCTGGCCGACGGTGCAAACCGGATTTCCCGGGCAATGCCGTATTGCTGAAGTTCCGGCGCATCGTTGGCCAGCACGAGCGCCGCAAAACGCTCTTTATCGGGCGAAGCGATCGCCACGGGCCGCCCTCTTTCAAGATCGATAAAAACCCATTCCGTTGCACCGATTGCCGCCAGTTCCTCACCTTTTTTGACGGCATAGCGTCTCAGGCACACCGGGCCTCTGACGGCCTGAAGCCACGTAAAGACCGTGAGTCTGTCGCCCTCAAAGCAGGGTTTGAGATACTCAATCCAGTGCTCTCGGGCCACCCAGCTTCGTTTCATCGACACCAGCGTTTTCCAGTCCCAGCCGAAAGTGGCCGCGTGTTCGGTGGCGGCCTCTTCCATCCAGCGCATGTACTCACGGTTGTTGACGTGGCCCTGGATGTCAATTGACTCAGCACCCACCGTGAGCTCTTTTTTATACAAACTGAAATCCGGCATATTGTTTTCCCGCACACAAATTACGACTCAGTGCGCTGCATTTTAAGTACAAGAACCCGTTACTCAATTTTCCGACAAAATTTGCTCTGAAAAATCCGTAACATACTTTTGAAGACAGATCGTCACTCACATTTGCGTAATCCTGTAATGGCCGTCTCTTTAAAGTTAGGCCCGAAAGCAACACTGCTCTTAAGCTGACTGACAAATCTGTGCCTCGGGCAAATCGATCAGCCGCACGTAAACTCCTGATTAACCTTCTTTCATATTTTCTTTTTTAATCAAACAACAAGACTCAAATCCGAGTCAATTCCCCGGTTTCTGCGGCTTAAAGTTTTGCGCCGATGACATGATTCATGTATGATGCGCAATTCCGAAGAACTGCGCGAGCAGAAATTCTTCGCGGAGAAGTGGCCGAGTGGCTGAAGGCACGCCCCTGCTAAGGGCGCAGATCAAATATACCTGGTCTCGAGGGTTCGAATCCCTCCTTCTCCGCCACAAAATTCTTAAGGGCTCCCGATCGGGGAGCCCTTGTTTTTTTCAGTTCCTGCTTTCTGAAACCACTGTCTGACAAAAGTCATTACCCGGCCGATCTCAAATTTCTGCCGGCACAGTCAGAGAATTTTTTGTTCCAAGATCCTCTCTGACGCATCGAGCATCTGATCAGGCGTGAGCCCGAGGAATATCGCCTCCCACGAGCTGTAACCGCCGTGCGCATCAAAAAACGCTTTTGCTTTTTGACGCAGTTTTGCTTCATCAAGCTTTGAGGCCCGGGTTTTCACCTCCGCAAAGATAATTCGCTTTCCGGACTTATCAAGCGCAATGAGATCAACTTCGTTTTCACCGCGTCGATCCCACCAGGCTCCCACCGGCGAAAGTCCCGCAAACTCCAAAAAACGCCGCCGGTACCAGTCTTCCAGCGACCGGCCAAGATAGGCAGGCAAAGCCGCAGCTGTCTGCCCGATCAAGTCAGGCCATTTCTGCAGTTCGATCTGCGCCTCGACATCGTCTCCGCTTAAAAAGTTCAGCCAAAATCTCAGATACGGATCGGGTACACGATAGCGCGTCTTGCGTGTTTCTGCGGGTTCCCCAAAAGGGTGCACGCGGCTAACAAGTCCGTACAAATTTTCAAGGCGTGCCAGATACGGCGAAATATCAACCGTCTCGCCATCCTGCAGTTGCGTGCGTTTGGAGCGCCCTGTCGCGAGCTTGTACAGAATTCGGCGGTAAAGCGGAGCCGTAAGCCGAAACTCATTGGCCAGCAGCGCATCGCCTTCCTTCAGCAACGCCGTGCCGGGCTCTGAAAAAAGAAATGAGAGGATTTTTTCCTGCGTCACGGCCTGCGCGTCAACAAGCGCCTCGATATATCGCGCAACGCCTCCGAAAAGCAACAAATCTTTCGAGACAAATACCGATGGTTTTGCATCCGAATAAATTTGGCCGATAAGACTCGTCGTAAAAGGCTGAACGATCATCATTTGGTCTGACCGTCCGAAAAGAGGCTCGTTGCGGCTGCCGAAAATCCGTTCAACCGCAGTTTGCACTGAACCGCTCAATATCAAAAGCGCCTGAGCTCCGTCTTTACCCAGAGCCCAGGTACGCTGAAGTTGTGCCCAAAAATCCGGCAACCCGTCAAACACTTCATCCGTCCGGGACTTCAGCAACAGAAGTAGAAACTTTTCAAAGGCCGAGCACCTTACGCAGTGACTCAGAAACCTTCTGCATATCGGATTTCGACAGCTGACCGACTTTGTTTTTTTAATGCACTGACAGGCACAGCCATGATCTTTTCCGTCGCAATCCAGCTTGTCTTGAGAAGTCCGTTTGCAGGGCTCGGCTCGATTCTGACGCGCGTCGGAATATCGTCTGACACAAACGACGTAATCAGACACATCACCGTAGAGCCGAACTGTCCGGAAACCGCGTTGTCCTGCACGATGAGGACTGGGCGCGGCTTGGAGGCATAGCCTTCGTAGAGGCACGTCCAGACATCACCGCGCTCCATGTCGGGCCTCTTCTTCATCGAATCTGCGCATCATGTCCGCGCCGGCAGCCTGCACAAAATCATTCATTTCAGCTTCCGAGGCAAACGGCTCAGCCTTGTTTTTTTCCTGATTCAGGCGAATCGGAAAAGGGAAACCGCCTGATTGGACATAAGCGTATGCAAACATCCGGAAGGCATCGGTGGCAGAGATACCCAACCGCTCAGATACCTCCTTCACCTTCTGCCCGACTTCCGCGTCCAGGCGAAAGGCAAACTGCAGTGTTGCCATGGTTTTCTCCGATGAAATTCACCACACACCGCAATTTTATCAGCTGGTTTACAACAAAATGCTGTTAATTTGTTGTTAATTTGCTGACGTGTCATTCCATAAAAAGAAAAAGAGAGCTTCAGCTGACAGCAGCTCAAACAACTAAACAACCCGCGCTTGAAAGCGCGGGGTTTCCTGACACGGTGCAGGCTTTCCC
>ENA-ORSJ01002919-ORSJ01002919.1-human-gut-metagenome-genome-assembly--contig:-NODE-2919-length-10411-cov-2.986578_pt1 | contig 10411 bp, 8 predicted proteins | sample MGYA00242191_ERZ509158 | MGnify/ENA primary metagenome ERZ509158 (study PRJEB26280, sample SAMEA2338623) | human gut metagenome | biome: human gut; feature: human-associated habitat; material: faeces... | reverse complement strand
GGTTAAACTGCTCTTCCGGCAGCCGCTGCAGCGCGTTTTGCGCCACCTGCAGCATGATGCGCGACTGCATATAGGCAGCGGCAACGCTGACTAAATAAACCGCTCCCATCACGCACAGGGAACGGAACAGCCCCGCCACATCGCCCCGGCTGCCATCTAAAGGCACAATATACCGGTTGATGATCGGGCGCAGCATATAGGCGCCCGCCAGATTCGTCACCGTCCCCAGGATCACACAGAAAAAGGCGACTGTCATCGCCATCCGGTCGCGTTTTAAGTATGAAAGCAGGCGCAGCATCGTCTGACCGCCCGCCTTGGGCTTTCCGCCCTTCATGACCGCCATCCGTTCCGGTCCCCGGCGGCGTTTCGGCGCGTCGGCTATGCGGCTGCCATATCGGCGTTTCAGGCTTTCAATCTGTTTTTCATCCATCATGCCATCACCTCCCCGTCTGCCCGTTTTCCATATTGCGTCTCATAGATCTCCCGGTACGCCTCACAGGATGCCAGCAGCTTCTCCTGCGTCCCCTCTCCGATAATCCTGCCGTCCTCAAGGACGAGAATCCGATCCGCGTATTCCAGCGAACTCAGCCGCTGTGCGATAATAAATTTCGTCGTATCTTTCAAATCTTCCCGGAATGCCGTCCGGATCGCCGCCTCCGTTGCCGTATCGACCGCACTGGTGCTGTCGTCGAGGATCAGGATCTTCGGCTTCTTTAAGAGTGCCCTTGCGATGCACAGCCGTTGTTTCTGACCGCCGGATACATTGACGCCGCCCTGTCCCATCTCCGTTTTGTAGCCTTCGGCAAACGAATTCACAAAGGAATCTGCCTGCGCATACACTGCTGCCCGCCGCACTTCTTCCTCCGTCGCCGTCTCATCACCCCAGCGCAGGTTTTCCTCGATCGTGCCGGAAAACAGGACGTTTTTCTGTAAAACCATGCCAACGCCGTCCCGGAGATTTTTCAGGGAATACTCCCGCACATCGATACCATCCACCCGCACACTCCCCTCTGTTACATCATAGAGGCGGGGAATCAGCTGTACCAGCGACGTTTTTCCGCTTCCGGTCGCACCGAGGATGCCGATCGTCTCCCCCGGCTCTGCCGTCAGGCTGATGTGGGATAGAACCGGCTCACCGCCTTCGCGGTAGGAAAAGGAAACATCCTTAAATTCCACGCGTCCTTTCTCAACCTTCCGGTCCTTCTGTGATGCATTTTCATCGCTCAGATCAATCGGCTCATCCAGCACCTCATCGATTCGCCGGATGGACGCCATCGCGCGGGAACTCTGCAAAAATACCATTGAGAGCATCATAAGTGACATCAGAATCTGTACAATGTAGGTCGTAAATGCCGTCAGATCCCCGACCGCCATCCGTCCGCCGATAATCAGGTTTCCGCCGAACCAGACAACTGCCAGTGTCGTCACATTCATCGCGAACATCATGACCGGCATCGTCGCAATTACGATCTTCAGCGCCCGCAGCCCTGCCTCCTTGAGCTCCCGGTTCGTGTCGGCAAACCGCTTTTCCTCGTAGTCTTCCCGCACAAAGGATTTCACCACCCGCACGTTCGTCAGCACCTCCTGGATGCCACTATTGAGCGTATCCAGCGCTTTCTGCATGGCTGTAAACCGCGGGTAGGCAGTCCGTAGGATCCAGACGATCGCCGCCGTCAGAAGCGGAATCACCACCAGGATGACAGCTGCCAGTTCCGCATTCATCCAGAACGCCATCACAAGCGCCCCCAGGAACATGCCCGGCGCGCGCAGCATCATCCGAAGTCCCATCATAATCAGGTTCTGTACCTGCTGGATATCGTTCGTCAGACGGGTTACCAGCGATCCCGTGCTGAACGTATCGATATTTTTAAATGAAAACTGCTGCACTCTGGCAAATAAGTCGCGGCGCAGATCGCTGGTAAAGGAAATCGACGCCTTCGCTGCAAAATATGCCCCCAGAATACCGCCTGCCGCCATCAAAAAGGAGGTAATCGCCATCACAAGTCCCATTTTGAGAATGTATCCACCGTCTTTCTGCGCCACGCCATGGTTAATAATCATCGACATAAATTTGGGCAGCAGAATCTCACCCAGCACCTCCGTTACCATCATGAGCGGTCCCAGAATAAAGGCGCTCTTATATGGCAGTATATATGGTTTGTATCGTTTCCATTGCTTCACGCTTTTTCCTCCTGCCCGTTATTTCTGCAAATTTTTTTATGGATTCTGTTCAAACAGCTCCATCAGTTCATTCTGGCTCAAATCGCCCAGTGAAACCATTCCCTCTGAAACCACCTGCGCCGCCAGTGCAAGTTTCGCATTCTGCAGCTTCAAAAGATTTTCTTCTATCGTATCCTTTAAGATCAGTTTGTATACCGTAACCGGCTTTTCCTGCCCGATCCGGTACGCGCGGTCGGTCGCCTGGTTCTGCGCTGCCACATTCCACCACGGATCGTAATGAATCACGATATCCGCCGCCGTCAGGTTGAGTCCCGTTCCCCCGGCTTTCAGGGAAATAAGGAACACCGGAACCTCATCCGAGGCAAACGCCTGCACCATCCGGCTGCGTTCTTCCTTCGGGGTCGCGCCGACCAGAAGATGGGACGAAATGCCCTCCTGTAAAAGGCGTTCCCGAATCCGCTCCAGCATCGAGGCAAACTGGGAAAAGAGCAGGATCTTATGTCCCGCCGCAGACGCCGATGCGATCAGCGAAACACAGGTCTCCAGCTTCGCCGATTCCCCTGTATAATCTTCAAAACAGAGTGCCGGATCGCAGCAGATCTGGCGCAGCCGCATGAGCTGGGAAAGCACTTCCAATTTTCCATTACCCGACCACGCGCCGCCAGCCAGCGCCTCTTTCAGTTTCAACGCCGACGCCGTATAAAGCTTCTGCTGCCGCCCCGACGCCGCCGAATAAACGATCCTCTCTTCCTTGCCCGGAAGCTCCCGCAGCACATCCTTTTTCAAGCGGCGCAGGACAAACGGTCCCGTCATCCGCCGCAATGCCGTCAATGCTTCCGGATCCTGATTTTTCACGATTGGCAGCTCATACCGCTCACGAAACTTCCGGTAACTGTATAAAAATCCCGGCATCAGGAAATCAAAAATGCTCCAAAGCTCACTGAGCCGGTTTTCCACCGGCGTTCCCGTCAGGGCGAAACGGGCATTCGCCGAAATCTCCTTTACCGCCTTCGCTCCCTGTGTCTTTGCATTTTTAATGACCTGCGCCTCGTCAATAATCTCATATTCAAACGTGCGTCCCAGATACGCCGCCCGATCCCGTTTCAACAGATCATAGGACGTGATGATCACCTGCGCCCCCTCAGACGCCTCCATCCGCATCTGCTCCTCCAGCTGTTCCTGCCGTTCTTTCGCCGTCCCGGCAATCAGAAGCACTCGGATCTCCGGTGAAAACCGGGCAAATTCCTGTCCCCAGTTGTAGACGAGCGACGCCGGGCAGACGATCAAAGACGGAAGAGGTAATTCTGACCCACTGCCTTCATTTCCAGCCGCTTTCTGCTCGGTTTTTTCCTGATAAAATGCCGTTAGAAGCGCAATCACCTGCAGCGTTTTTCCCAGTCCCATATCATCTGCCAGGATCCCGCCGAAATGATACCGCGCCAGCGTCCGCATCCACGTATATCCGATCTTCTGGTATTCCCGCAGCGTCTTTTCCAGCACCGCCGGAACCGCATAGCTGACACTCTGCGCCGTTTTTAGATCGCGCACCATCATCCCATAGGCTTCATCCCGCTGAAACAGTTTCATCCTGCCGTCGCCCGAGAGACTGTCCAGATAAAAAGCACGGTAGGCAGGTATCTTCGCCTCCCCCGCCTGAAATTCACTCTTTGTCAGTCCCAGATCCGCAGTCAGGCTGTCAAGCGCCTGCAGACCGCCGCCCGAAAGCTGCAAAAATTCGCCATTTTTCATGCGGTAATATTTCTTTTTTTGGCGGTATTCACTGAGTACCTGCAAAAGCTCCGCCGGGTCGATTCCCGCCGTCTCAATCTTCAGATCCAGCCAGCCGCCTCCAAGAGAACCCCCCATCGACACTTCCGGCGGGGGCAGGACGCGCAGATGGCGGACAGACTCTGACAGCCATACCTCGCCCACCTCCTGAAACTGCGGCATTCCCTCGCTCAGAACCTGGTACAGCGCTTCTTCATCCCCGCGGATCACCAGCTCTCCGCTCTCATCCTCCCAGTAAGAGAAGTACCGCGTGATCAGGCGGCTGATATAAAATTCCGCCGGTACATCCCGGCAGATCTCCCGCGGAACATGCTCGTCCGCCAGCGGCGAAAACGTAAAATCTCCGTAGGAAAGCGTCGGACGCAGACGCAGCTCGTCCGGCGAATCACTGTCAAACTCAAACCGGGCTTTCAACGCCTCTGGGCGGTATTTCTCCCAATCGATCTCCGGGCTCTGCAAGATCCCCAGTGCCTCCATGCCTTCCAGCACCCGCGCATAAAAGAGCGGAATATCCCGGCTTCCAACCAGCAGCTCCCGCTTCTCTTTCCGGCTTCCGCACTCTCTTCCGCCCTGTTCCATCTGCTCCAGAAAAACGCCCATCGTTTCTGTATACAGTTCACTGCATCCAAACAGATGCAATCCATCTGCCACATACAGACGCTGTTCTCCCCGGAACGAGGTTAGAGCCGATGGAATCGTAACCGCAATTCCATCGCCCCTTGCTTCCACCTCCACCGGGAAACGCGGATCCTTGCGCTCAACCCGGCACACACGTTCAGCACCTTTCTCGTCCTCCGTCTGGACTTCTTTTCCCTCTAAAAGATCAAACAGCCGATCCCTCGCTGCAGATCCCAGCGTTAACGCCCGCATCACCGGAAGCGGCAGCCCCGCATGACCGCGCATCTCCTCATAATGGCGTATGTAGGCGTCCGCCTCCTCCAGCAGAAGATCTAAAAATGGGCGGCTTTCCGGCGCAAAGGCAGACGGGACGTGCTCAAACGCCATGCCTTTTCCGTATTCCACCCGTTTTCCGCTGTGAACCGCCTGTGCAAATTCCAGCAGGTTTTTCACAATATACCGTTTTTCCCGTCCGATCCGTGCCTCCAAAAGCACTTCGCCGCGCCGGATCTGTAAATAGGGATGCAGATAGACCGGTTCCCGCTCTTCCTCGCCCAGAATCCGCGCTACTTCCCGGTTCGTGTACTCCCGGATCATCATCCGGATCTCCGGCGAAGTCGAAACCGGCGGTGTATGCTCGGCTTTCTGCTGGCGGGCAAACGCCTCCTGAAGCGCTTTTGCATGCACGCAGGGACCCCGGAATGAATTTCCCTCCGCACAAGAACAAGAGTAGTCATAGATCTGACTACCCTTGATAAAAATTCTTGTCTGATATACCTTTGTCTCATCCTCAATCTGTCCCTGTACCCGTACTTCGCCCTTCCAGAAGGTATCTACGGACATTTTTATTATTTTCATGAGGATTCCTCCATATTACAGATTACATGTGTTCCGGCGATTCCATTCCGAGCAGATCCATACAGGTATCCAGCACCCGCTTGGTCAGCGTGATCAGGCTGATAAAGGCTGCCTGCTTCGCTGCGTCCTCCTCGGAGAGGATCTTATTTTCCAGATAGAATGCATTAAACGCATCCGCCACTGCCGCCATGTATTGGCAGAGCTTATGCGGCGCCGTCTCGTAGAATGCAGATTCTGTCACCTCGCCGAAACGGCAAAGCGCCATCTGAAGTGCTTTCTCTGTCTCGCTCTCAGCCGGACGGATCGGAACCACTTTAGCATCCGCACCGCGCAGTTCCTTGTATTTCTCCAGAATGGACTTGATGCGGACGATCATATACTGGATATGTGGACCTGTATTTCCCTCAAAGGAAATAAAGCGGTCTACATCGAAAATGTAATCTTTGGTCGCCTGATTCGAAAGATCGGCATATTTAAGTGCCGCCAGACCGACAATCTCCGCCGTGCGTGTCATCTCGTCCGCCGGAACCTTCTGCTTCTCCTGAATCTTCTCATATACCTTCTCATCGATATTCTTGATCAGGTGTTCCAGACGCATAACACCGCCCTCACGTGTCTTGAACGGACCACCGTCCTTGCCGTTCATCGTACCGAAGCCCAAGAAGATCATCGGCGTATCTTCTTTGACGATGCCCGCTTTCTTCGCCACACGGAATACCTGGATAAAATGAAGCTCCTGGCGCTTGTCTACGACGTAAATGTAGCGGTCCGGATGGAAATCCTGCTCACGTTCGATGATCGTCGCCAGATCGGAAGTCGCATACAGCGCCGCACCATCGGATTTGCGGACGATACAAGGCGGATATTCCTTCGCATCCCCTTCCTGTGCGATATCGACAACCAGCGCGCCATCGCTCTCATAGGCGAGACCTTTTTTCTGTAAATCCTCGATCAGTCCCGGAATATATGGCTGCGCATCGCTCTCGCCCTTCCAGAGGTCGAACGATACATTTAAATTGCCATAGTTCTTTTTCAGATCCTTCAAGGACACGTTCATGATGTGCTTCCAGATCGCATGGAACGGTGCATAGCCACTCTGCAGTTTGAAGGTTGCCTGCTGTGCCCGCTCACGGAATGCCGCATCTACCTTGGATTTCGCGCTCGCTGCCGGATAGATATCCTCCAGCTCGGAAATCGTAAATGGCGGCTCCGACGGATACTCGCCGGTATAATCCGGGTCAAAATATACCAGATCCGGCTGACGGTCATGCAGCTCCTCGATGATCAGTCCCATCTGCAATCCCCAGTCACCCAGATGCACATCGCTGATGACATGGTGTCCCATATAGCGGCTGATGCGCTTGATGCTCTCTCCGATGACCGCGGAACGTAAGTGTCCGACATGCAGTGGTTTTGCTACATTGGCTCCGCCGTAATCGATGATGATCGTCTCCGGCTTCTTAGCTGCGTTGAGTCCCAGCTTTTCATCCTCTGCCACCTGCTGTACATAGGATGCCAGGTAGCACGGATTCAGGCGGATATTGATAAATCCAGGCATCACGGCGTTGATCTCAGAAAACATCTTGCTTCCGGCTGTCTTTTCCACCACCTCATTGGCAATATCGATCGGTTTCTTTTTATACGCTTTGGCAGCTGCCATCGCGCCGTTACACTGATACTCGCAGAGATCCGGGCGGTTTGATACCGTCACGCGGATATACTTCTCATCGTACCCGCAGCCGGTAAACGCCGGTTTCAGTTCTTCCACGATCAAATCTAAAATCGTTTTCATACTAGATTCCCTTTCATAATTTATATCGCATATTTTCAAGAATGCCTCTGCATTCTTGCTGCGAGATGCGCGTCATGCAAAGCATGACATACTTCTTTTGCGCATCTTAAGCAATCCTGCCGGAGGCTATATCAGATGGGAGACCCGCTCCCACCACTGATACTAATTTGCTGCTCGCCACCTGAAGAGGTGGGAGTCATCTCTCATCTGATATATCCTTCCGCATTGCCTTTTTCACATCCTTGCGGAACTGCTTCCAGGCATCCTCATGATCCACGAAATACTTCGGGCACGCCTTTCCAGTCACGTCATAATGACGGATCACGTCTTTCGGACTTAAATCGAGCTGCTTGCAAAGCCATGCAGTCAGTTTTACCAGCGAGTCATATGTCTCGTCTGTGAACTTTCCGTCTGCCGCCGGATGGCAGCACTCAATCGAAACGGTGTCCGCATTCCTCTCGTTGGAGGCATATGCCTTCTCCCCGACCGGAACGCACTCGATGATCTCGCCGTCCAGACCGATCACAAAATTGCTGCTGACGGAAACGGTGTTACTGCCGCTCTGATCTTTCAATCCCTCAAAATAATCATGGTTCTGCTGTGCCGTCGTCCCAGGATTTGCCACATAGTGAATCACGATCCCGTTGATGACCGGGATATTCGTCCCCGGTCTGGAATATCGGTTGACCGTGAGAAGCTGCTCATCAACCCAGTTTGGCATCTCGATCGTGGACGGATCGATCAGCTTGCGGATCATTTTCCCGCGCAGCGTCCAGCCTGTTCCCGCACCCAGGAGGAAAATAAGCAGACACAAAAACAGCCGCATCATCACACGGCGCTTCTTCTGCTGCCTCGTCCGCTCCCGTCGGATTGCCGTCTGCCTGCCGGATGTACGCCTCTTCCTGCCACCAGATCTGCGCCCCGGCTCATCCTCTTCCCCCAGACGCAGACGGTCTTCTCTTCCGTTCTCCATATTTATCACTCCCCATGAGCACCGCTCACTCCGAACCTGCTCTCTGAGATGAACCAACGGACGCGTCATAGACGCCTCCCCGATATGTTAAGCAAAAAAACTGTTGTAAAATCTCGACGTTTCCTCCGGATCTTACAACAGTTTCTCTGCTTGCTACTGTTCATGCGCTGCATAACCAGCAAAGGAAAATGCCTGCCACAAACAGTAATCTCTGTTTCCAGTCAGAAACCTGTCAGTGACACGACTGCCTCCCCACAAGGGTACAAACGGTATCGTGAAGACCTTTCTGACGTATATGTTATAACTTAGACTCTGGACAGATATTCACCAGTACGTGTATCGATCTTGATCTTATCGCCCTGGTTTACGAATAACGGTACATATACAGTAGCGCCAGTCTCTACAACTGCCGGTTTGGTAGCGCCTGTAGCGGTATCGCCCTTGAAGCCCGGCTCTGTATCTGTGATCTCAAGCTCTACGAACAGCGGCGGTTCTACGGAGAATACCTTGCCGTTGTAAGAACAGATCTTGCACATCTCGTTCTCTTTTACGAACTTGAGTGCGTCGCCGATTGTCTCCTGGTTTAAAGCTACCTGCTCATATGTGTTTACATCCATGAAGTTGTATAAGTCGCCATCGGAATACAGATACTGCATATCAACTCTGTCGATTCTGGCAGACGGGAACTTCTCGGTCGGACGGAAGGTTTTCTCTACAACGCCGCCATTCATTACGTTCTTAATTTTAGTACGAACGAACGCAGCTCCCTTTCCCGGTTTTACGTGCTGAAATTCCATGATCTGGTATACGTTGCCATCAATCTCCAGTGTGATGCCGTTTCTAAAATCGCCCGCTGATATCATAAATGATGCTCCTCCTTGAAAATACTCGCTTTATCTTTTTTATTTTATACTATAAAATCTTCTTTTTCAACTACTTTTTTGAAAACACAGGGCACATCATGTCGATTCCGCCCCTTATTTTTCTATAATTGCCGATATTTTTTCTGAAAACAACTGATTTTCCACCGTTTCCGGCACTCCTGTCCGCATCCGGTTCTGCCGCCTGGCAAGCTCTTTCAAACCGTTCAAAAACACCCGGCTGCAAACTTCCACTATTTTTTTTCCTGTCTTCTCACATAGAACCACAGGACAATTTTCTCCAGATACCGCTTTAACACGATCTGGATCTCTTCCTTCGGATTGATCGGCTTTACAAGAATCGAATAGATGCCTGTCCGCCTCGCCCCGTACACATCCGTAAAGAGCTGATCCCCGACAAACATCGTCGAGCGCTCGCCCGTTCCCATCCGGCGCATCGCCTGTCTGTATCCGCTGCGCTTCGGTTTTCTGCCCTTGTAAATATAATCCGAATCTACCTGTCCGGCAAACGGGGCGACCCGCGCCTCCTTATTATTCGAGAGCAGACAGGTGTGGAACCCTATCGCCCGCAAACGTTCAAACAGCTGTACTGCCCGCTCGTCCGCCGGGGCACCGTGCGGCACCAGCGTATTGTCAATATCAAATATGATACCCCGCATTCCCTTCTGGTAAAACTGCTCATACGGGATATCATACGCAGAATCCAGCCATTCATCCGGATAAAACGCATTTCCCATCATCTGGTCTCTTCCCCGTTCTTTCCAGGCTCATACGACGGCACATTCCGCTGCTGTATCTTCTGCAGTTCCTCCATAAATGTATCGACGTCTTTAAACTCCCGGTATACCGATGCAAACCGCACATAGGTAACCACATCCAGATCCTTTAACCGCTCCATCACAAGTTCCCCGATCACCGCGGTCGAGATCTCCCGTTCTTCCCGGTTAAATAAATTGTTTTCCACATCGTCGATCAACGCCGAAATCTGTCCCTGAGAGACTGGGCGCTTGTGGCAGGAATGCAGGATTCCTGCCTCTATCTTCGCCCGGTCGTACATCTCCCGGGTATTATCCTTTTTGACAACCATCAGAGGGATCGTCTCAAGTTTTTCATATGTGGTAAAACGCTTTCCACATTCATCACACTGACGGCGTCTTCTTATAGAGCTGTCATCTGTAGGTCTTGAATCTATTACTCTTGTATTCTCTTTTCCGCAATATGGGCACTTCATTCACAAACCTCCCCTAAATACAATAAACTACTAGAATTATAGCCCACTGGTGCTGTTATGTCAAAATATCTATAAAATATTCCATAAAC
>ENA-ORSJ01002917-ORSJ01002917.1-human-gut-metagenome-genome-assembly--contig:-NODE-2917-length-10419-cov-5.873215_pt1 | contig 10419 bp, 8 predicted proteins | sample MGYA00242191_ERZ509158 | MGnify/ENA primary metagenome ERZ509158 (study PRJEB26280, sample SAMEA2338623) | human gut metagenome | biome: human gut; feature: human-associated habitat; material: faeces... | reverse complement strand
CTTCTGTTTTAGTGTTTCGTGGTCAATGGAAGGGTAAAATTTCTTGCAGTCTATTTTCAAGCAATAGGTCATTTCTTCCGGCACGGTATCAACCGCCAACCGTAACTTCTTGTATGCTGCATGAATACCCTTGTTTGGTATTGCTGAATATGTGTCATCAGTGAAATACGCTAATAACTGCGGTTCAATCACCTGTAAAACCGCCCATTGTGCAATTCTGTCAGGGAAGAATGGAAGTTTGTATATTTCCCGTTCCTTCTTGCCGTCCTTTTTCGTAAAAGTGGCATATTCCGAAGTTTTGTTTAAATGGTTTTGAAGCATCCATTGCAGACCCGCCAAATAGTAGTATGGTCTTTTCTCAATCTGCTGAACTTCCTTGTACCATCCTTTGCCTTTCTTTGCGTGTTGAAACGCAAGATACAGGTTATCCATTGAACAGATTTTTTCATAAAGATTGCCATACCGTTTCACGCTTGTCTGTTCCCTTCTGTATGCACTGAACCGAACTTTCAACCCGTCAGGTGACGGTCTACTAATACAGCCCATGTATTTTGATGTTTTGCCAAGTGGCACGGTAATCAGTTTTCAGTACATTGATTTATAAGAACACCCCGCCATTTCTGACGGGGTGTTTCAAGTGATATTTGTGCATTTACTAACTGACTGCTGATATTCCGATTACGATTAGAAGAAGCATTATTCAGATTCCAATAGAAAGCACTGGTATTCAAGCCATTATTCCAATTAGCACCTAATTTAGTGACATTGGTTTTTTGTCTTTTTATTGTCTTTCTGCTTGAAAATCGTCATCCTTAGCATCCTGATTACCTAAAATTGTATAAATTACTGGTTGCCTGTTATGCTGCCACCTTTTTTCGATACACCAACCGACCGCCGACATACCGACTACGAATAGAAGAAGCATCATTCAGATCCCAACAGAAAGCACCGGCATACAAGCCATCATTCCAACGAGCACCTAAGGTAGCGACACGCCAACCAGTACCGTTCTGATTCCAACAGTGATCACCAACAGGAAGTGCAGTGTTTCCGTTGAACTCACCCGGTAAGAACAACCAATCAAAATCTTCTGAATAGCAGAAAGCGGAAATATAACCGTTTCCATACTTTGCGGTCATTCCTGTATCTTCATAAGGTGCTGCCTTAATGTCATCAGCAAAACCATGATCTGCAACATAGGTTTCACACTCACCTGTGGTTGCGTTCGCATAGTGATTGATTCCATCAATCCACCACCAAATGTTGCCCCAAAAGTTTTCTTCACCACGGTATGACACAATCTGAATACCGTTAGCATTGACAACTGAACCTGACGCATTACCAAGGGTGATTGTTGCACCTGTATTTTCTGTCATGGATGTTTTACCGTCATCAGTCTTTGAAACTGCACCGTTACCAATAACAGACTGCATGTTGAAGGTTGCATATTCAATCAGCATAAGCATCTGTGAAGCGGATGCCGTCTGAACAACACCCTGTTCCCAACCAGTACCACGTTTTTCAGCAAGTTTTCTGATATTGGCACGGGTTGCGTTCTGTGTAAGTCCTGAAAGCGGTTTTGCGTTGGCAATACTGCATAACATATCAGCAGCAAAGTCAGCAACCTGTGAATCATCAAGAATGTATGCTGATGCAGATGCATCCCAAAGTGAACCTTCAAAGGCTGCAAGATATGCAACATCATTTTCCTGACCATTTACAATGAACGCCGGATGAAGTTTGAATCCCGCCTTTGGTGTATCTGATACATAGTATCTAATTTTTCTTGTGATTGCCCCCTTGGTTCTCTTTTCAGTTTTAAGCGGTACAACCTTGTAATAAAACTTTGGCTGTTCAACCATTACCTGAACGATTGTCCCGGCACTGAATTTCAGGTTTTCATCAGGTGATTCAGTACCTACCGGGTTACGGTCAACCGCCTGTGTCAGTTTTCCAGTAGTGGAAAATCCGGCTTCACCGTAATATGCAGCAACACGCCCGTCATTGGTAAGGTTGCAACGCTTTCTACCACCAAAAGCATTGATTCCGTCAAATCCTGAACCCGCTGAACGGTTTACTGCTCCGGCAAGTCTTGTGAACTTTTTATTTTCAAAATCCACTTCAACACCATAAATGTCACCGTCTGAATATCCAACAAAGGCTTTCAGATCAGCAATTTCTTTTTCAAGTGCCTGAATGTCACCAACCGTTGCATACGCACCCGGACTGACCGCAAGTGATACGTTGTCAGCGTTTCCTACTGTGGTATATAACTGTAAGTATGCAGCCGATACCGTAACACCGTTATATGGTGGCATATAACAGTTATTTGACTTTTCAATGCAGACTGCATACAGGATTTCACCCTTGTCAGGGTCAACGGCATATAAGCCAAGTGTACGCATATAGTAACCTTCTTTCAGGTCTACATTGGAATATGCTGCATCAATTTTGATTGCAACCTCATTTGTGCGGGTAACCTTGGAAACAAGGGTTGTCTGCTTGATGTTGCTAAGTGCGGTCAATGCCTGTAACTGACTTTCAGTGTACTGGGTACTGGAAGAACATACTTTTGTAAAATCAATGTTTCCTGACCCGGCAATCATCTTTGCCATAAGTGCCTGACCATTGTTTGTGATGTAAAGTTTTGAATACTCTGCCATCTTATCATTCCTTTCTATGTTGTTTTTATCTCAATGAAGTCTACCTGAACAACGCCGGATGCTGCCTTTGCATCCATATCTGCCCGGATTGTTTCATTAAAATCTGTTGAAATGGTTACCATTGCGGTATCTGTTGCCTTACCACCAAAGTTCACTGTACCCTGAACACTCACTGTTTCCTGACTGTCATTTGTGATGTTCAGCATTTCAGTCTGAACGATTCCACCACCAAAGACTGATGAACCGTTCACATCAAACACTTCCCGGAAATCGTTTGTGATGATAAATTCATTGATGAAGCAGATGCCACCACCAAAAAGAACAGCACCTTTGATGTTGCAAGGGATGCTGTTCTTAGATACAACCACAAGATTTTCAGGAATCATTGTGTTTATGATGTTTTCCAGTTCTTCCACCTGACCATATAATTCAAGGTCAGTGTCAATATACAGTGTGTACCCAGTCTTGAAATCACCAGTCACTTCAAAATCACTGTCACCACAAAGGACAAGCAACTTTTGAAGCAACACTTTCCAAGTGTACGGGATTGTGTTGAACCACTTGCTTTGAACCCTTGAACGCCTTGATTCAAGGGTATCATCAGCAGTTGGGTATATTTTCAGCATCTTTTCAAATCGGCTGATTCCATATTCATCAGCAGTTGAAATGAAGCGGTTACGCAAACACCTGTCAGTTGCCGACCACATCAGACTAAATTCAGGGTTTTCCGCTTCAAGTGCTGCAACGGGTTCTTTGTAACTCTGCATGAATGGCGGTAAGTATGAAACAAGGTCAACTTCTCTTATCATGCAGAAACACCCCCTAACTTTGGTATGCAAAATTCTGTCAAGGTCATATTGCTTGCCGTGCCGTTCAGCTTTGTCCCGGTCACATCCACCACGCCATCAACACCAAGGATGCGGTTTTCAATCTGCGATACCCTGACAATGGTTTGTGATGTTTCTGACCAGTTCTTTCTTAATTCCAAGAAGTACGCATCAACTGCTTCTGCAATGGCTGCCTTGGTATTTGACCAGTTGTGACCTTCTTCAAAGGTTACCGTGGTCTTGACCTCAATACTGACAGGTGATGCACTTGCTACACTGACCACATGACCGATTGGTGCAAGTCCGTAACCTTCCCCGGCAGTTTCTTCCGGGTCAAGTGTCTGCTGAACATATTGAACAAGTGTTGAACTTGCTTCACCATAATCATCAGAATCAGTGATGACTACATGAACAGTACCACCAACCGTCAGTTTCTTGTCCTTGGCTGCATTATATACGGCATCAAGCCACGGTTTGACTGCTGCCGGAACTGTTGAAATGATTGATTCATACCAGTTCTTGACCACTGTACTGACGATCATGTCAGCGGGTCTAATGTCACCATTCCAAACACGCTTGACCTTACATGACCCAACACCTTCAATACTTTTGACCTTTGCCATATAATCAGCGTGGTTGCCACCAAAGGACTGTTCATTGAAGCTGTCAAAGTAACGCTGTCTGAAAACTTCTGTATCTTCTTCATCTTCACCGGGAATCAATACGCTTGTCAGGCTTGCCGTCTGCAATCCGTCAATATATTCCATTGGTATCATATCCCCAAGATACTGATTGCCAATAACACCTTCTGTTTCACACTGAACCTTGTATGTTCCCGGTGTGATCTGTTCAGTCACAACATAGTTGATCTCACCAATGTTGAAACGCTTTCCAGTAACATCAATGTTTGTTGGTGTGAACTCACCCTGTAAGATTGTCTTGGTTGCGGGTTCAGGTGAAAGTCCCCTGTCCTTTGCAAGCAAGATCAGAAATTCCCTTGCAGCAGTATCACCGTATGAATTTTTTATCAGATATTCCAACTCAATGTATAAAATCTGAAATTCAATGGCGGTTGAACTATGCAGATCATAAACAGGGGATGACGGTCTTTTGTCAAATTTGTCAGATACCCGGTTCATCATCCTTTCAAGGATAATGTCATAAGTCTGATCTTCATACATTCTAAATCTTCACCCCCTTCTCTGCTTTAATATCACCGTAAATTGTTTTTACGGTAAAATAGGCATGAACCACACCTTTGACCGTCAGGTCAAATTCAAAGTCGGTCACACCCGTGATTCTTTCATCAATGGCTAACGCTTCACTGATTCTGCGTTCTAATTCAGGGCAAACCCAAGTAACAGGTTCACCGTACAGGTCAAGTGTTTCAATGCCGTAATACCACGGATATATGATGTACTGATACCGTTCTGTTTGCAGTGTTCTGAAAATCATCTGCTTCATGGCATCCTGTTCATCCACAAGACCCCTGACTGAATCACCGTCTAAATCCATTTTATAAGTTAGGCTTGGCTGTGTTTCAATTTCAAAATCTTGGTCAAGAAAACCAACTGTTGAAGGAATCATTTGCCTATCCTATCCACAACAATGAAGCGTTGACCTTCTTGCTGTCTTATCAGGATAACTTCATCACCAACTGCCAAGCCATTGTGAATGATGATCTTCTTTTTTCCTGTAATTTTGTGAGTATGTGCAAGGTTCTTTGACCCTGTATTCAAGTCAATGTTGCCACCGCTGCCATTGTCACCTTTTACAGTGTGGTTGTGGGTGGAAAGACTGCTTTCAGAAGTCCAGTCAACTGTTACCATTGTGCTGAAATCTGTCACATTTCTTGAAAGAATCAACTGTTTTTCACCCAGTATCATCTTCTGTTCAACATTGATTTTCAAAGGTGAAGCACTCACAACTTCACCAAAATATACATTTACGGGTTTACCCGCTTCAACCGCTTCAACGGCTGCCCTTTTCAGGGTATTAACAAGTTCATTTGCATCAGGCAACAAATTCACCCCCTCTAAGTGTCAAATCCATCCAATGTTCACCTTCCTTGTAGGTATGCTTGCATTTTTCAACAAGCATCCAGTTTTTCAGTTTTACATCACCAAGGTCAAGGTTGATGACAACCATTGAACCCGCCCGCACTCTGTTGTCACCTAAAGCATTAGTGATTTTTAGGTTACGGGTCTTTTTGTTATACAGTTTCAAAAGGGCATCTGCTTTTGCCTGACCATTTTCACCTTTCTGCAAGGTGTCAAAATACTGTAAGATACCCCACTTGTTAATGTTGGAAGAATCCTGTGTGATGTAAACATCACGCTTTCCTGTGTCCTTGTTATCATAGGTCAGTTTGATTTTGTTATATGTGTTTTCATCAATAGATGAAGTATAGTCAAAGTTTTGCCCGGTTTCTTCATCAATCATCAGGTACGCCCCCGGAACACCCACATACATAGATGACAGGCTTTTCAGGGTAAGTTTCCCAAAGTCATCATATAACACATACATTTCCCCGGTATTGGTCAGTGTCAGGTCAAGGGCATTTGCTATCATTTCAAACAGTGAAGTATTTTCTTCAACCCTTGATTCAATGACATACCCGGTATCATCCAGTGTGCCAAGGTTCAGGGCATAATCATCTGCAATCATTTTCACAAATTGGTTTGCCGTCTTTCCTTCATAGACCTTGGTATCTTTATTTTTTAAGTACCTCAACTGATCGTAGGCGGTGACAGTAATGATTTTGTCCTTGGTTCTCTGCTGCTTGAACACAAAACCAAAGAATACATTGTCACCGTCCACCTTCATCCTGACGGGACTACCTTCTGAAAAATCAAGAATGTTGTCATACAGGACTTTGAAAACCAGTTTGCCGGGGGTGTTTTTTCTTTCTGTTGACCATTCAATACCTTCCTGAACAACAGGCTGATATACTTTTGTTCCTGATTCATTCCCAACCAGTAGTTCAACATACATTGAACAACACCCCTTTCTTATGCTGCCGGAATGGTCAAAACCTGTCCCGGATAGATTAAGTTAGGGTTGCCACCAATGACACCCCTGTTTGCGTTGTAGATCACGGTGTATTTTGCACCGCTGCCATAAAACCGTTTAGCTATTTTCCATAAACAATCACCACGCACAACCGTATAGGTCTGTGCTGCTGCCGGGGCGGGTGAATTGTTGGTTTCCCGCTTAGGCTCTGCACTTGCCTTTGGCTTGGATGCAGCAATTTTGATGTTGACTGTCTTTGTTCCATAGTCCCGGTACTGTTTCAGATTGAACTTGACTTTGAAGTCAAACCCGTTCTTGGCATCCTCTGAAATTTTGTAATCTTCCAAAGATACCTTCATGTTCGTGTTCAGCAGTTTTTTCCCCACCGGGGTCTTTCTGCATACAATGAACTGGAATGTCTTTTTGCCTGTTTTCAACCCTTCAAAAATATCAAAGAAATATCCCGCTTCTTTGAAACCATTCTTATACACCGCATAAGGATGTTTTACTTGCGGGATTTCTGCTTCAAATTCAATGTCGGTCAACCCGGCTTTTTTCAGGATATTGATTTCACCTTCATTTATCAGGTTGACCGTTTTGTTATTACCATTGATTTTGATACTGATTTTTTCAGGGGTGACAGGAAAAAGGCATTTGTCAAAATACATATCATATCCGCTTCTTGCCATTTATTCATGCACCCCTTCCGTCATATTGTCTACCGCTTCATTGACTGAATCTGTCAGTTTGGTCATAAAACCATCAATGTCATCACCGCTGTTCACGGTGTTCTGCATACCTGACATATCAACATTGATTTCAGCGGTTGTGAATCTGTTAATTGCTTCTTGTTCCGCAATGTCACGCAAATACTTCAAATCTTCTTCTGTAACATCCAAAGAATCCTTGATTTTGCCTGTGTTATCGTCAATGTTTCCAATGCTGTCACCCACGCCTGAATTTGCTATTGCATCATTGAACCCTGATGTGTAATCACCCACATTAGGAATATCTGTCTGACCGAATACATCCGACAGACTAAAGTTTGAAACCTTATCAGCAATACCGTCACCCCATGCTGCACCCGCATTGAACGCATCTGATGCCCAACCGTCCTGAAATGCATCACTGATTGACTGGTAATCTTCTTTGTTTCCGGCTGCTTCACTTGCCTTGGCTGCATAGTCATCCGCTGCGGATGAAATGCCTGAATAGTCAAATTCAACAAACGGTAACTTATTCAGTGCTGAACAAATACCTTCAATGACTGAAAGTGCCGTGCTTAACAGGTTGTAAAACCATGACTGAACAGAACAGATTGCATTGTGAAATGCCGTCATCATATTGGATGCAAGTGCTGCAATGGCGTTTCCAATACCTAAGGCAATGTTTGCCACGGTTAGACCCAAGTTCTTGAAGAACTGAATCACCACGTTCACACCACCAGTAATCACACCAAACCCTGAATTTGCAATACCTGTCATTTTTGCAATCGCATTACATACGGCAAAAATTATTGCTATAAGTGCTATAATCAGCACAATAATCCATGTGATCGGACACGCTGCAAGTGCTGCGTTCAATCCATACTGCTGTACTGTCCAAAGAAATGTTTGTCCGGCTGCAAGTGCATCTGCTGCTGCCTTTGTCGCATCAATGGCTGCTGAAATTGCAGTAATTGCGTTGACAATTCCCATGATTGCCAAATATGCCCCTAATGCAGCAATTACACCATATATAATTGGTGCAATGATTGACCAGTTATCACCGATAAATGCCCCAACAGATGCAGCCACTTCAAACACATTCAGAAGGATATTCGCAAGGGTTGCCATTGCTTCAATAGCACCCTGAATGAAAGTCTGAAATGCTTCACTATTGGCTAAATCGTTCAGTCTTTGAAGAACAGGCTGAAATGCAATCAGTGCGGTGTTTTGCATTGACTGCCATATCTGCCCCCAAGTCATAGGCATTTCATTGAATTTGCTGTTAATGTCATCAGCAGCAGAAAAGATTGCTGCCTTGACTACATCAGCGGAAAGTTCCCCATCCGCTGCCATTTCTCTGATCTTACCGATTGGAACATCAAGATAGTCCGCAATGTTCTGAATCAGGTTAGGTGCTTGTTCAAAGATACTGTTCAATTCATCACCACGAAGGACACCTGAACCAAGTGCCTGTGATAACTGCAATTCTGCGTTTGCTGCTTCTTGGGTGCTTGCCCCGGCAATCGTCATCTGTTTTTGAATCAGATCAGCAAAAGCAACAACTTCTTCTGAACTGCTGAACGCATCCTTTGCGTTGTTACCGAAACGGGCAACAACATCAGCCATCTGACTGAATGAACCCCTTGCATCCTGTGCTGCTGCATATACCATGTTGACAAGTTCAGCAGTTGTCTGAACCCCGTCATTCATCATGTTCAAACGGGATGTTGTCTGAACAAGTTCATCTGAAATGTTCAGTGCTTTCCCAACTGACTGAATACTGATATAGGCTGCAACTGCCCGTTTGATGGTATTGGTCAATTCATTTGCCTGTTGTGTTCCGGCTGAAATTTCCTGATTAAAACGCCCCTGTTCATCCACATTGTCACGGATGTACCTTTCTGTGTTGCCAACAGTTTGTGACAAACGCAAATAGGCATCATTGGCAGCAGAAACATCCATGTTCTGCATTGCCTGATTCAGTGAATTTTGTTCCTGAATAGCCTGATTCAACTGCATACGCAACTGTTCCAGTTCTGCATTTGCATTGTCTGCCCCAACATTTACCGGGTTGTTCTCAATCTGCTGAATCCGCTGTTGAATTGCAGATAACCGCTGTTGCATGGTGTTCATATCCTGAACTGCTGCATCCGGCAGTATATCCATTCCCTGTGCGGTCTGTGAAATCCTTGCCTGTGTGGTGTTCAGTGTGTTCAACATATCGTTTGCACTCTGAACTTCTTGCTGAAATCGTTCAACACCTGTTCCTGTGAATACATCCACTCCGTCAGTGTTCCATGTGACCGGGATTTCTACGGGTTCAGGGTCAGGCGGTGCGTTTGGCTGAATTTCAGGTCTGATTGGTTCAGGATTTTCAACCAAAGGGTCAGGAAGTACCGGGTCAACAGGTACAGGAATCGGTTCTTGATTTCCACCATCCACAACAGGCGGTGCAATATCAGGTGCGGTCTGTCGGCTTGCTGCCTGATTCATTGCTTCAATGGCAGCGGTTGCCTGATTGATTTCATCCCTTGCCCCTTCAATACTGCTTGTATCAATATCAGCGTTCATTGACTGCTGCATATCATACATTGCAGACACGGCAAGGTTCACTGAACTGATGATGTTGTTCAACACTCCGCTGAATTGGTCATTAAGTTCAATACCTGTCTGAATAGATGACACCTGTTTCACCGTCCTTTCTTAGTGTTTTTTCTTTGCCCTTGCTTCTGCCTTTTTCTTTTCCTTCTTGTCATGCTCTGCTTTCAACTTGATTGAAGCAATCACAAAGGCTTTTTCCTGTTCATCCATAGCCAAGAACACTGATGGAAGAATGTGAAGTTTTAGAAGGGCATAGTAAGCATAATTTGCTTCACCGTCCCCTTCTTCAATTAGTTTTTTGCTTCATCAACCTTTTCATCAAGTGACTTGGTAAATCCCTGAAACTTCTGCATCCATAACTGGAAGTCCTGCATTTCCCCGGCATCATCAACCATTGCATAGACTAAATCTTCCGGGGTCATCACACCGTAACTGTCCTGTAACTCTTTATCGTAAAGGTCAGGAAACACCGTTGACTTCACGATCATTGCCATAAGGTACTTTGAAGTAATCAGTTTTGGTCTGAATAAGTTCGGCTTGCCTGTCACCTGAACTTCAATGGTGTTTGCATCACGAAGTTCTTCATTCTCCTTGGAACTGATATGTCTG
>ENA-ORSJ01002901-ORSJ01002901.1-human-gut-metagenome-genome-assembly--contig:-NODE-2901-length-10489-cov-2.452176_pt1 | contig 10489 bp, 8 predicted proteins | sample MGYA00242191_ERZ509158 | MGnify/ENA primary metagenome ERZ509158 (study PRJEB26280, sample SAMEA2338623) | human gut metagenome | biome: human gut; feature: human-associated habitat; material: faeces... | reverse complement strand
AGCATTTCTATTAATTTTGTGGTGCAAAGATATATTTTTTGTCATGATAACTTTGGATTTTGTCCTGAAAAAAGTCGTTTTGGAAGAGTAAATCATGGTATTTAACTTATTTTTGCGGATTGAATAATATGCAACATTTAATTTAGACGATTATTTTATGGAAAAAAAAGATTTGCAGCCGGCATCGGTTTTTCATTATTTTGAGGAAATCTGTCATGTACCCCGTCCTTCGAAAAAGGAGGAGAGAATCAGACAATATTTGACAGACTTTGCGGAATCGCACGGACTGGAGTATAAAGTGGACGACGCAGGGAATGTGCTGATCAGAAAAAACGCTTCTGCCGGAAAAGAACACCTGAAGACAGTGGTGCTTCAGTCGCACATGGATATGGTCTGCGAAAAGAACGGCGGCGTGGAGCATAATTTCGATACCGATCCGATCGAAACTTACATCGACGGCGATTGGCTGCGGGCAAAGGGTACGACGCTGGGTGCCGACAACGGAATCGGCGTGGCTACGGAGCTGGCCGTGCTGGCAGACCGGAATATAGAGCACGGTCCGATAGAATGCCTCTTTACTGTGGACGAAGAAACCGGACTGACGGGAGCCTTTGCGCTGAAAGAAGGTTTCATGAACGGAGATATTCTGCTGAACCTTGACTCGGAGGATGAAGGCGAACTGTTTATCGGATGTGCAGGCGGTGCGGGCACTACGGCCGAATTTCCCTGTCCGATGGTGCAGGCTCCCGAAGGATATTTCTTCTTCCGTGTGGCAGTCAAGGGACTGACGGGAGGTCATTCGGGCGATGACATCAACAAGAACCGGGCGAATGCCAACAAGATTCTGAACCGTTACCTGACTGCCCTGATGCAGCGTTACGGCATGTGCCTCTGCGAGATAGACGGAGGCAATCTGCACAATGCCATACCCCGCGAGGCGTCGGCGGTATGTGCGGTGCCGATGGCTCATAAGGAAGATGTGCGTGTGGACCTGAATGTTTTCCTTGCGGAAATTGAAGATGAATACGCGGTGACGGAACCCAATCTGATTATGGAACTTGAATCAGAATCTCCCCGCCGGGAGGTGATGGAGGCAGAAGCCATGAAGCGTTTCCTGCTTGCAGTATACGCAGTGCATAACGGGGTTTACGCCATGAGCCAGGACATCCCGGGACTGGTGGAAACGTCTTCCAATCTGGCTTCTGTCAAGCAGAAAGACGGGAAGATCATTGTTGTCACCAGCCAGCGCAGCTCCATCCTGTCTTCGCGCAAAGACATGTCGCAGGCGGTGCGCGCCGCTTTCGAACTGGGCGGAGCATCCTGTGTCACAGCCGACGGTTATCCGGGATGGAAGCCGAATCCTTCTTCCGAAATCTTGGGCATAGCCGTGGAAAGCTACAAGCGGCTGTTCGGGGCAGAGCCGAAGGTGAAGGCCATTCACGCCGGACTGGAGTGCGGCCTGTTCCTCGAAAAATATCCTTCGCTCGATATGGTGTCTTTCGGTCCGACGTTGCGGGGCGTTCATTCGCCCGACGAGCGCATGCTGATCCCTACGGTTGAGAAATTCTGGAACCATCTGCTCGATGTGCTGAAACACATTCCTGCCAAGGCATGACCGGCGGGCTGAAGAGGCTGGGGGCGTTGCTGGCATTGGGGGGAGCGTTTTTCTTTCAGCTGGCGGCGCAACAGCCTTTCCGGATAATGGAATACAATGTAGAGAATCTCTTCGACTGCCGTCACGATTCGCTGAAGCAGGACGGAGAGTTTCTCCCTTCGGGCGTAAGGGGATGGAACCGTTTCCGCTTTGCCGAGAAGGTGAACAAGGTGGCTAAGGTGATACTGGCGGCAAGCGGCCGGCAGGTTCCTGATCTGGTGGCTCTGTGTGAGGTGGAAAATGATTATTGCCTGCGCACGCTGGTCCGTTATTCTCCGCTTCGGGATGCGGCATATGAATATGTGATGACCGATTCGCCCGACGAACGGGGGATAGACGTGGCTTTGCTGTACCAGCCTGCGACGTTCAGGATGCTGGAGTTCCGTCCGATACGGATTCCGCTTGAACAACTGGGACACCGTCCTACGCGCGACATCCTGCATGTGTCGGGGCGTGTGATTTCCGGTGATACGCTGGATGTCTTTGTCTGTCATTTTCCTTCCCGTTCCGGAGGACAGAAGCGGTCGGAGCCTTATCGCCTGCAGGCTGCTTCGTGCCTGAAACAGGCGGCCGATTCCGTGCGTTCCGTCCGTCAGCGTCCGAATATTGTCATTACGGGTGACTTCAACGATTATCCCTCCGACCGTTCGCTTCGGGAGGTGCTGGGTGCGTCACGGCTCGGGGAAGATGAAGTCAGCTGCGGGCGGTTTTACAACCTGATGGACGGCAAGCCGGGCGGAACCTACCGGTACAAGGGCGAGTGGAATATCCTCGACCAGATGATTGTGGGAGGCGAACTGTTGCAGGACAGTTCTTCCGTACGGACGGACTACGGGAAAGCCCGCATCCTTTCGTTCCCGTTCTTGCTGGAAGAGGACGAAACCTATGGCGGCGAAACGCCTTTCCGGATGTATCGCGGAATGCGCTATCATGGAGGCTACAGCGATCACCTGCCGCTGTTGCTCGAACTTGAAATAGATGATGAATGAGCATATGAGAGATTTTGCAGCGATAGACTTTGAAACGGCAAACCGCGAGCTTTCCAGCGTCTGCAGCGTGGGAATCGTGGTTGTGCGGGGAGGGGAGATCACCGGTGAGATTTATCGCCTGATACATCCTTCGCCCAACTATTACAGCTATTGGAACACGCGTGTGCACGGCCTTACGAGGGAAGACACGGAAAAGGCGGATGTATTTCCCAAGGTGTGGGAGGAGATTGCTCCGCTGATAGAAGGGCTTCCTCTGGTTGCGCACAACAGTCCGTTCGACGAAGGCTGCCTGAAGGCGGTTTTCCGCACTTATGGAATGGATTATCCCGATTATGTTTTCCATTGCACCTGCCGGGCTTCCCGGCGCGTGTTCGGCAAAGAGCTGCCCGACCACCGCCTGCCCACCGTGGCTGCGCGTTGCGGGTATGATCTGTCCTGCCACCACCATGCGCTTGCCGATGCTGAGGCGTGTGCCCGCATCGCCATGAAAATACTCTGAAGCGGCAGCATTCGGCAGATTTTTGCGTAAAATTCTGTATCTCTAGCCTGGAGATATAAATCTCCAGCTTAAAGATACATATCTCCAACTTGGAGACATATGTCTTCAGGCTGGAGATTCTTTTTTTCCGGCGGTGCGTCACCGGAGCTTCTCAGGTGTTGTATAAAAAGACAGAGAGCATCTCAAAATCCCTTCGAGATGCTCTCCTGGCCATAAAAAACAGATGAAATGATTCGACCTTTATTGGCAGACCGAAGTCATTTTTTCAGGCCAATGAAACAATTAAAATGATTGACAAAAAAATCGCTTGCAGCGTATTACATGTTTATGTCTGTAGGAACTTCTTCCCAGTCATCCACGCTGACGGTGAAGGTGATGGGACCTCCCAGAATATCCTGTCCGCCGATGCCCGGAGTTTCATCCGTCTTGTCATCCGTGCCGCCGGGGTTTTCCGGATTCGGGTCTATTTTGCCAGCACCGCCGCCGTCCCCGCAGAAAGTCAGGTTGTAGACATACTTTTTGCCCGGCTGCCAGTTTGTGTTGATGGCTACAGCAGAGTAAGCATACTTTCCTGCCTTGTTGTCACTTTCTGTCGGTTGCGGATAAATCAAGGTTTCTCCTGCGTCGCTGAGATTGGAGATACGGCAGAGAACGGCGAGATAAGCGCCTTGCTTGTTTATTTCCGCCTCGGGGTTGTTCTTCGTTCCGTTCCACGGAGTGAGCTGCTGCGGAATGACCATGAAGTTCTTTTCTCCGAACATGACGGACTTCAGAGTACCGTCCAGCGTGACAGCTTCTGTTCCGTTGCTGTAATAAGCTTTTGCCGGCATATTCTGGTCTGCATGGCTGCCCCATGCGTTGTCTGCCAGCTTAACGTTTGCTCCCAGTTCTGTTTCCGGGAAAGTCAGACTGGCTTTTGTTGCCATGTTGACCATCTTCACTCCGATGATTTCAACTTTGATGGAGCTGCTTTTCGCGTTCTTGGCTTTTACCTCGATTTGAGATAGAGCATGCTTGAAGTTCAAGGGAACCGGAGCTGCGTTGTAAGTTTCTTTAGTCCCGGCTTTGTATGCAATCAGCAAATCCTTGTGGTTAGTCACGTTGCCGTCAGGAGTGAAATCGGAGATTGTTTTGCTGTCCTTGTTGATGGTTACAGTTCCTTTTCCTGAGGCAGGACCGTTTGCGTAGGCATAGAATTTCAGCTCATACTCGGGCCAATAATATGTACCCGCAGTATTCCATGCGTCGCCAGACTTCGTTACATCTGTTTCAAACTCTGTGCCGGTACTTCTGATGGCAGTAACCTTGAAAGCATTCAGAGAGGCGGATGTTTCTTGGTTGCCTTCTCGTGTAGAAGCGTCTACCAATGTGCGGAAAGCGATTCCTTTTCCACTGTTCACATCCACTACTTCGTCGTTGGAGCAGGCTGCAAATGATGCAGACACAATCGCTAAACTCAAAATAATGTTACTCTTCATAAAACAATTTTTAATGGTTAAGAAAAAAGTTCGTTTTATATCTACATGGAGATTTCAATCTCCTCTGTATTCCATTCGTCTACATTCGGGTTAAAGCCGCTGTCGTCGTCGATGGGCTTGGGCAGGGGAAGCCCGTCGAGCACGATGTGTACGTTCATCGGATCCGGCGCCTCGTGTATTTTTGCCGTGACATCATAGACAAAGCTGTATTTTTTCCCGTCGTTCAGCACGGCATATACAACCAGGCTTTGGGGAGTTTCCGATGCCGGTGGATAGCCGAAAGTGTAGAAATCGGCCTTTACAGTCGTCTTTCCGTCGGATGTCATGTCAAAAGGCAGCGTTGCCAGTTCGTCTGTCGGTGTGTCCTCACCGAGCATAAAGCCGCCGGACATGCCTGTGAGCGAACCGAATATTTCTCCCGAGGAGATGTACTCCAGATTTCCTGCATTTATTATTTCCACGGTATAGTGCCGCACAACAATCTTCGGGTAGAGCGTAAGCGTCTGTCCTTCGCGTGAAGCCACCACCTCCACTTCTTCCGCGCGGTCGTCCCACAGCATGTCCGGGACCGCTCTGATGCTTTGGCCGTTTCGCGGTACGGGACGCGGGAACGCTCCCTCGGTCAGATAAGCCTCAAAGCTTTCATAATGCTCAGCGTTCCGGTAGAGGATGAACTCTGTGTTGCTGTTCAGGCACAATGTGCGATAATGTCCGGCCGGAACCGTGACAGTTCCTCCCGTCCGGTCGGTGAACTCGTAGACCAGCGGTTCTTTTTCTGTTTTCGGAAAGAGATAAAGCCGCATGCTCGAGGGCCGGGCATCGGGAGCATATCTCCAGTCGAAGATTACCCGCAGATCAGCCGTGTGGGGATGGTCGAAGCAAAGCTCCTTGTGCTCGCATGCTGTCAGTATGCCTATCAGCACGAGCAGGGACAGTAGACCGTATCTTTTCATTTTTTGCCTCCTTTCTTCAGGTTGTGGTTTCCGCGGCCAAGCAGCCAGACAAGAGATATCTCAGCCTTGGTCGGACCAAACCAGTGCCGCTGTTTCGTTGCCTGCCATACATAGTGGTTGTCCATGGGCAGGTATTCGTAATAGGTTCCTCCCCAGTAGCCCAGGCCGATGACAAAGTCGATGTTCAATCTCCTTGCAATGGGCAGCGAATAGCCATATTCCAGTCCTGCGGTGTAGTTCATCTTTTCCCACAGCGTGCCGCCCGGTTTGCCGCCCATGTATCCCCGCCCTCCGGTTTCGAAGTCGTAGGTAAGTATCTGTCCGTACACTCCCAGATGGTGTCCGCTGAGCGGGCTTCCTCCTTCCGGGCGGCAGAAGTATTTCCGTATGGCCAGTTCGCCTCCGTAGATTCGCCAGTAGCGGTGGCGTCTGTTCTTCTTCCACCATGCGTACATCCAGCTTCCGCTTGCCGAGAAGCCTTTGCCCAGATAAAACTCTACGCCGGCGTTGGGGACGAGCAGGACGTCATAAAGCAGATTGGTTTTGACCGCCATGTAGAAGGGCGGCTGCTGTTGCGGTTCTGATATCATCCGGCTGTCTTCCGCTTCCGTTTTGGATGCGGGCACAGGAGTGAGAGGCTGCGGCATCTCCACTGTATCTGTCTGTTCGGCATCAGGCTCTGACACTTGTTCCGTCCCGGCAGCCGGCAGCAAGGATACGTATTGCACTTCAACGAGCGAACGGCGCAGCAGGGGAAAGAAATGCTTTTCCATATAGCGCCAGCTATTTCCCCGGTGAAGGTCCATCAGTTGCTTTTTGCGGCTGTCTACCACAATACCGTTTTTTATGACCCACTCAGGGGTATTGTCCAGAATAGACAGCACTTCTTCTTTTTCTTTGCAGGGCATGTCAGACAGCGCGACTTTCGTGCGGAGATTGTCCCAATCGATGCCGGCATGAGTTTCTGTTATAATGGAAGCCTGGGAAGGAATGCGGCGGCGAAGATAGTTGCCGATGCTCTGCGACCGGCGCTTCGACAAGTTTCTGTTCAGTGACGTGCTTCCTTCCGGCGATGCTCCCGACATTATGCTGAAACGGTCCAGGCGAAGCGTGCTGTCGGATGAGAGTTTGTGGAGGACTCCCAATAGACTGTCCAGTTTGTTGCGGTTATCCTGATAGGCGGAGTCGATCCGCGCACTTCCCTGCCGGTAATAGACCTCGACAGTGAAAGTGTCAACCGGCATAATGCCATCGGCCCATACGGCAAGATTTGTTAGGGATAACATGCAAAAGCAATAAAATTTTTTTATCATATTACCAGTCTTGTATTTCTGATTGCAAATTTAGAGATAAGATTTCACAGAAAGCAGATTCTGCAATGTACATGTCTTTATGCGTAGTGTGCTGATATACAGGGTGTAATATTCTTTTGTACATGTACAATTTGCATTCGGATGATGTCCGTCCTGCTTTGTCTGCCTTTGCCGCCCGGCAATGAGCCTGTGCCAGATCTTAAAACTGTTTGATAAAGTCGTCCAAAGTCATGTTTTCGATCTGCATCTTTTCTTTCAGACGCATTTTCTTTCTCGAAATGCTTCCTTTGGCTATGTGGTATATTTCTGAAAGCAGGGAAAGCGAGAATTCCATCTTCAGCAGACAGGCAAAGCGCACCTCCTCCAGAGTGAGTTGCGGATAAGCCTCTTTCAGCCGGAACGTGAAGTCGTTGAAACATGCATCCGTATTCTGTATGATTATATCCCACTCCTCCTTTTTCAGATGCATGGCTCCTTGCGAGTTCTGGCTTTTCATCAGAATCGGGACGGTTAGAGCATTCAGCCGCTTGTAGTATTCTACATTCTGGTTCAGCGATTCTATTTGAATGGCTTCACGGTTGTGTTTCTCCTGCAAATATTTCACCTCTGTTTCCCATTGGTTGTTCTGGAGCCGAACCATGTCCTGTTCCTTTTCCTTCAGTGACACCTCAACCTTTTTCTTGGCTTGCTTTATGCGGAGGACGATTGAGATGCCTAAACACAGCATCAGTGACAAGAGGATGGCCAGGCGGTAATAAGAAATTTCCTGTTCTGAAATCTTCGTGTTCATATTGGCTATTCTCCGCTGCTGGCGTTCGTGCTCCTGGAAAGCGTTCAGGTTGCTGATATATCCGGCCTTATTGTTTGCTTCCAGTGAATCCTTGCAGCGGATGCTTCTTTCAGCATACTCAGAGGCTGCCTGAAAGTCCTTTTCCTCCTTCTTCAGCAGTGCCATCTTGTAGTAAACGTCTTGCTTTTCTTTCAGGGGGAGTTTCTCGATGTTCTTCAGGAAAAGACGCTCCGCGTCCTTTAAGCGATGCATTTTCAGGCAGATATTTCCTTTCAATACATTGCAAGTCAATTCAAACTCATCGGAATGGTCGTTTTGCAGGGCGATATCTATATAGAATAAAGCCGAATCAGGCCTGTTCATGGTCAGGCAGACTCTGCTCAGGTCCTTGTTGTATTCCGCCCGGGCAGAAAATTCCTTCTGCGGCAAGATGCTGAGAGCCTTGCACAGACGCTGTCCGGCTTCAGTGTAATTCTTTTCAGAAATGCGGAGTTCTGCAAGTTCATGCAGCGCTTCTGCCATCAGCGTAGAGTCTTTCATCTCGCTGGCGATGTCGAGGGCATGTTCCAGGCATTTTTCTTCCATGTCATGCATCTTGAAACGGTAAATATAGGCTTCTCCCACCTTGATGGCAAACATCATTCCGCTGTCCTTTTCTGCAAATCTCTCAGCCTGGCTGTAAGAGGCATTGGCTCTGAGAAAGGCGTATCTGCCGGAATATATTTTCCCAAGGAAGAAGTGCAATTGGCACAAGCGCGCGGAGTCTTTCTGTTTTGTAAAATGCGACAGAGCCACATCCGACTTGTCCAGAAGCAATTCAGGAGCATCGGAAGTAAGCTGCGCCTTGACCAGCAGAAAATAATAGAATGCCTTGTCGGCTCCTCTCAGAGAGGATGTATCAACTTCAAGTATCTGCCTTACAGACTTTTCCGGGATAACGTCCAGGGAGTCTTTCAGCATCAGCAGCGACGGACTGTAAATGCTGTGTTGCTTACGGCTGCACGAAAATGAGCTCATGATCAGCATTGCTACGATAAAACCTGTTTCCAACCGCATATCTTTAACCTTATTAATATACACTTTTATCTTTTGACATAGAATCTTTAGAAAAGAACGGGGGGTGTTATGCTTTGCCAAACATCCAGACGTTGCATAAAGAACAATAATAAGTGAGGAATGTTTAGAAAATTAATATGATTACAATTTTTTGTAGAAATCATTCTGCTTCACATAACATCAGACCGCTTGTTCCGGGACGAGTCATTTCTCGATCGGTCTGTTTTCTTTTCTGGTGCAAAGGAAGCGGTATTTGTATAGAAAAGCAATTTTTTACATGTACATGCTATGTTGCATAAAGGTCTGTATATCTGATTTTTCATGCTTTTAATGGATGTACATATGGGATGTACACGCAAGATATGGAGGTGCATATGCAGAAAAAGCCCCGCAGCTTTCCTTATTCGCTTCGGGGCTGATGTTCCGGATCTCCGGTTCGGTTTTCAGCAGTTGTTCTGGCAGCTGCTTTGCTGTCGGGAATCTATCCGAGCTTTATTATGCGCTTTTCTTTAATCGATGATTTTGATAGCGGAGTTACGGATGTCCATGAGGCCAGATCGTTGAGATTGACGGGGTATACGCCTGTCCCCTTCATGTCTTCTGCCAGCATTTTCAGCATTATATAATCCATGCCTCTGTGGTGTTCATCTATTTTAATTGCTTCTTTTCCCCATTTCTTCCATGAAACGTGCTCGAACTCGTCAATATATCTGCCGTCATCCTCCCATGTTTCATAAGGAGAAACATTCTCTATGTATATTTTTCGGAACTCGCCTCTCCATATGCCTTTGCTTCCTTGCACTTCGATGTCCAGGCTTCTGGGGCGGGGGAGTGTCGTATCGTGAGTCAGCGTAACGAGGGTACCTTTCTCTGTAAGCATTTGCGTTATAATGATATCTCCCATGGTTATTGCCGGATGCTCACTCCCTCCATGGCAGCTGATGTATTCGGCTATGCCATGCGAGCTGGAAGCAAACGATGCCAGTTCAACAATTCTGTCTGTTCTGCCTATTCCGGAGAACAGACATATCGGAGCCAATCCGTGCGTGGGGTATATATCTCCGTTCTCTTTCTGATAGAATTTGCTTCTCCAGACTCCTTCCGCATTGGAGCCTTTGCCTATTTCTCCCTTTTCACTGATAAGTATTTTCCTGAGGTCGTGCCTGTAGCCGCCTTTTACGGCTACAATCTTTCCCAGCAAACCGGCGTTTATCAAATTGAGCATCGACATGTGCTCTCTCATGAATATGGTGTTCTCCAGGGGATAAACCGTTCTTTTCTTTTCGAGGGCGGCGCTGAGCAGTGACTTGTATTCGTCTATATACAGTCCTCCCTTTATCTCTAAAGCCACGTGGCAGCCATTCAACACGGCAAACAGAGCCTGTTCGACGTGATGCTCCCATGGAGAAGCGATGATGACAAGTTCCGGAGCGCACTGCAATATCATATTTTTGTAATCGTCTTTGCCGTTTGAGAAAGAAGGGTATTTCCTCCTTGTTTCCTCGTCAATGCAAGGATCGGAAACCGATACTATATTAAAATCATCTATAGATGACAAAAGAGTCAGCAATCTTTTTCCTCTATAACCCAAACCTATTATGCTGGTTCTAATGGCTGCCATATGAATTTAAATTAAGAGCCTGTTTTTAAAGATTAAAGTATGAAACAAAAAGGGCGTTTTTCCTTTCCGCGAACTGATCATCTTTGGCTGCATTATGCATCCGTCGGGTCTGGAAGAAACACAGCGGCAAGTTATC
>ENA-ORSJ01002900-ORSJ01002900.1-human-gut-metagenome-genome-assembly--contig:-NODE-2900-length-10497-cov-3.460927_pt1 | contig 10497 bp, 8 predicted proteins | sample MGYA00242191_ERZ509158 | MGnify/ENA primary metagenome ERZ509158 (study PRJEB26280, sample SAMEA2338623) | human gut metagenome | biome: human gut; feature: human-associated habitat; material: faeces... | reverse complement strand
GTAATATATATAATATAAGTTTTAATAGGGGAGATTAAAACTTATATCAGTATTTTGGGGGATAGGGATTCTAGAGGAGAATACAGTTATTCTGTAAATATCTATAATTTCGTATGTGGTTATCAAAGTTTTCATAACAACCTGTTCCAAATGAAAATTGATATAGTATAAACAAATTAAAATGGAGGAAAACATATTGAATAATATTATACGCAAGAAATTTTCAGAAATTGATTTACACGATCCTTTTTTTGATTCACTTAAAAGAGATTATCCAGGATTTGATGATTGGTTTGGAAGAAAAAAAGATGAGCCTGCATTTGCGCAGTATGAAAATGCAAACCTGATAGGTCTTTTATATTTAAAAATGGAATATCAGTGTGTAAATGATGTAGAACCCAATATTCATGCCGAAAGGATACTAAAAGTGGGAACATTTAAAATCGAGGCGCATGGAACTAAAATGGGAGAACAGTTTATTAAGATAATTATGGATTATGCAATAAATGAAGCAGTTGATGTATGTTACGTAACCATTTATGAAAAACACAGTTCGTTGATCAGTTTGGTTCAAAAATTTGGGTTTGAACAATATGGAGTTAAAGGAGAGGGCACGCAAAGAGAAAACGTTTACTTAAAGAAAATGGGAATAATTACAGGGGAAATAAACAAAGACTTTCCTTATGTAGATGTGAGCACAGCAAAGAAGTATTTACTAAGTATTTATCCGAAATATCATTCGATCATGTTTCCGGATTCGATATTAACGACAGAGAATAAAAGCATAATAAAAGATGTATCATATACAAATTCCATACATAAAATTTATGTGTGCAGTATGGATGGCGTAGAGAATTTGAATTATGGAGACATTGTGGTGTTGTATAGAACTGGTGAAGATGGGAGAAGCGCAGAATATTCCTCCGTTGTAACGTCTATATGTGTTGTTGAGGATGTAAAAACACAGGGAGAATTCGGCAGTTTTGACGAATTTTATAATTATGCAAGTAAGTATAGTGTATTTGACAAAAAAGATTTAAGATATTGGTACAATAAGGGTAGATGTAAAGCAATAAAAATGACATATAATGGTGCGCTGAGGAAAAGGATAGTTCGACATGATTTGATAGAGGAAATTGGATTAGACCGCGATTCATATTGGGGATTTTTTAAATTGAATGATAGTCAATTCTTTGAGATTGCTAGAAGGGGAAGTGTTATGCATTTGTTAAAAAGATAGAACAAATGTTTGCCAAAGGTTGCAAATTGAATGTTATTGAGATATAATTAAAAAAAATGAAAAGGAGAAAAATAATGTGTGCGATATTATTATCAATTAATCCTATTCATGTAGAAAATATAATGAATGGAACCAAGAGATATGAGTTCCGTAAAAAGGCGTGCAAAAGGCATGTAGATAAGATCTTAATTTACTCTACGAATCCTATTATGCGGGTTGTTGGGGAAGCCGAAGTGGAGGATGTTTTGATTGATTCGCCAGAAGTGATTTGGGAGAAAACAGAGGAAAAATCGGGTATTGATAAATCATTTTTCAATCAATATTATGAAAACCGGGATCAAGCAGTAGCATATAAGTTAAAAAATGTTGTAAAGTATGCTTCGCCTAAAGAATTAAAAGAATATGGAATAAGTAATGCACCACAATCTTTTCAGTATATTGAAGATGCTTGCGTGTGAATGGAAGGAGTGACATATCCTATATTTGTATAGGGCTGTCGCTCCTGATTTTTTACATGCATATGATTCTCCGCCTTAAAAATCTTCAAAACTTTCTCTTTGCATAACCCCCAATATATGTTAATGTTTTATTAGTGAGAACTGTAATGAATGTATGGGTAAAATTGAAAACAGGATGTAGTAAAGGAGAGAGTTGCATGAAAAGAGGAAAGAAACTATTCACGTATTTGCTTGTGCTCGTGATGCTGCTGGCAAATACTGTGACAGGAGTTGCCGCGGAGCTGGACGAGCCGTTGCAGGAGGCAACACAAGTTGTTCATGAGGACGGAAGCGGACTGCTGTCGGAGGGTGGTTTGCTGGAAGCAGGCGATGCGGTTGCGGACAGTAGTTATGACCATTCGCATGATGCAGCGATTGTGGCTGCCATGGAGAACCTGCAGGATACCATAGATGTGACAGGCTATGGATTGACAACAACCAATGTGGAAGATGTTATACACGGTATTTTGAACATGAATCCACAGTTGTTTTATGTATCGGGTGGATTCAGATATTACAGTGACAGCCAAAGTAATGTTACAGAATTGCTCATTACATATAATTATACGAAAACCCAGATTACTTCTATGAAAGCGGAGATCGATGCAGAAGTTGCGAAGATGGAAGCTGCGATTGATACAACTGGACTGAGTGATGTGGAGATTGCACTTGCATATCATGATTACCTTGCGACAGATGTAGCATATGATTATGAGAATTATTTATCGAGTTCTTTGTCGAGCGATGATTATACTATCTATGGCACACTTGTTAAGAAGAAAGCGGTTTGCCAGGGATATGCACTGACGTTCATGTATCTGATGAAACGCCAGAATGTTGTGTGTGGCTATGTTTCAAGCAATGCTGCAAATCATGCGTGGAATGTCGTATATTTGAACAACCAGTGGTATCACATGGATGCCACATGGGACGATCCGGTGTGGGATAATCTTGGAAGAGTGAAGCACACGTATTTTATGATTTCAGATGCAACCTTGCTATCCTTGGAGAGTAAACGGTCTGATTATGTAACGAGTGTTCCGTATGGTTATACCTATACCAAAGCAATTGACAGCCGCTATGAGAGTGGGTTCTGGAGTGGTGTGCAGACATATATGTATCCATGCAATGGGGACTGGTATTATCTGGATGGATCATATGTGGCAGCAGAAAAGAGCGCGAAATATCAGCTTTCTAAATATAATTATGCAAGCCAGATAACTACCTGTTTATATGGTCCGGAATATGTAAGGTGGTGGATTACAGACAATCGTGTGTGGGCATCTTATTGCGGACGTATGGCGGCACGAAATGGTGTGATTTATTTCTCAACACCGACGACGATTGAACAGTATAGCATTTCAACTGGAGCAAGAAAGACGATATATACACTGCCATCGGACACTGCAAAGGGAACTCACATATTTGGACTTGGATTTATAGATGATGATCTATATTATGTGATTGCGGATACGGCGAATTATGAAGGACAGGAAACCTATAATAAGGTAAATCTTTGCACTTCTCATGTATATGGAGCGGTGCAGACAATCAATCCAACGTATGAGCAGGCGGGAAAGAAATATCATGTTTGTAAAACATGTGGATATAGTGAAGACATAGAAAATCTCCCGAAACTGGTTAAGGTGTCGACAATTACGATTGTAGGTGGCAAGAAATCCATGACGGTGGGAGAGTCATATACGGTTGAGGATGTGCGAGTGGTACCGGATAACGCTACTAATAAGGAGGTCACTTGGTCTTCTTCCAATTCAAGTGTTGCATCCATAGATACGAATGGAACAGTGACAGCAAAGGCGGCAGGTACAGCGACGATCACAGTAACAGCAAAGGATGGGCAGGGGGCCAAGGATTCTTTTGCCGTGACAGTGAAGATGGCCGATTCTTCAGAAACACCGGATCCGGATCCAAATCCAGACCCGACACCAAACCCAGATCCGACACCAAACCCAGATCCAGCGCCAACGCCGAACCCAACACCAACACCAGATCCAACACCAAGTCAGCCGGTTACACCAGCTGTAACCGTGCGGTATACAACCCATGTGCAGACGTTTGGCTGGCAGGGAAATGAGAATGATGCAAAGACATGGTTTACAAATGGTGCGATGGCGGGAACGAGCGGAAAAGCGAAGCGCCTGGAAGGTATCAAGATTCGTGTGACGGGCAATGATAATCTGGGAATCCAGTATACAACACATTGCCAGAGTTATGGCTGGTTGCCGTGGTCTGCCAATGGTGAGATGAACGGAACGGAGGGCGAGGCAAAACGTCTCGAAGCAATCAAGATTCAGCTGACAGGCTCGGATGCAGGCAAATACGATGTATATTATCGCGTGCATGCGCAAAGCTACGGTTGGCTCGGCTGGGTGAAGAATGGCGCACCATCAGGAACAGCCGGTTATGCAAAACGTCTGGAGGGAATCCAGATTGTGGTTGTAAAGAAAGGTGCTTCCTTCAATACGAGAATGGGAAATATCAATTCCGCATATGCGCTTGGCTATTATGCGAAGGCGGGTACGTCTCCGGTTGTAAATGCAAAGAATACATCCAATGCTGATCCGCAGATTGCAGGTGAAGCACAGACAAACGTGACCTACCGTACCCATGTGCAGAGCTACGGCTGGCAGGCATGGAAGTACAATGGTCAGATGAGTGGTACAAGCGGTCAGGCAAAGCGGCTGGAGGGTATCAATATCCGTCTTTCTAACCAGCAGTACAGCGGAGACATCGTGTATACAACACATGTACAGAGCTATGGCTGGCAAGGAAATGAGAACAACCAGTCGACATGGCGGAAGAATGGCGTGATGAGTGGTACGAGTGGCGAGGCAAAACGTCTCGAAGCAATCCGGATCAATTTGACCGGTGAGATGGCAAAGCATTATGACATTTACTATCGTGTGCATGCACAGTCATTTGGCTGGCTTGATTGGGCGAAGAATGGTGCACCATCCGGTACAGCCGGTTATGCAAAGCGTCTGGAAGGCATTCAGATCATTTTAGTTCCAAAGGGACAGCCGGCGCCGGCGAAAAATTACGGTGGCATTACTTCGGTTCGCGCATCGTATATTGCAAAATAAACATACATAAGATCCCCTCAGCATACATTTTGCTGAGGGGATTTTTTGCGTTGGAGGAGCGATGGATAGCCTGTATGGTTCGGCGTGTGGCGCCTATATATATGATGAGGATGTGCTTGATTTCCTTGTGAAATACGACAACAATCTGGCGGGGGAGATGCAGATCCTACAGCCGGATTGTAGAACGATTATTAACAGTCAGTTCCTTGTGGCGTATCGTAGTGTCTATGATGCGGCTGGAGCAGCACTCTCGGCAGATACACTGTTTCGGTTAGGTTATGACCGGATACCGAAATGCTTTGGACTGATGAATACCTCGGCATTGCAGGGGATTGGTATTGGGGCAGTCCAGACGGTGCCGGGGTTGTCGCTTTCGGGAAAAGATGTGCTGGTCGGGTTTATTGATACAGGTATCGACTTTGCGAATCCACTGTTCCGCAGAGCCGACGGTACATGCCGGGTGACGGCAATCTGGGATCAGACACAGACGGCATATGAAGCGGGTGAACCCAATATGTCTGTACAGAGCGGGGAGATCGATACGCGTCCCATCTTTGGATATGGCAGGGAGTATCCGCAGGAGTTGTTGAATCTGGCGATACAGACGGAACAGCCGTATCAGATTGTACCAAGCCGGGATACGGACGGGCACGGTACGTTTCTGGCATCGGTGGCTGCCGGGAACACCTATCTGGATGGGGATGATATATTTTCCGGTGTGGCACCGGAGTCGGATATTATCATGGTGAAATTAAAGCAGGCAAAGCAGCGTCTGCGTGACTTTTTCCTGATTCCCGATGGCGTTCCATGTTATTCGGAGGCAGACATCATACTTGGCGTGAAATACCTGATTAACAAGGCGATGGAGCTGGGGAAACCGCTTGTAATCTGTCTGGGACTGGGGACGAATCAGGGGGATCACAATGGGAATCTGAATCTGGAGCTTTATCTGGATACGGTTGTGACACTGCCGGGAATCTGCGTGGTCGGAAGTGCTGGAAATGAGCTTGGCACAGGCGGGCATTTTGCAAGCCTGTCTACGATCAATCTGGGCAATCAAAACGGGATTTCACAGCCGCGGACACGGACAGTAAGAAATGAGATGGAGATCTATGTGGAAGATGAGAATCCGGGCTTTTGTACGGAGATCTGGGGGCGGGCGCCTAGTCTGTACCAGATAGCGGTATATTCCCCGACCGGGCAGCGGTTTGATCAGCTTTTTCCGAACCGTGACAGTTCTGGAATGATTACATATTTGTATGAGGGAACGACGTTGTATGCGGAAAGTGTAGTGGTCGAGAACAATTCGGGTGATCCGTTTATCCTGCTGCGGTTTGAGAAGCCTGCGCCCGGTATCTGGCGGATTGAAGTGACAGAGAATTACAGCAGCTTTCCGGCAGGGTACGATGCATGGCTGCCGATCCGTCAATTTTTGGGCGGCAATACGCGGTTTTCACGGCCAGATCCAGAGGTGATCCTGTGTGCGCCTGCGAATGCGCGTGGGACGATAACTGTAGCCGGGTACAATCATCTGGATAATTCGTTGTATGTGGAATCCAGCCGTGGATATACCAGAAAAGGACGGATTCAGCCGGATTTTACGGCGCCAGCCGTGCGTGTGGCGGGGCTGCTTGCGGGAGGCAGCGGGACGCGACCGTTGTTCGTGCGCCGGAGCGGTACGAGTGTCGGGGCTGCATTGACCGCCGGGGCGGCGGCACTTTTCTTCGAATGGGGCATCGTGCGTGGCAATTATTATGGGATGAATACCGAAGTGATCCGGCAGATTTTGATTCGTGGTGCGCGGACAGTCGTCGATATTGCATATCCAAACCCTGCGTGGGGATGGGGTGTGCTGGATATATCACGTGCTTTTGAGGCCCTGCGCGGCTAAGCAGACCGGATAACAGGATAGTTGGATGGATATCATGCTGATACTGGACAAATAGAGAAAAAAAGGGTATCATAAGGGAAATATGTCGTACGATTCAAATTTGAAAACAGGAGTTGTATAGATTATGATATGTAAACATTGTAAAGCGGAAAATGAAGATGGTGCATTGTTTTGCAGCAACTGTGGGAAACCGTTAGAAGATGAAGAATATGACCGCGAGAAAATGCGGGGGAATACGAAGCTGTATATCGGAATATCTATCGCGCTTATGATATTTCTGGCAAGTGGTCTGGTGTTTGGATTCTTCTATTTCAGTAACAAAGTACAGAAAGCCAACGATGAGCGAAATACAATTGCTTCAGAAAGCGATGTGGCAGCCAATTATTTCCGGTCACAGATCCGGGAGCAGGAGGATGCAATCACAGAGCTGCAGTCCCAGATTGATCTTCTGAAAGCATCAATCACAGATTATCAGAATAAGGAAGAAGACTATAAGAAGCAGATCACCGCGCTTGAGGATAAGGAAGAGGCGATGGATGGTCTGGCAAGCTTCACGGATGCGGTGCCATCCCAAGGCTATGAGGATATGTTTGTCAGTGATACATTCCTGAAGTTCACGACAAATGAGGCTGATACATCAGAGGAAGGTGCGGAAACGACAGAGGCACAGACGCCACAGGAAGCCGTACTGCGTGTATGTATTTCCGGTGATATCGAGGTAAGCGTGGAGTCCTCGGATGAGGATGTTGCGAGCTTCACATGGGATACTTCTCCAGTCGGACCATCGGTAGCGAGACTGCGTGTGATCCCGGGCAAGAAGGGAACGGCAATCTTGACATTCACAAACAACTTAAATGACGAGCAGATTAAGGTTTACGTCTACGTACAGTAACAAACATCCATATAGGAATTATAGAATAAATAAGAAAAGCACAGTTCAACTTTGAACTGTGCTTTTCTTATTTGTTCGATTCTTGCTTGCCAATTATACTGTTGGAGCTTTGTAGTTGTCGGAGATTGTTCCGAACTCTTTGTACTCCTGAATTCTTGACTGAATACGCTCAGACTGATCCAACAGGCTGCTGATAGAAGCGTTGTGGTTCAGGTGATCAATCAGAGTTGCGATATACTTGCTCAGGTCAGCAGACTCATACCAGTCATGGTTGAAGAGCTCTGGATCCTGATAAGTCAGGTTTGTTGTGATAACTTTCTCGATGGTACCCTCTGCCTTTGCCTGGTCGAAGATATCCAGACCAGCAGTAAACAGACCGAACGTTGCAAGACAGTACACACGTCTTGCCTTACGAGCCTTTAACTGACGGGCAACATCCAACATACTCTCACCGGAAGCAATCATATCGTCGATGATGATAACATCCTTGCCCTCGACACTGTCACCAAGGAACTCATGTGCAACGATTGGGTTCTTGCCATTTACGATCGTTGTGTAATCACGTCTCTTATAGAACATACCAACATCAACACCCAAGTGGTTTGCGAAGTAGATCGCACGGTTCATGGCACCTTCATCCGGGCTGATTACCATCATGTGATCGCTGTCCAAAGTCAGATCCGGTGTTGTGCGGAGCAGTGTCTTGATGAACTGATAGGTTGGCATGATATTTTCAAAACCGCTGTAAGGAATCGCGTTCTGGACACGAGGATCGTGAGCATCAAATGTAATGATATTGTCAACGCCAAGTCCGACTAACTCCTGCAATGCGATTGCACAGTCCAGAGACTCACGGCTGCTGCGCTTATGCTGACGGCTCTCGTACATGAAAGGCATGATAACGGTGATACGGTTTGCCTTGCCTGCCATGGCAGCGATAACACGCTTCATATCGGAATAGTGATCGTCTGGGGACATCATATTTGTCTTACCACAGATCTTGTACTCGATGCTATGGTTTACAACATCAACCATGATGTAAACATCAGTACCACGTACGGAATCCTGTAATGTACCCTTTGCTTCACCGGAACCAAAACGTGGACAAGAGGATTTCAGGATATAGGAATCTCTCTCATAGCCTGCAAATGTGATGTTGTCCTTGTGCTCGTTGTGACGTTCTGCTCTCCAGCGTGCAAGGTAGCTATCCACTTTTTCACCGAGGGCTTTGCAGCTCTCCAAAGGGATGATTCCGAGCTTTCCAACTGGAACTGTAATAAGATGACTTGAATCTGGCATGATTTTTTCCTCCATTGTGTGATTACAGCTTAGAACCCTGTATCATTTCTTTTTTTCTTTTTTGATACCTTATGTTTTCACCGTACAGTTGAAGTACAGTGTAACGTTCAATGATGCGGGACATGATACGTTCGGAATACCGCTCCTGTAATTCCTTCATGGAAAGATTGGTCGAGATGACCGTCGATTTTCCGGTAAGTCCCCTCTGGTTGATAACTTCAAAAAGCTTGGAGCAGACAAAGGCATTGGTTGTCTCTGTGCCCAGATCATCGATTACCAACAATTCGCTATTATAAATATATTTGTATAATTCTTCAAGTTCTAATTTTTTATTCATCAGATATTGTCCGAAAACCTGTTCAAACAGATCGTTTGCGGACAGATAGAGAACGGTGTGCCCTTCGTCCAGTAACGCTTTCGCGATACAGTTCGTGAGAAAAGTCTTTCCGAGACCGGTTTCTCCATATAATAACAGGTTTCCGCGTTCGGTATCCTGTGTCGCAAATGTATTCACGAAACGGTGGACAAGATGCAGCACATTTTTGGCATTGTCATATGGACTGACAGACCAGTTCCGGTTCTCCGGAATCGTGTGACTGTAATAATCCAGATCAAATGTATCGAAGTTCTCGGAATCCAGAACCTGTGTCATGTTGGACTGGCGATATAAGGCATCCACAATCCGGCGTTCAAAGCATGCGCAGACCTTGCCGTCCACATAGGCGAGATCCTTGCAGACCGGACAATCATAGATTGGTTCCAGATATGTAGCAGGGTAGCCGTGTGTCAGGAGCAGTTCCTGTATCCGCGCAGAATTGCTGCGGTTCTGATTGGAGATCTCCTGTGTGTCAGCTGCCTGTCCGAGTGCTTTTTTCTTCGCGAGCGCGATATAGGAAAGCTTGTTTTCGGATTGCAACTGTTTGATCTCTGGAATCTTCGCATAGATTTCTTCCTGCCGTTCCTGCAGGCGCCGTTTGTTGCGCAGGCGAACCTGTTCGTAATCATGCAGGATATTTTCTTTTTTCAGCAACTCAAAATTCATTGACCGTTTACCTCTTTGTGGAACAGCTGCTCCATCTCATCAAGCTCGGAGCTCATGCTGCTCTGTGTAAAGTTTGTAAATGCATTTCCGCTTTTCTTCATGGTAGCAGAGGCTTTCTGGTTCTTGGCTGTCTCGGCGTGGGCGAGATCTTCCTGCTTGATGCCGGCAAAATCTGTCACCCCTGCGTTATGCCATGCGGTCAGAATCCCATTTACATATTTGATCGTAGGATTCTGTGTATGTAAAACTGCACGCTTGCAGGCTTCCTCTACGATATCCTCACCGAAGCCGTAGTCCTTTGTCCATGTCTTAAAGAATTCCTGCTCGATCGTTGTCGGTGCCCCGCGCTTAATGCCAAGCGTCTTGTAGAAGACACGGCAGACACCGCTCATAAGGGCGTATTGTTCCTTGGCCTGTGCCTTTGTCTGAATGCCGTCCTGATACCAGCCGATGGCGGTTGCTTCTAAGTAACGGCAGTTTTTCTCCTTCATTTGCAGTACAATGTGGTGGTTGTGAATTTAGTTTTGGGATT
>ENA-ORSJ01002899-ORSJ01002899.1-human-gut-metagenome-genome-assembly--contig:-NODE-2899-length-10504-cov-3.429036_pt1 | contig 10504 bp, 12 predicted proteins | sample MGYA00242191_ERZ509158 | MGnify/ENA primary metagenome ERZ509158 (study PRJEB26280, sample SAMEA2338623) | human gut metagenome | biome: human gut; feature: human-associated habitat; material: faeces... | reverse complement strand
GGTAAATTAGTCGGCGGCTTAATTGTACAGTGGGGAAACACGACCAGCGAAATTGATAGGAATACGACAAAAACATATACACATAACATTGCTATCAACGAATGGCTATGTGGCGTTGCTGCTTATGCATGGCCCACCGTCGGCAGCTATCCGCTTATTGCAATGTCTGGTGATAAAAATGGTTATACCCTAGGGGCTCAGAATGACCTAAATAATAGCGGCCCCTTTACACTACGATACATTGAAATTTGCAAATAGTCATCTACAGATAGCTACATACCCAACGGCATTAGAATCGCCGCTATTAGTACAAAATATGCGTACAGCATCTCTCGTTGTACTATCCCAAGCCAACGGATAAACATTTGCAGTATTGGAAATATCAAACGGAATCGCAGCCAATATGTTAGCTGTGACAGACAAAGAAAGGGTTATGCTGTTGTTTGATGTCATCGTCCCAGTTCCCCACTGTTGCTATCGACACAAGACTATAAATGCAACGCCCATGCCTTGGCTTCCATAAATAAGCCCTGCCCCAGAATCCAACCCAACATCACCCTTGCCATTACCGCCGTCACAAACAATACCTATCAAAATTGTAGCACTTAACGGCAATGTCAATTGCTCTATTCCTGACGTTGTTGATATTCCTTGTAATCCCCACTGTACAATTAAGCCGCCGACTAATTTACCAAAATTAACATAGCCGTTTTGTGCCATTAGGCCGGACACTCCCAGCGCCGGCACGGTAAATTTATTGCCGTCCCAGTTTACTGCAAGACTTCCTTGCAAGTTGCTCAAGATAGCCGCGATGCTTGCCGCCGGTCCTGCTTTCCAGTCATCTTTCCCCGTGATTTGGGTAAGCATATATGCTACATTCGACAGCAAATTGACCAGCGTATTTTTATCGGCTGTCGGTGCAAGCAGGTCATTGATAATGAGCGCTAAATTCTTGTGCGCATCTGCATTGGTATTGTGATTTTCAATGTCCTGCATGGTTGCTAGGGCATCCATTTTCACGAAGGATACTACGTTGCCGGTGTTAGAAAAAACGAGTACCAGTGTAAAATCATACGCAACCGTCGTTGCGCTTCCATCAGCGGGCATAAGATCAGGATTGTTATCTGTGGTTACCGCAAACAATATTTCTCCGTCGTCCGGATCGGTCACATACAGCCCCATCTCGCGGCAATAAAAATCTTCTTCAACGTCGGTATTCGTAATGAGTGTATTGAATGACACCGTGTTATTTTGCGGTGTCACGGATTTTAGCGGTAAATCCATTTTCTTATTTACTAATTCCGTTAAGCTTTCTAAGCTGCTTGCAATCCCATCTCCGATAGCAAATTTTGTATAATTCACTTCATCGACCAGTCCAGCGTTCACTTTTGCTTGAAATTGTTGCCCTTTATTTGTCAATGTCCACGGTTTCCAGCTTGCCATTACTCTACCTCTCCATTCATTTTGATTTGTTTATAGATAGCGGATATACCTTTAATGTACATTTCTTTATTCATTTGTCTGTCTGTTGATAAATCACTTGTCATCGTTATTTGCTTATACATACCCGTTACACCGCTAATATACAGGGTTTGTTGCATAGGCCTTGAAAACTGTACGTACTCCAGCCATGATCGTACGTTTTTCGTCTTATTGATGGCGTCTACCAACCTATCCAGCACCGCTTTATCAGTCAGCGGTGCCGTAATCAGCGTCACACGGAAAAAATCCGGCTTCCCGCCGTATTCAAACCATTCTTCTACGTGCGCGCTTTCAAACACAGTCTGTACCATCTCTTCAACGACACTCGGCGTTCCCTTCCTTCGGTGCCAAGCGATTGAGTTCTTCACGACGGTTCGCTTTTGCGGCAACGTCATCGCCGCATCGTAAAAGTCGACGTGGAACTGTTCTGCCAGAGCATCAATAATGTTTTCCGGCAGCTCGTCAAGGCGCGGATACAGCAGGACAATCTCTGACATGGCGTTGATTTCCTGCAATTTCACGTCCAGGACTTCGGCGAGGTCGCGGATGTTCTGCCGGTCAATGCTTGACGGTAGATTGTCTCTGATTTTGTAGTCGTCTAACGTGTACATTATTCTTCCTCCGCTCCAGCCATGGTCACATTTATTTCGTCGGCGATGGCTACTTGCGTATTTTCTAATTTAGTAAACGTCGGCGACGTGATGTCGATACGCTTTATGCCAGCGTCCATCACCATGCTGATAAGTTTTGACGGGTTGATGTCCCGGCCCAGCTTGGATTTCTGCCACAGTATATATTCATTTATAGCTTCCGTCACACGGGCTTGTATGTCCGCCGCCTGGTTCGTGTCGTTGCTGTCAATGTAATATTTGCCGGTAATGTCATAAGACGCTTTCGTTGGTGCTTTAACTTCTACGTCGTCTGTCAAAGGCCGTATTGTCTTATCTGACAGCCTGTCTTCGATTTCTTCCAGCAGCTCTTCGCCGGGAATATCCCCGCCATCCAGGAGCGGATATATATTTACAACGCCCGGCGAAGGCGACGTGACGGCCACGTCGGTTATGGCGCTGTTGACGGATTTCGCATGATACTGATAGGCTCCTTCCGGCCCCGCCACGCTAAAACGTTCTGGCGCTTCGTGGGCGCGTTCGCGCAGCGAATCGTCGTCTTCTTCATCGCTGCCGCCTTCCGACTTAGTGGTATTTGTCATAGTTTCTACATATGCCACGGGGTCGACGATTTGATTGATTTCGCCCGGCAGATAGCCGTTGCCGACATCGCCCGTTTCCGTGCAGACGGCTTCCCCTGTCGCCGTACTCGCTCCGGCCGTCACGATAACTGCCTCCGAAAAAGCAAAATACACGCCGTCGGCAGTAGCGATGCGTGTTCCAGCTGGTACGATGACTTCATTATTCCGTTCTTCGGACAGCGTGATTTTAATCGTTGTCATGGCCGCGCTGGCGGGCAAACGTTCCGTTTCCGTCAATGCGGCGATGTTATCCAGATTATCCCCGACTGCATACTTGAGCAGATTCTGCTTGCCGATATAGTTCTGGTTATTGCATAAGCGGATCACTACGTCAGAAATAAACAACAAAAAAAGCCGCGTCGGGTCCCCTTTTGCAACCGACCGGCCTACTATATTTTTATAACTTTCAAACACACTGGCTTGTATTTCATCTGCCGATACGTTAATAAAATCAACGTCCGGCAGGTCTGCGAGCTTCATAGTCTCACCTTCACTTTTGCTTGTAATTTCCCTGTTTTTTCGTCGGCGCTGAAGGACATGTCCGAAACGGACACGCGCGGTTCGTAGCGTTTGAGCGCCGTAATGATTTCATTACTCATCTTTGCCTGTGCCTCTAATATCGGCAAATCGACAATACTGCCGTCGATGCCGAAGCCGCGGTCGAGCGGCACGGAATGACGTACTGTCGATAGTATCGTCCGCACGTTTTGCAGTATTTCGGCCGCTTCCGTCGCCGGCGCAAGATCGATTTCAGCCGGATTTGATATATCAACTATATATTCCATTGTGGCTCCTTAAAATATCGTATTGATAACGTTTAGCGCCGTGCCGTACTTATTCAACAGCGATTGCTGTTCTGTGTAGTTGTCGTCGGGATATTCTTTGAGCGTCAGAGAAGCTGTTACGGAGATAAGATGCCCATAGGCGTCAAAATACATGTCGCCCTCGGACAAATCCGTCAATATCCAGTACGTCTGGCTTACGGGCTTGCCCCCGATAACCAACGGGAAGGCGACGCCGTTGTCACGGTATTGCCGTAGTTTTTCCATTTCTTTTGTCGGGTTCATGCCATAGCTTTTAATAAGCTGGATATTAAACTGCATCTGCTCTAAATTCGGCCCGCCGAACTCTTGGACGGGCTTTTTCAGTATCAGATTGTGTTCGTGCCAGCGTCCGCTGCCGCTGCGCTGCACGTCCGATGGCGTGCGCAGGTAGTCATCTGCTACGATAAACGGGATAGTCCCCATATAGCCAATATACATGCCTACTCCTCCTTATCCGCCGACGGGCTTGCCCGTATTACTGCTGCCGGACATGACGCCGCTGTGCGGGTGATTTACAAGCGATATGCCGCCGACTACAACGTCGCCGCCGCCCTGTATGTCCACCGTACCGGCCAGCATTTGCAGCGTTCCTGCTACGTTAATAAGCAGATTTCCCGGAACGTTTAGTACGCGCGTGTCGGCGGCGCTTCCTGCCGGCGGTTGGTTCTTTTCGCTGTAGATACTGCACAATACAATGCCCTCCGTAAACCCCTTGGCACACTCCGACGGTATCATAATACAAAAAACTTCGTCGTCGATGGCCGGCATCCAGTACGACTGATTGTCCTTTGCTCCGTATTGCCCGACGGGCAAGTCATAGGATACTTTGTCGCCGCGGTCGGGGAAGGTGACTTTTGCCGTCCCCTCTGCCGCGTTGACAGACGACACGCGCCCAAAGGCAAAAATACGCTTCAAAACACGAATAATTTCCGTATCAGTAGCCATTCAGGCACCTCCTTATATCAATACTTGTCGTATAACCATCACTAAGGTCATGCGTGGCCTTCGTGATGATAAACTTGCCGTCAAACTGGCCGAAGCCCTCAATCTGCACGACGATGCCGGCAACAAGATTCAGATTGCCGCGCATCGTCATGCTGCCGGTGATCTCTTCCTTGTTCTTATCGCGAAGCTTCTTTTTCGCGATGCGCTCGGCTTCCGGTATACTATCGGCTTGGTCAGATATTTCCAGCGTCAAGCCGTCGCTATCTTTTTTGTCTGGGGCCGTAAACGTCGCTTCGATGACGGCGTCTTTTTTTCCTTTTTGATACTTGAGATGGCATGACTTATACACATCGCGCGTCTTAACCTTGAAGAGATACGATTCGAGCTTGTTGATAAGTACAGGTTGCGGCTGTTCTTGGCCGGCTGTCTCTTGTTGCGTCGGCACTGCCGCCATGCGCGGGTGCCGGATAATGATGGCCGGGTCGGCACTTTCGTATTTGTACTCGTCAAAGACGATGAGCTTGTCCGCGGCGACTTTAAGGGCCAGGCCGTTGTCGGTACACAGCTTTTGCAAAAATTCAAGGTCGGATTGATAGTTCTGCTCCGTTCGTTCCAGCTTAATTTCGTCGTCGCAGTCATAAAATAACTGCAAGCCGTTGGCGTCGGCAATGTCTTGACACACTTTTTGCAATGTCACGTTTTCCCAAGCTCGGTTATGCTCGACGCCGCGAAGCTGCGCCGTGCCGATGATAGACAGCCCTTTTATCTGCACGACTGACGGCAGGGACGATAACTCTATCTCGTCGATTTCAAAAGCCCCCAATGGCAAGGTTTTCAGCCCTTCGATAAGCGTGTCCCAGTTCAATGTTTGAATCGTCACGTCGAGCTGCGCGCCGCGGTCCGGCATCCACTCGTGCGACCACAGAGCCGCACGATCCTCTAACGTCAGCGTAACATCGTCGGCGCTGTTGGATAAATTATCCGTATAAGACAAGGATAAAAAATACGGCGCAATATCGTCGGATAAGTCCGTATCTTTGCCTTTATGCTTGTACACGAGCGTCAAGTACGCCCGCGCGGCCAGCAGCTCCGTACCGGGTGTCAATGCCGCGGTTTTATCGAGCAACCCTAGTAAGATACTCATGGCGACCTCCACGGCGGCAGCAGCGACGTATCCGGCGTCGTATTCTCCGGCACGACGAGCGTCACGCCGGCCGGGAACACGGCGATATGCCGGTACTGCTGATTTGCGTCAAGCAGGGCCGTCATGCCTGTTTCTCGGCCATAGATTTTGTATGCGATACTATCCCACATATCGCCCTGAATCGTTGTGTACGTATTAGCCATAGCTCAATCTCCTTTGCTGATCCGTGATGCGCTGCAGCATGGCTTCCAGTTTACGCCGTTCCTGTTCTAACATAGCAGATAGCTGCGTCGTATCGCCGCTGCCGCTAACGTTAATAACGGGTGCATAGGTGACGTTTATTCCTCCGCCTCCCGGCGATGGGGCGGATATACTCGGCATACTCATGGACGGAACTCCGAGCATTCGCGCGGCGGTCCCCAACAAGTTATACGCATTCTGGTCATGGGTAATCGGCACGATAACTTCGGGATGTCCTGCTTCGGCGACCCAAGTTAGATAGGGATTCGTAAACACACCGCCCGATGCGGATTTTCCCGCTTCCACGGTGTTTACGCCCACTGTCACGCCGGCCGAAAAAGTAGCTTTAATATTTTCCCATGCGCTGGAAATCGCATTTGAGATAGCGTCGGGCAACTGACTGATCCAGTTCATAATCGCATCATAGGCTTCCGACGCCCATTGCCCGGCCGCCGCTACAAATTCTGCTCCCGCTTCTATGCAATACGCTGGCAACATCGGCAGAAATGCACCAATAGATACGACAACGTCATATACAACGCCTGGCAGCGACATCATAACGCCAGCTATCACGCCGATAGCAAATACAATGTCGTGCGGCAACGACATGACAAAATCCCGGAATCCTTCACTGGTATTCCAGAGATACAAAATCCCTGCAACAACTGCCGCAATTGCCACGACAGCCATCCCCATCGGCGTCATGGCCATGGCGAGTCCCATAGCTCTTGAAGCTGCAGCGGCTAATTTTGTTGTCTGTATAAACAGATTGATACTCGCACGCAGATTATTCCATCCCGCGACAGCCGCATTGACGGTCAGCATCGTTAAGACCAGGCCTGCTACGGTACCAGCCACGGTAAGCAAGCCAGAGGTAATTTCGGGATTCTGCGCCGCCCAGTCAGCCATAGTACCTATGACAGTACTGGCTGACGACAATAATTCATTTAGTGGCGGCAGTAATACGCTGCCTACGCTAACAGCTAACGCCATAATGTTGTTTTTCGTAAGCTGCAGCTGGTTTGCCGTCGTCCCGGCTCTGGCTTCATATTCCGCCTGCATGCTTCCGGCGTACTGGCTGGCCTCGCCGACACGTTCAAAATTAGTTTTTAAATTGTCTAATTGGGTCAATAGGGGCGCAATCGCTGATATGGATTCGCTGCCGAACAAATCCTTTAGGTTGGCTGCCTGCGCTTCTTTCGGTAACTCCCGTATCCTTGTTAAAACATCAATGATAGTCCCTTGCGCATCCGTCTGCATCCGCTGGGCGACGTCTGTCGCATTTAATCCTAATGCGGCAAATGCTTCTGCCTGGCTTTTGGTTGCGCTGGCACCGGATACCAACCCCAGCATCATGTTTTTAATGCCCGTTGCGGCAATCTCTGACTGCACGCCAACGCCGGCCATGGACGCGCCCATTGCGGCAATCTGCCCGGCATTTACACCAGCGACTTCCCCCAGCGGTCCAACGCGGGTTACGATGTCGGATATGTCACCGGAGCTTGCCGCAGTCACGTTGGATAGATAATTTACCTTGTCGGCCAACGTAACGACCTCATCCTGGCTCATGGCAAAGGCGGTACGCCATTTCGCCATCATTTCCCCTGCCTGGTCTGCGGTAATGTCAAAGGCAATGCCCATTTTTACCGCATCCTGGGCAAAGGCCATTAAATCCTCCCTGGCTATGCCGGACTGGCCGCCAGCGGCAACAATCTGAGCTATTCCTTCTGCCGACATAGGCAGGCTTTGGGACAGGGCGAGGATGTCGGCGTTCATTTCTTTGAATTGCTGCGGCGTTTCAAAGTCAACGACTTTGCGCACGTCGGCCATGGCCGACTCAAATTGCACGGCCGCGACAGTAGCGGCAGGGGGCCGGCCGCAACCCCAACGGTTGTGGCCGCCCCGCTCAGCCGTCCTTTTGCTTGTCCAAATCTGTCGGATGCATCCTGCTTGGCATCCATCGCATTGCGCAATGATTTCTGTTGATCGCCTAAATCCTTTAGCTGCTTTTGATACGCAGCTACTTGTTTCCGCGCTTCTTGATATATGGGAGCCGCCGTCGTTTTAGCTGCCGCTTCCATGACCTTCTGCGCATCCTTCATTTGTTTGGACAGGCTGCGAACTTCTGAATTTAAGCCCTTCATTTGGTTCTGGGCGGCCTTGAAAGAAGACCCAAAGGAACCGTCCAGCATCCCTTTGATGGCTATAGCCATTTCATATGTTTTTGCCATGGTGGTCTCCTTTCTTATGGCTTGCGTTGCCGGCGCTTTATTTCTTCGTCAATGTCTCTTACCCAGTCCCATAACTCATCAATCGGTATCCGTAAATAAAAATCTGCCGACATATGCGTGCTCATCGCGCATTGTATGCTCAGCTTCCGCAAACTTCCGGCTAGTTCTTCGCGGTTGATTCCGCTTGTAATAAAAAACGTTGCGCTGCATTCGTCGCCCGCATAAACTCATCTCCTGGCAACGCATACACGTCGTCGACCTTACATCCTGCCACCGCAGCGATTAACTGGGCTTTGAAGGCCATGCTAAAGGCCGGCATCATCATAGCCGGGTCTTCTTCTTTTGCTTTCTTTTCACAAGTCATTAACATGTATCCATTTACGGTCGAAAAGTCCAGCGTTTCAATGGCTTTCGGTAAAACTTCTGCAGTTGCAATCGTTTCTTTTACTTCTTTTGTCATAGTGTATTCCTCCTATTAGTAACCAAGTGCTTCCCGCACGTCGGCCATTAAATCTACTCCATCGACAATATCTTTTCCGGCATACTTATCTACTTCACGCACTGTTTCATTATTGATGGTCGCTTTATAATACGTGACTTCGATTGTGTTGCTCGAATCGCTCGTATTGGCCGGCTTTAATTTGCCGGGATCATATTCTTTCGCTTTCCCACGGATGATAAACCGGGCTGGTTCGATAACATATTTGTTCAACGAACTGTCCCACAGCTGGATTGCCCCGCGAATTTCAATCGCTACGGCGTTGCCGCCGGACATAATCATGCCGCTTTTCGTCGGCACGCGCCAGTTGATGGTACATTCTGTCGAGCTGTAATGCCCGACGATCGGCGAATCGACTTCGCCGCCTACGCCCACACCGTCAATCGTCTGCGTCATGGACGTAAATTTTGGCAGCTGTATTTCCGCCACGCCGATACAATCGTCATTCCCTTCCCGGTACACGCGCATATCGTTGATTAACTCCGGGATTTTGTTATATGTTACGGCCATTTAATCCCCTCCTTTATGCCGTTTCAAACAGGGATTGCAGATTATCTACATCATATTCAGCAATCTCTTCAATTTCCTGCGCCGGCACGGGCGGCGTGAAGTATTTATGGATACGGAAAATGCCGTTGAGCATGTCCGTGACCGGATTTTCGTCTTCCCGGTATTCTACGCGTGCGCCAAGCAAAAATCCGCGGGACACGAGCCCGTTCAGGCGGATTTGTTCCGTGTCTACAACGGTTTGGACAAACCGCTTTGTCAACGGCTTATCTACCATCTGCCACATGGTAAGGATAAAGGTCGCCGCATCCCAGTTAAACATACGCCGCACGGCAATATACATGTCCTTTACGTCTGTATTACTAGGATAGCAGCCCGTGAAATTCCCCCACGTTTTCCAGCCGCCATTGAAATTCAGTCCCGTGCATATGCCCTGACTGTTCAGTAAATTGGCCTGTTCCAGCCCCAATACGACTTCCGTCCCATCTGTTAGGCATAAGCCCGTCGCCTGTAATCGTTCATTCGACGGCGATTTGTACGGCACGTCGCTGTTATTGCTGTCGGTTACGCCGATCACACCGGCCAAGGCCGTCGACAGATGATAAATGTCGTCACCCTGCCGTACCATCGGCCAACAAACTACCTGATCCGTTCCCGTATAGTTGTTGCCGTTTTTCCACATATTAACGTCGGCATACTTTTTAACCTGCGCCGTATTGATGTCCGTCAATACCAGGCATTTAAATAAGCCGTTGATATTCGATGCCTTAGCGACCATCACAGCCATAACTTCCGGGTCTTCCGACCAGCCGGGAGCCAACAACAGACCCGGCACCTGGGCCAGCATGGGGTAGACGTTGTTAATCAGCTCTAACCCGGTCGTATTCCCGTCGCTACCGACACCGCCGATAATATCGTCGCTGGTTACTGCCGACGGATCTACTTTATCGTAGTCGCAATATACCGTTTCGGCCTCTCCCAGCGTCCCGTCTTCCAAAATCGTAATGACGCAGTTGCCGTCGTCGTCATACGCCGCGACGTAATCCGTTTCTGCAGTTGCAGCCGCACCTCCTGCCGATGGTTTGACCTGCAGCGTAGACAAAATTACCGGGTCCGTCAGCGTGACGGTCTTTTCCTTGCTGACGCTGTGCCCTGTACTGTCCGTCACCGCCGTCTTGTGTTTCGCCGGGTCGAGGACGTTAATAAAAATAACCGGCGACACGGCATACAGCTGAAATTCGCTATAAATTGCTTCACATAAGGTATAGGACGCCCAGTCCTTGGAATAGCCGAGCTGGCTGACCGCTTCCTGATAGCTGTAACAAATGACGGGCGTTTGCTGTTTAATGGATGGGGACATGATTTGATTAGCTATAATCTGGA
>ENA-ORSJ01002893-ORSJ01002893.1-human-gut-metagenome-genome-assembly--contig:-NODE-2893-length-10526-cov-3.176105_pt1 | contig 10526 bp, 12 predicted proteins | sample MGYA00242191_ERZ509158 | MGnify/ENA primary metagenome ERZ509158 (study PRJEB26280, sample SAMEA2338623) | human gut metagenome | biome: human gut; feature: human-associated habitat; material: faeces... | reverse complement strand
TACTGCTCGGTATGATTTTTTATTCATTTGCGAAGGAGGAATTTCATATGCAATGAAAAAGAAAAATGTCATCATAGCAAAAAGGCGAAAAATATTGTTCAAAAAGATAGGCAGACGAATTGCCTACTACCGAAAAGAAAAAGAACTTACTCAAAGTATACTTGCACAACAAGTAGGCCTAAGCATTAGCACCATATCCCGAATAGAACGAGGCCAGTATAACAACAACATTCCCTTGACAACATTACTCGACATCGCTGATGGGTTAGGAATTCGTTTGAAGGATTTACTAAAATAAGCTAGTATGACCTCTACCATAATTTAATGCCAAACCAGTTATCTATCAAAGCATCAATTTATATTTAGTACAAACATGAACGTCTTTTTGTAATAATTCATTTTTTCAAATATATATTATATATATGAATATCGTTATAGATATTTATATTACTTCTAGGAGGGATAGCTATGTTAGATGATATTTTACGCATTGTCGCCGGCGCAATCATCAAAGAAATATTAGACGATGACTAATGTGCCCTAAGCAATCTAAGCGGCGTGTAAAACGCAAGGAAAGAAAGTAGAAATGCCCCTGCCGGTTATATCCGGCAGGGGATTTTTACTGCGTATAGTAAAGGGAAAGGGTGAAATCTATGAAACAAGGAAGAACATTACAAGCTGTAGGAGCAGAATTACAGCGTCAGCGTATGGCACGGAAAGATTTTTTGGCCGATACGAGAAGTTTGCAGATGACGACAAATGAAGCTGGGTCTACGTTGCGTATGACCGTAAACGGGCAGGAAACGACATATACTGTCGGGGATATTGCCCATCAGCAGATTGCGTCACGGCTGCAAATCCCCTATCGGTACTACCAGAAAATGCAGCGGGAATTTCCTATGCTCCTCGATGAAAACGTCAACGGCTGGTTTGACCAAAACTCGGAACGCCGTATGGTACGTACCTTAGACGGCCGTGTGCGGGCATTTTTATCCGACCGGTATCGGCGTCTGGACAATTTGGAGCTTTGCGCCGCTGTCCTGCCGGTTATACAGGATATGAAAGGCGCCTCTATCGAGAGCTGCGACGTGACGGAAACGCATATGTATTTGAAAGTCGTCAATAAAAAGATGAAGGCCGAAGTAGCTGTCGGCGATGTCGTACAGGCCGGCTTCGTCATTTCCAACAGCGAAGTCGGCCTAGGCAGTTTGCGCGTAGAACCGCTCGTATTCCGTTTAGTTTGCAAGAACGGCTTTATTTGCAAGGACTACTCGCAAAAACGGTATCACGTTGGACGGCAGGCCGCGGCGTCGGACGAGGAAGCTTACGAGCTCTACTCCGACGAAACGCTGCGGCAAGACGACAAGGCCTTTTTCATGAAGGTACAGGACACGGTACGCTGCGCCGTCGATGAGGCAAAGTTCATGCTGACCGTAGACGCCATGAAACGGGCGATGCACATTCCGTTGGAACACGACCCCGTCAAAGAAGTAGAAGTCTTGGCCGACCGGTTTCCTTTAAGTCAAGGCGAACGAGGGAATATCCTGCGTCAGCTTTTTCTAGGCAAAGACCTAAGCCGCTATGGACTAGTCAACGCCGTCACGGCGGCTAGTAAGTTCTGCGATTCCTACGAACGTGCGACGGACTTGGAACGCATGGGCGGCGAATTATTGACCTTGCCTGTTCCGCGTCATATGCAATTACGAGCTTTAGAGCCCAGCTCATTATCGCAGAATATCCCTGCTGAAGTTTTGCCGATGCAGGTAGTCCCGCAGGTTGACTAATTGTAGGAATGCCCTATTTTCAGTATAATAAATATAAAGAAAGCGTTACAGGAGGGATACACATGACGATTGATATGATTAAATCGGCCGTACTAGATGTTGTACAAGAATATCCTGAAATTACGAAAGTTACGTTGTTTGGTTCTCGTGCCTCTGGTAAAAACCGGGAAGATAGCGATATAGATCTGTTGATTGAGTTTACTACGGACAGTATCAGTTTAATAACGTTATCGGCCATACGGTATGCGTTAGAAGATCGCTTAGCCGTTCCTGTCGATGTTATTCATGGCCCTATAAGAGACGGCGATATGCTGGAAATCGAAAAGGAGGTTGTGTTATATGCCGCTGCGGCGTAGGGATAAAATTGTACTGGAAAAGATTATTTCTGAAATTGATGTCGGTTTATCCATCATGAATGGATATAGTAAAAAAGAATTTTTAGCTAATGAAGTCGTTAAGCGAGCGATTGCTATGACAGCTATTAACATTGGCGAATTGGTCAAAACTATTACGATGGAATTGCGAGCGCAATATCCTGAAATTCCGTGGAGACCTATTGCCGGTTTGCGTGACTTAGCCGCTCACAAGTACGCTACTTTGCGAATGGAAGATATTTATAACACCGTTACGATGGATTTCCCCAAATTGAAAGAAGATATAATGCACATTTTACAATCACATGCCTAGTACATGTCCCCATTCCTATCACATTTATTGCGTATTTCTCTAATCAGTGCAGCGATGAAGAACGGGAGGTGCTGGCCATGAGCGAACCGGCTATCAAGGAAGCTATGAAATGTGAAATGTATTTTACGCAGGACGAAAAGTTACGTCGACAATATGAAATACAGGAAAAAGCACGACGGGACTATATTTCCCTGATGGATAATCTTAAGAATAGCCACCAGAGAGGGATTGAAGAAGGGATAAAGCAAGGTCTCAAACAGGGAATTGAACAAGGTATTGAACAAGGCATACAGCAAGGTATGCAGCAGGGAATCGAACAAGGCAGAAAGTTAGGGGCACAGCAAGCACGGGCTAAGGCGAATCAGGAACATGCCTTGGCTATGATTCAAGAAGGGTTCTCCTATGACGTGATTGCCCGGATTACTGACTTATCTCTGGAAAAAATCAAGGAAATAGCCGAAAAAAATGAATAGATGTACTATAAGGAAAAGGGCTGTCGCACGAAGAGGATATTTCTTCTTCGGCGGCAGCCCCATTTTTATTTTTAAGGAGAGAATCTAATAAGACTACCCTATCTCTATTGCATCATACGTCAGGAGATAATAGTTTATGAGGAGGGATTTATATGAAAAACAAGCAATATGTACCTGAAGATGTCTATGGTCAAAGAAGTCATGGAACGGATAGACGAAGAACGGCGGCAGGCTTTGACAGACGTGTCCGACGATACAGCGGCGTTTGCCTATTTTCAATTTCTGGCCGACAAGCCCAAAGAAGAAGTATGGGTTTTACTGCTCACGACGAAAAATCAAGTTTTGGCTTGCAAGCAAATTTCTGTCGGCTCTATCAATTCATCATGGGCAGGCGTGCGGGAAGTATATCATGAAGCCGTACAGCATCTTGCCGCTGGCGTCATACTGGCGCATAACCACCCGTCCGGCGATCCGGCGCCTAGCATGGAAGATGTCAACGTGACCCGGAAGATGATACGAGGCGGCGAGTTAATGGGTATTCGCTTTTTAGACCATGTAATTATTGGCCGACAGGAAAATTACAGCTTTTATGTTCAGCAGCCGAAATTGTGGAAATAAAAATTGCCGTACAGCGTATTGCTGTACGGCTCGTTGAACTTTCATTTACGAAATAAATCGCTGTGTGTCCCCGTTCGAGTCAGAATCAGTACCAAAAATCCCTCTTCTTTTCGATAGATGAGAAGCCAGTTCGGCAAAATATGACATTCTCTGTGACCTGACCAGATGCCGGAAAGAGCATGATCCCGATATTTTTCTGGCAAGGTAGTCCCTAATGCCAACATTTCGATTACTTTGTCTAGCAACGCCATATTCAAGCCACGTTTAGTAGCTTGCTTGTAATCTTTGCGAAATTGCGTCGTAACCTTTACCGTATATTTCGTTTTTCTCATTTTTTTAAGTCCGCAAACAATTCGTCAAGGTCAGTATATCCCTTGACAGATGAATCATTGGCAATCCTTTCGGCTTCCAACATGGCCGCAAGAGTATCTTTATTCGGCGACTCTAACGTAATACGGAACGGAATACCGCCTTCTCGAAGAGCCTGGCGAACGAAGATATTAAACGCAGTAGACAAATTCATGCCTAATTCATTGAATAATGCGTCTGCCTGCGTTTTTAGTGCCGTATCCATGCGAATACTGATATTCGTCGTATTTCCAGCCATATGTCTCGCCCCTTTCTTTTACACCATTAGTATAAAATATTTGCACAAATAAAACAATGTTTTGCACGAAAATAATCGTATATTATGAAAGGAATGATAACCTATGCCAGCTACACAATTTATTTGCCCCGGCGGAAAACAAGTCCCTATTCTGCAATGCTTGCAGTCCTGCCCGCAACGCCAGCGGTGTATGTTCCTACCTACCCTGCGGGCTATTGCGAGATCCCTGCATCGGGATATTGCGGAGCCGACGGTGACGGAACTCATTGCCGGCGTCCGGGAGACGTACCTCAAGAAAACGACAGAGTATGCCGTTACTCCCCAATCCATACTTTATGCCCTTCACGGACAGGGCGTTCATGCCATTCATGAACATTGTACCCAAGGCGATATGCTCAGCGAGATTCGCTTAAAAGATACGTTGACAAGCGGCAAATTCGACTTATACGGCAAGATTTTAGACGACACCGAAGGCGTGCTGGGCGATTTGAAAGTAACCAGCTCCTATAAACTCATGAAAGCCCTCGGCATCTATAAAGTCCGTGTGCCAACGGGAGAATTCTATAAGACAGGCCTGCAAAAAGGCCAGCCGAAGTATCGAAGCGAGTTGCGACACGACGGCGTGCATCATGTCTTGGAATGGGCTATGCAACTCAATTACTATCGCATTTTACTGGAACAGGAAGGCTTTGCCGTACAGAAGATGTACATTCAGGCCATGTGCCAGGACAACAACCTGCGCATGGCTGCCGAACGAGGCATCGACCAGTCCGTCTATATTATTCCTATCTATAAAATCAGCGACCGCTGGCTGCTGCGGTACTTCCATCATAAAGCTGCCCTACTCCACGAAGCCATGAAGGAACGGAAACTGCCGCCTATCTGCTCCAGCCGGGAACGATGGCATGACAGAAAATGCCTAAGCTATTGCGCCGGCCGGGCGAACTGCCCGTATGCGCAGCGGCTGCAACGAGAAAAAGCAGGAGAAGTAAGCTAAAGGAGGAGGATGCCCATGCCTCGTTATTCGAGAAGTTTAGATGATTTGCAGTCCTTGTTTCATTCCGTCGTCATCGTCAGCCAGACCGACGACAGGCATTGTATTACGGCCTATCAGGGACGATTATACCAGACGGTTTGGGACGAGCGTATGGGACAATATATTTTAGAACCTATTCCATGGAAAAAATAAAGGAGCGTATGATAATGGCAAACCATGTGCAAAATGTATTACTCATAGAAGGACAAGCTATACTAGCTGTCCGGCAATACGTACAACGTCCAGAAAGCCTATTTGATTTTACAGCCATTTTTCCCCTACCGAACGCATCACTGGAAGAAAAAATACGATGCTGGGGAACAAAGGGAAACGCCATAGGAGCCGTCTTTCATGAAGAGGACGGCTCGTTTTCGTTCCGAACGCTAAATACACCTCCCTTACCCGTCATCGAGCAGCTGTCTAAAAAGTTTCCAAATTGTACGTTTACGTTACGTTGGGCAGACGAAGGCGGCGGGAACTGCGGGGAAATTGCCTATCGGAACGGGTATGAGCAATACAGCCTCTATCCGGCAGACAGTACGCGCTGGCAGGAAGAACTGTATGAGCTTTGCTGGGGACAGCCCATGTATATTGAAGGAGTGAACAAATGATGCAAAAATTAGCGAAAAAATTTATCGATGTCATGAAAGAATGCAGTTACGTCGAAAAGAACGGTACAAACACGTATCACAACTACCAGTATGCGACTAGCGCCGACGTCTTGGCCAAAGTCAACGCTTCGCTGGTAAAACACGGCATCGCTTCCGTAGCCGTGCCGGAGTTATTGGATATGGCCGACGTGACGACGGCCAAAGGCAATACGGAAAAGCTGGCGACGATCCAGATGCAGGTTACGCTCATAGACACGGAATCAGGCGAAACCTTTACCATCGTCGGCATCGGCTCCGGTCAGGACAGCGGCGACAAGGCGGTGATGAAAGCCGAGACGGCGGCTATCAAATACGCCTACATGCTAAGCTTAGCGATTAGTACTGGCGATGACCCGGAAGCAGATATGCAAACCGATATTTCGACGGCACAACAAAAACGACAGGCCAATCAGCCTGCCGCACCTATGTCATCAATAAATAAAAAACAGCCGCTAAAATGTGCCGATTGTGGAGCAACAATTAGCGAAAAAGTGAGCAAGTATTCACAAAAGCAGTACGGTCGTCCCCTCTGTATGCGGTGTCAGCACAATGTATCCAATATTGCATAAATCCGAATATATATTTATTTTATGTCAACTTTTATAAAGTATTAAAAAGTTTACTAAAATCAAAAACCTTCAAAATAAGGTGCAAAATTACCGTTTTTGACGAAAAAGGGCCTCGCGGCAAAATCCTGCGAGGCCTGATTATTTCTCTATGGAGCGGATGAAGGGGATCGAACCCTCGTACCAAGCTTGGGAAGCTCGTATTCTACCACTGAATTACACCCGCATGTTGTAGTACTTATTAAGTATATCAAATACACGAGCCCTTTGTAAAGAGATTAGAGCTGAAAATATGATAAAATCCCAGGCACGGCCTCCGTCATGTTACTGTTTTGTTACAGTTTCGCCTCTTCTCTATTCCTAAGGCAGACTTTATGTTATAATGCACTCACAAGGATTTTAGAAAGGATAGTGATATGCTATGAGAAAAATCTTAACTGCCGTTGCGATGACTGGGACGCTCCTGATGGGCTGCGCCGCCGTCGGCGCAATGGACTCGACGACATTGCTGAATAACCCCGACCGGTACCGCGTCGTAAGCACCCAGCCCGACGGCGTCGTATACGTCGATATGGATTCTATAAAGAGCATGCAGACCCGGGACTTCCCCAACAGCATCGAAAATATTTCCTGCACGCTGTACGTAGAAAAGTACAACAGCACCTTGGACGCCATGGCCTTCCAGCAAAATCAGGTCATCCGTCAGATCAACGAATATACGGCGACGCTTCACGGCAATAAACGCGACAACACGTACGATTTAAAAGCGGAATTGCAGCAGGTCTACTCTCCCCAGGGAGAAGCAAAGGAAATCAGCATCGACACGATTCAATTTAAAAATATCAAAGACATGTTCGTCAATACCCATCGCCTGGCTGCATTGCCGAAGCAGTAAAGACATATTTTTCCAGAGATACAAGGGGCTTGCCGCACGTCAAACGTGCAGCAAGCCCCTTTATCATGTCATGCAGCGACAAACAAAACACGCCCTATCCCGAAGGATAAGGCGTGTTCTGCTGTATGTGATTCTATGAGCAAATAGAGTTATACACTAACGTATCGGCTTATTTTCCAGCCAAGGTCTTGTATGCTTCGAGACGGTCTTTCATGTCTTCAGCCGTCTTTTCGAAGAATTCGTCAGCCTTTTCAGGGAATACGGTCTTCAGCGATGCATAGCGGACTTCGCCCATGAGGAAGTCTTTAATGTCGCTGACCGGTTCTTTAGAATCGAGGATGAACGGATTCTTGCCTTCAGCTTTCAGAGCCGGGTTGTAGCGATACAGATGCCAGTAGCCAGCTTCAACGGCTTTCTTAGCTTCGATCTGGCTGTTGGCCATACCGGCTTTGATGCCGTGGTTGATGCACGGTGCATAGCCGATGATCAAGCTCGGGCCGTCATAAGCTTCAGCTTCCTGAATCGCTTTCAGGCACTGGTTCTTGTCGGCGCCCAAGGCAACCTGAGCGACGTATACATAGCCATAGGTCATAGCGATGCGGCCCAAGTCTTTCTTTCTCGTCTTCTTGCCGCCAGCTGCGAACTTAGCGATAGCCGAGGTCGGCGTAGCTTTGGAGGACTGACCGCCCGTGTTGGAGTAAACTTCCGTATCGAATACGAAGACGTTGACGTTTTCGCCCTGAGCCAATACGTGGTCCAAGCCGCCGAAGCCGATGTCATAAGCCCAGCCGTCGCCGCCTAAGATCCACTGGCTGCGTTTTACCAAATTGTCGCGGCGTTCATAGATGCGTTTGCAGATCGGGCATACGTCCTTAGCTGCTTCTACGACGGCGACAACTTTGTCAGCCCGTTCGCGCGTGCCTTCGCTTACGTCCTTATTGTCGAGCCATTCCTGGAATACGGCTTTCGCGTCGGCCGGCGTATTCGGGTTGTCGATGGCTTCCTGAATATCCATAGCCATTTTTTCGCGAACCTGCTGCGTAGCCAAGAACATGCCCAAGCCGAATTCGGCGTTGTCTTCGAACAAGGAGTTCGCCCAGCCCGGGCCGTGGCCTGCTTCGTTCGTCGTGTACGGCATGGACGGTACGCTGCCGGACCATACGGAGGAGCAGCCCGTAGCGTTAGCAACCATCATGCGGTCGCCGAAGAGCTGCGTAATGAGTTTTGCATACGGCGTTTCGCCGCAGCCTGCGCAGGCGCCGGAGAATTCGAGCAGCGGCTGTTCGAACTGGCTGCCTTTAACGGTGAATTTATTCATGGGGTTCTTCTTAGCAGGGAGATTGACGGCATAATCCCAGAGGGGAGCTTTTTCTTCCTGAGAACCGAAGGGTTTCATTTCCAGGGCTTTTTCCTTAGCCGGACAAACCTGAGCGCAGCTGCCGCAGCCTAAGCAGTCGAGGACGCTGACAGCCATGGTGAAGTGCATGCCGGGAACGCCGACAGCCGGTTTCGTCTTGAGGCCGGCCGGAGCAGCGGCGACTTCTTCATCCGTCAAGAGAACCGGACGAATAGCTGCGTGCGGGCAGACGAAGGAACACTGGTTGCACTGGATACATTTTTCTGCATCCCATTCCGGTACGTTGATAGCAACGCCGCGTTTTTCATAAGCAGCCGTGCCCTGCGGGAATGCGCCGTCTTCCAGGCCGATGAACGTGCTGACCGGCAAGGAGTCGCCTTCCTGTGCGTTGACCGGTTCCAAAATCTTCGTAACGAATTCGGGAACGTCTTTGACAGGAGCAGCTTCATCGGCAGCGTCAGCCCAGCTGGCCGGAACGTCGATTTTTACGATGCCTGTTACGCCATTGTCGATAGCGGCGTTGTTCATGTCGACGACTTTCTGGCCTTTTTTGCCGTACGAGGAAACGACAGCGTCTTTCAGGTATTTAACAGCATCGTCAATAGGAATGATGTCGGCGATCTTGAAGAACGCAGCCTGCATGATCATGTTGAAGCGGCCGCCTAAGCCGATTTTCTGAGCGATGTTTACAGCGTCGATCGTGTAGAACTGAATATCGTTCTGCGCGATGTAGCGTTTCATCGAAGCCGGCAGGTTCGCGTCCAGTTCTTCCGGAGTCCAGAGGGTGTTCAGGAGGAAGCTGCCGCCTTTCTTCAGGCCGGACAATACGTTGTATTTATGTACGTACGACTGCTGCGAACAGGAAACGAAAGCAGCTTTGTTGATGAGGTACGTCGATTTGATCGGGTTTTTGCCGAAGCGGAGGTGAGATACGGTAATACCGCCGGATTTCTTGGAGTCATAGGCAAAGTAAGCCTGAGCGTGCATATCCGTGTGGTCACCGATAATCTTAACAGCGCTCTTGTTGGCGCCGACCGTGCCGTCGGAGCCAAGGCCCCAGAACTTGCAGGCCGTCGTGCCTTCCGGCGTCGTGTCGATGTCTTCGCCGAGGGGCAGGGACGTGTAGGTAACGTCGTCGACGATGCCGATAGTGAACTGATCTTTCGGCTGGTCGAGCTTCAAGTTTTCGAATACGGAAAGAATGTGGGTCGGAGTCGTGTCTTTTCCGCCGAGGCCAGCGCGGCCGCCTACGATAAGAGGCTGTTTTTCCTTGCCGGCATATACGCCCTTGACGTCGAGGTACAGCGGTTCAGCAACGGAGCCCGGTTCTTTCGTGCGGTCAAGAACAGCGATCTTCGTAACCGTTTCCGGAATATATTTGAAGAAGTATTTTTCCGAGAACGGGCGATAGAGGTGAACTGCCAGGAGTCCGACTTTGTCACCGCGTTTGTTGAGGAAGTCTACCGTTTCTTCGATAGCGTCCGTCAAGGAACCCATAGCGACAATCATGCGGTCTGCGTCGGGAGCGCCGTAGTATCTGAAGGGATGGTATTCCCGGCCCGTGAGAGCGGAAATTTTTTCCATGTAGTCTTCAACGATATCCGGCAGCGCTTCGTAGTACTTGTTCTGTACTTCCTGCTGCTGGAAGTAGATATCCGAGTTCTGCAGCGTGCCCTTCGTCGTCGGATGATCCGGGTTGGTAGCGCGGTCGCGGAATTCTTTAACAGCGTCCATGTCGACTAATTTTGCCAAATCGTCGTAGTCGAAGGCTTCGATTTTTTGAATTTCATGAGACGTGCGGAAGCCGTCGAAGAAGTTGAGGAACGGAACGCGGCCTTTAATTGCCGATAAGT
>ENA-ORSJ01002887-ORSJ01002887.1-human-gut-metagenome-genome-assembly--contig:-NODE-2887-length-10540-cov-2.992275_pt1 | contig 10540 bp, 9 predicted proteins | sample MGYA00242191_ERZ509158 | MGnify/ENA primary metagenome ERZ509158 (study PRJEB26280, sample SAMEA2338623) | human gut metagenome | biome: human gut; feature: human-associated habitat; material: faeces... | reverse complement strand
TTTAAACGCTTAATAATTTCCAAAGCCTTTGAATATCGTCCTTGACGTATATATATTTGAGCCAATGTCTCCGTAAAATAGTTCTCGTCACCTTCTTTCTTGTCATTGCTCTCAAACTCGGGCGTATATTCCGGCTCGTCCTTAAGTTCTATACGACCACCGTCATTGTTGATGAAGTTGTCTATGAGATCTTGTCCACGCATAGCCGGTCGTTCGGTATCTTGGTCCGCTTCGTCATCACCTTCGGTCTCAAGCAGGTACGATACGTAATCTATGGCCGCATCAGCTGGAGTCGGCTTTCTCTTCTTCTTTCCCTGGTTTACGGAATTCTCGCTGTCAGCGGGTATAGAGTCAAGGAATTTGTCTATGAGCGATATCGTACGGTTACCGTCGTCTTTACGGCGTGGTTCTTCCGCCTTTGGCTTATCGGCAGCTCGTAGTTTGTAGTGGGCGGCCTCAACAAGATTGAACACCACCTCACGGTCTGTGACATAAACGGCCGAACGCCGCAATTCCTCATCGAATGTCGGGTCGTGCAACAGATAAAGGTTTTGCAGGAGCAACAGCCTTGCCGTCTGATAATACGGGTACAGGGCAAGAAGCGAACGCAGGTCGTACAGCGTCTCCTTGTCCATCAGCTCAGGGTGTTTTATGAGTTGCTCCAAATCCATTTAAGTATATCTGTATTTTACCAGTTTGCAACCGTTGCGTTGAATATCTGGTCGGTTATGTCCTCAACCATTTCGGTCACAAGCTGTTCCTGCACGGATGTAAACGACTGGGTTGTCTCGAATGTAGACGTAGCCGTAAACTGTCGCTCAAAATCCTCATTGTGGTTGGCGTTATTGGTAAACCTTACGTTGACCGTCATTGACAGTTCCGCCTGTGCAGAAGTACCCTCGGCGGTAACGGCCTTGTTGCGCTGCGAGTACTGGGTTATCTCGCCTTCTATCTTAAGGTCGCCGTTACGCTTCACCTGTATCAGGCGTGTATGATTGGCGAAGATGTCCTTCAGCTGGTTGTTGAATATGCTTCCCATCGGCGCCCACACATAACTTGAGCGTATCGGGAAATCAGCTATTTCAATGGTCTTCGTCTTTGAATAGTCGATACTTGCGCCATTAAAACTGTATTTCACGCTGCATGACACCAATGCTACTGCCATGACGGCAAACATCACCACCCTGTGCAGGCGTGACATAACGTGAATATTTATCCTGTCGTGCGATATTTTCTTATTTTTCAAGTCCATATTGCTTTATCCTTCTGTAAAGGGTGCGGTCGGATATGCCGAGCTCCTTGGCCGCCTTCTTGCGGTTTCCGCCGTTGCGTTCGAGCGCTTTCTCTACCATCTGCCGGCCGAGGTCTTCAAGGTTAAGGCTCTCTGGCTCGGATATTTCCTCGGCAACGGCATCCTGTACAACCGATGTTGGCCTTTGTGGCGCCGCTACTCCTGGTTCGTGGTTGGATATTATTGACGGCAGATTAGTCTCGCTACCCGTTACGGCCACGCTGCGCGATGAATTGAGCTGCTTTCTCAGGCTGTTCATCTCGCCGCGCAAATCGTTGACGTTGCGACGGAGTTCATACAATATCTTGTACAAAATCTCACGCTCACTCTCGAACGAGTGGCTTCCTCCTTGCGCCATCGTTGTTAGCTGCATGCTCTCGGCGTCTTCCGGAATAAACTTATGTATGTCGTCGCCGTCTATTACCCTATTCTCACTCAGCACGGACATCTGCTCGGTAATGTTCTTCAACTGGCGTACGTTGCCAGGCCACTTATATTTCAACATTACGGCCTTGGCTTCGTCTGTAAGCGTTATTTTCGGCAAATGATACTTCTCTGCCATCTGCATGGCAAACAGACGGAACAGTAAAATGATGTCCTCACCACGATCACGCAGTGGCGGAATCTGTATAGGTATGGTGTTAAGGCGATAATACAAGTCCTCACGGAAGCGGCCTTCGCTTACGGCCTTGCGCATGTTCACGTTCGTGGCTGCTACGATACGCACATCGGTCTTCATTATCTTCTGGCCCCCCACGCGGATATACTCGCCCGTCTCAAGCACACGCAACAGACGTGCCTGTGTGGCAAGTGGCAGTTCGCCCACCTCGTCAAGGAATATAGTACCCTTGTCGGCAACGCCGAAGTAACCTTCACTCTCACCTATAGCGCCTGTAAACGAGCCTTTCTCATGACCGAACAGTTCACTGTCGATAGTGCCTTCGGGTATCGAACCGCAGTTAATAGCAAAATACTTCTCCCTGCGCCGCGGCGAGTTGTCGTGGATTATGCGAGGGATGATTTCCTTTCCCACGCCGCTCTCACCGACAATCAGCACGGACAAGTCAGTCGGCGCAACCTGTAGGGCTACGTCAATAGCACGGTTCAAACCGGGGCTGTTGCCCACGATATTGTACCGCTGTTTTACCTTCTGCAGTTCAGTAGCGTTCATTTAGCTGACAAAGTTACACATTTTATTTCTAATTCTGCCACTTGCCGTATGAAAATTGTATTTTGTTAAAAGAAAAGCAAGTATAACATAACACCCAAACACTTCCGTATTTTTGTTAGAATGTGTAAAAATACGGCGTAATGTGTACAATAAATGTAGGTGACAACAATTATTGCCACCTACAAAAAGACATTTTTTATAAAGTCTTCATTTTGATTATTATATATCAATAATCATCATTATCGTCATTACTTTTTCAATGAGTTCATGAATTGCCGTGACAAAAACAACGGCATTATCAACCATACTGAAATGAAATGGAGAAAAGGTGGCAATGGCCTAAAGCCAGTTTTTACCCTTGACAAATAGGTCATTGCAATTGATTTTGGAAGGCAGTACAGGTATATTAGGCCTATTATAATCCACAAGATTTTCATACATGTCTTCTGATTCTTATTTCATGCTTTCAATCACTTTACTCATTGCCGCCCTGAAATTGGCTTGCTGTCCTGATGAAGGGAACGGTATTCTCTCGTTGCACACATTGTAGCCAGCCTTTTTCAGGTCTTTGTAGAGGTAGTTAAACACTGTCACCTTAATTAATACTATAACGGTATTGGCCCGGTCTATGGCGTCCTCTTTCTCTATCTTGTCTAAGAATCGCCTTTTCAGATCACACCTTGCATACGTGTCATAGCAGCCATCTTCTGTCAGAGGAACGTCACTCAAGTCCATCAGGTATATGCCGGCGTCTTTCATCGTTTGCAGGATTTTTACCTTGTTGCTACGAATGAAGGCCACGTTGTCGGTTTTGCACAGGACTTTAGACAATTCAACAAAAAGGAAGTCTTTATCTTTTACGTCTTCATAATAGAAGAAACGGTCTAACGACGAAGGCGGTGCTTCCGCTACAAGGAGCAGGTTTACGTGCTCGGGTTTGTACTTTTGCCGTGCTTCGTTAATTCTTTCGGCAATGTTTTCAATGTCTGTCTTCATGATTGTTTAGTTTTTACGCCTCCCATAAGGCTCCGATTAAGGTTGGCAGGGTTAATAAACGGAAAGTGTGGAGCCTGTTGCTTACTATCCCGTGGAGGCTCTGGTAAAACCCTTGGACGTAATAAACAACAACCCCACACCTGTATATTCCCATACGGCACACAGCCGCATGGAAATAACAAGTGATGAGCGTTGCCGCATAATCCCCGTCCAAGTTGAAATGTACCAGATTTCCACGAGAGGATAAAAGCGTAACACTTTCACCAATATGTCTGCCCGACACGTCGGGCTTATGGTTGCAAATATACGCAAATTTTTCCATAATGACAAATTGTGGGGTTGTATTTATACCGAAGTTTTATACGGCCCGCTAACTCATTGATTGTCAGCGAGCTTCTTGTTTACGGCCTTTCGGCAGGTGAAACGTGGCCTTTTGCTGGACGAAAAGCCACAAACGGCACTGCAATATGCCGCAAACTGTCATGGGGAGCTCCCAAGCAGCCCAACATGGTTCTTTCTATTTGTCTGTTCATAGTCGGATTGTTGTTTCCTGTGCAAAAATATCGATGCACAGCGACAATACATGTCGCCGAAAAAATTATTTTCTTTTCACGCGATATTTTCTGTCTGTAGGCCGACAATACACATTCAAAAACAGCAATACCGTCGATAACCGTAAACAAAAAGGAACAAACCGACAGGACCGCTTGTGGTTGGCTCCTTTCCCTAAAAGTTTACTTCCGCCTCAATCTGTCGAAAGCTTACCGCCGTGCCGTTTCTCGATATTAATCATCAACAGGCCGATGGCAGTCCAGACAAGCTCGCGTACGCGCACTATCAGCGCCACGAAAATGCCCGCTCCGGCGGAAAGGGCAAGCCCGGCAGTAGACATGATAAAGCCGCCTTCACGCCCGCCAAGCTGCAACGGGAGGAAAAACAACAGGTTGGCGAACAGGCTCGTGAATGCAAGTATCAATATACATTGCGTAAACGTGACATCAATTCCCGGCAGGACGAAAAGGATGAACATTATTTCAAGTGCCGAACAAACGCGGCAAGCCAGTTCAAGCAGCACCGCCGAGACAAACGTCTTGGGGTTCTGGTTATGCAAGGCGGCTATCTGGCGGTCAATAGTGTCAAGTTGCTCTTTGTGCTTGTCGATAAAACTGCGCGCCCAACGTTTCAGCCCTGGTATGTGGCGAACAAAGTTCATAAGCCTCACCGCCATGCCCTTGCGGTATCCTTTAAGGAAAAACCACACGCCAAGGGCACAAAAAGCTCCGGCTGAGGCAAGAATCAAGTCTATGGCAAAGTTAAGCCGCTCGGTAATAAGATATATCAAAATGGAGAGCAGCCAAAAGATAAAGTGGCTGAAAATATGCGTCATTGCATATAGAATGACTGACGACGAGGCGCGTTCCGTACCGATTTTTGGCGACAATGCCATTATTCGGTAAGGTTCTCCGCCCATCAATCCGCAGGGAGTAGTGTAGTTCAGGGCGAAACCCGACACTGTAATCTTATACAACCAGAAAAAATTGACCTTACTCTTGCCATCAGTCCCGCTCCTGATTATAATGTACCATGTGGCCGTATTGAAAATATAAAGAAAGGCCCATAAGGCAATAACGGCAAAAAACCAATAGCCTGCGCTCTTCAGGCCGCTCCATACCTCACGGTAGTCAAGCTGGGTAAGCATTATGGCAAGCACCACAATACCAAACAAGAAGAAGATGTTTTGGTACTTCTTTTTCATGGCATTCAAATTAATCAAAAGCCCCAAAAAGTAAGAATCAAGAAAAATGCGCAAGCCGCAAGAACATATTTTCCCAATCCTTACTTTTTCAACTTATAGCTTATATATTCTCCTTTTGTTTCGCTTTAGGTATGTTGAACCTTGTCTTCTCGCTGTCGTCACGCTTCTCGTGGTACAGTTTCTCCAACGGATGTGCCAACGGAGCGTCGTACTCAACACGATTGCGGAAAACGTCAAGCGCAACATAAACGGCATTGCGGAAAGAGCTCTCGCTCGCCATGTTCTTTCCGGCAATTTCGTATGCCGTACCATGATCGGGCGAAGTACGCACAATGGGCAACCCCGCGGTAAAGTTTACACCGTCTCCACCGTCAAGAGCCTTGAAAGGCGCAAGTCCTTGGTCATGATACATGGCCAGCACACCGTCGAATGAATCGTAACTGCCTCTACCGAAAAAGCCGTCGGCAGCGAATGGGCCAAAGGCATATATTCCTTTTTCTGAAAGTTCCTTGATGGCCGGAGCGATGATGTCCTGTTCCTCCTGGCCCAGAAGCCCGTCATCACCGGCATGAGGGTTGAGGGCCAGCACGGCAATACGCGGATTGGATATACGGAAATCGCGCTTTAGCGACTGGTTGAAAACAGTAGCTTTTTCAATTATAAGCTCCTTTGTTATCGCTTCTGGAACATTTTTTAAGGGTAAATGTGTTGTCACCAATGCGACACGCATCATATCATTAAGCAATATCATAAGCGACTTGTTGCCATCCCCAACCCTTTCTTCAAGGTATTCAGTATGGCCACAGAAATCAAAGCCGTCGCCATGAATGTTGTTTTTATTGATTGGCGCGGTAACAAGAACATCAAACAAACCATTCTTATAGTCTTCCATAGCACGGTCCAACGCCTTCAACGAAGCAACTCCTGCATCCTTTGAAGGCTGGCCAAGGTCAACCTTTACCTCTTCATCAAACGTAGTAAGGAGATTCAGCTTGCCGCTATGAGCCTCAGCGGCAGAACTTATTATCGTAAAATTGGCCTGAATGCCAAGCGCATTACGATGATACGCGGCGACTTTTGGCGAACCATATATAATGGGGATGCACATATCAAGCATGGCAGGTTCGGCAAACGTCTTGAATATAACCTCATAACCTACGCCATTGGTGTCGCCGTGAGTGATGGCGACACGTATTTTTCTGTTTTCCATATCTGATTATTTTGTAATTAAAATTGTCGTGACCGTCGGCACATAAGACTTTTATGCTTTATACCGCCGAACTCGGTCCGTGTCATATTTAACATGTTCATTTACTTAGCTTCAATGTATATAGCGACGCTTCCAACTGCCTTAGCAGGTTACGTTTCTTCATCCCTGGGGCATAAACAAACCCCTCGGCAACTATAATCCTGCGCCGTGAGGAATCTACTATGGAATGAGACACGAACGGTCCGCCCATTGCATCACCTTCCATCTCCCACAACCCCCGTGTTATCATCACCGTACGCCCATGTTCCACGACTGTTCCGCTCTTGACAGTCAACGCCGATGTGCGCATATAGCTGCCGGGCCGTTCGCCTTGTATGTTTTCCTTCATAACACTATCGCGCACATACAACGCCCTTTGTGCCGAAAGTTCCACTCCAGGATACGAGTACACACAGATGTTCTGCATTCCGCCTGGTGCGTTGTCCGAAACCCAGATAAAGCTATTGCCACGCTTAAAGGCCTTCATGTCGGCCGGTACCTTTAATACACATCCGAACATCGAGTCAACCATTGCCCCGGCATTTGCATTGCTACCCGCCGTAAGTAACGACATACTGGCATTAAGCTCAAAGCGCCCAAGCAGGTTGACAAGCCCATTCGCCATATCAGGCAGCACCGTCTGCAATTCATTACATGATGGAGTATTAATGTACACAACCACCTGTGGCCTCGCCCACACATTCTTCTCGTACCTGATTCCCGTCATGGTGAATAGACCTGAATCAACATTCACGATAATGATACTTCGTGCCAACTTTGCAACCTGGTTGAAATGTATGCTGTCGGTCAACGACACGTCAAACAAGGGTTCAGGTTGGGGCAAACCGTCAACATCCCGTGAAAGAATGCTGTTAATCATTCCTGAAGCGTTGCCGTCTCCTGTTGAAAGCACGAGGACTTCATACGGACGCCCACCACTTTTGGGCAGCATCGAACCATGCCCGTCTCCACACGAACAAAGCATTACCGCCATTACGGCAACACATGCCGCCAAAAACTTCATAGGCTGCCGCCGGCCTCCTTCCTGGCCGTACTCAACAAACCACATGCCGCATAAATGTCTTGCCCGCGGCTGGCCCTTATAGTCGTGAATATGCCATGTCCAGTAAGATAATCTCGTAAAGCCTCCATTCGCTTGTCATCAGCTCCATGCAGGTCCACTCCAGGTATATGGTGGAAACGTATTAAATTGATACGGCAGTCAAGACCGTTCAACAGCTTCACTATTTCACGTGCATGCATGGGTGAATCGTTTAAACCTCCGAACACGATATACTCAAACGACAATCGGCGCTGATGGCTGAAATCGTAATTACGCAACATGTCAACAACTTCGGTTATCGGCATAGCCTTCTCGGCAGGCATAAGCATGGCGCGCTGCTCATGTATTGGCGAATGCAGGCTTATTGCCAAATGGCAGTCGCTTTCCTCTATAAAGCGGCGCATCTTGTTCTTGACACCCACACTGCTAACTGTTATTCGTTTAGGGCTCCATGCGTATCCCCAATCCGACGTCAATGCCTCAGTAGCCCGCAAAACATTGTCGAGATTATCCATCGGCTCACCCTGGCCCATAAATACAATATTGGTCAAGGTGTCACGTTCTGGCACTGAATATATCTGATTTAAGATATCACTGACAGTCAGGTTTCCTTCAAAACCCTGTTTTCCTGTTTGACAGAACAGACAGTTCATCTTGCACCCAACTTGTGATGACACACACAGCGTGGCCCTGTCGTTATCAGGTATATACACCGTCTCGACAAATTTACCGCTCATCGTCGGGAACAGGTACTTTACCGTTCCGTCCTTCGACTTTTGAACATCAACAGGCGGCATACATCCTATCGTGTATAAGCCTTTCAGTTTTTCTCGGTTCGCTTTCGATATATCGGTCATGTCATCGACAGAACGTACATGCCTTACGTAAAGCCATTTAGCCATTTGCCCACCCGTAAATGCAGGCATACCAAGCTGCTTGGCAACATCCTTAAGTTCTGCAAGCGACAAGCCCAATAAAGGGATCAAGTTGGCAACCATTATTATCTCGTTAGTATTTAATTTGCAAACTTACTAAATTTTTTTCACTTAATACCTATAACCTCTGAAAATTGCCTTTATTTGAACTTAAGACTGAAAATAAATTACAAAACAAAACGGCTGCCTTCAACTATTATTCAGTAAAGACAGCCGTTAATTTTTATTTAATTTCTTTAATTGGAATATGATTTTGTAGTAAATGCACGAACTATAAACGAAGCCTTACCGCTTGTCGGCCCTGCTTCTTGCTTTGATTGTGGATTATATGAAGAAATAATATTATCTTGGGTTTGGAAATAATAACAATATGAACCGTATACTAACATGTCCATTGCACTATTACCCAACTCTTTTCGAATTGCAATTATATTCTCTCCTATCGTATTTAAATTTTCAGCAATATATTCCATTTCCTCCATTGTCGGCAATCTCCATCCTGTAATATCATCAACTGCCAATTCAGAAATAGCTTCATTTACAGCCTGTCGCATTGACTCTTGATCGCCATCCGTAAATTCTAAAGCATTTTTCGACTTTGCTGACATAAACGTAACAACAGTTTCAGATCCGACATTTTCCGACTTCAAAACATAACATCCATTATATAATGTTCCGACTGTGGGTATATCACTTGTTTCAACATCACCACTATCATCAGTCTCCCCAGACTCCATGCCACCGAAATCGAACACGATTTCCTCATCTTCAGCCCACTCAACACCTGATATTGAGCCTGTCATCTCGATTCCGTCACCGGTTAATGTGCCGGTAATAAAAACCTTATGATTTGCCTTCAGCTCTCTATCGCATGTATATGAATAGCTCACAGTTTCACCATTTATTGTAAACGTCACCTCTACCGTTGGCCGTCCAACTGCCTCCAACAAATATACGCCATCTGTATTCTTCCAGGTCGAACCGTCTACATCTTCGGTCAACTCAATCTCACTTGCTCCATTTTCACCAGAATAACTACCGTCAAGCAATAAATTCGCTTTTAGCGGATGAATACTTACCGAAACATTGCTTACGCTTGCAGGCACATTATTTATCGTAACAGACTCTATCAACATCACCTTTCTCTCAAGCGCCAAAGTCAAAGTATTCGTTCCTCCGTATTCCAATGTTACAGTATTGTTCGCCGTCATCAAATCACCATACTTCTGTCCATCTTTCAACGTCAATACAGTTTCCTTAGTCGCGGTTTCTTGTGTCGGAAGTTCATACGAGTCAGCAGAAGCTCCAGCCACGGCACAAACTTCATACATACCCTCCGGTAACTTCAATGATAACTCATCATCCGCAGACGAAAGCGTCGAAACCGCCACACATTCATTGCTTTCGTCAAATACGTATATATTTATAGGATAACTGATTATACTTTCCGTTCCACTTTCAGTACCGTCATTCGCCGCCACCCTTGTACGCACAATCAACGTACTGTTAGCCTCTTTATTTTCAACAACTTCATCCTCATTGAACTTTTCGCAAGAAAAAAAAACTGACACTGCCATTAAAAGCAGCAGAATAATGATTTGTTTCATGATATTAGTTTTTAATAATTTTCGCAAATATACGTAAAAATCTCTTACGATCATAAATTCATCCTTGAAATATTCATCATCATTTATGTTTTTTAACACAAAAAATAAGCAATACTATAAAAACTCACATTATCATTAGAAAATTGTATATAACAACTTGTCGTTATAAGGTACATCAAACCAAAGACAGACCTGACTTTAAAAAAAGTGTTCGGTGAACATCCAAGCTTCATCAGCTTCCTCAATGCACTGCTGCCGTTTGACAAGTCCGACGAGGAAGCAACAGGGTTGAATAACTCAGCCCGAAACTTGTGCCATAAAATTCGCTACGCAAGGACAGCATCATAGACGTGAGCAGCCGCAACAAGGCAGGGTGACAATTTATCGTGAAGATACAGATGCTCAGTCAAAGATAACTTAACGTGAGTTCGGTATAATAATCTTATGCAATAAGCCTGCTTTTATCAATGAT
>ENA-ORSJ01002884-ORSJ01002884.1-human-gut-metagenome-genome-assembly--contig:-NODE-2884-length-10548-cov-2.255122_pt1 | contig 10548 bp, 7 predicted proteins | sample MGYA00242191_ERZ509158 | MGnify/ENA primary metagenome ERZ509158 (study PRJEB26280, sample SAMEA2338623) | human gut metagenome | biome: human gut; feature: human-associated habitat; material: faeces... | reverse complement strand
TGCCATAGTTCCAGTTCCCTCCTTATGGTAATTTTTTGTCTACTACTCATTGTGTTCTGTAAAAAATAAGATAGAATGCGATTTCTATTCATCAGAAAAGTCCGGTATAACCTTCTGACAGATAAAAATAGAAAAAAACCCCATAAAAACAAATTTATGTGGCTCCCTCGCTACTTTGATTTCCCCTTGAAATCAATTCCCCTATAAAATACTTTAAAAGTATACACCCATTCCAGAAAAAAATACAACAATTTTTTTTGAAATGGGTGTATAAAAATCAAAAATATAATATTTGTCTACTGATAGATCGGTTTTTTCTCGTATCTCGGTTCAGATGTAACCTGGATGGATAACTTCTGGAACAGACGGATATCTACATTCGCAAGCATAACGGATACATGAGCCTGGCAGCCTTTTAAATTCGGGACTTGTCTGAGTGCCTGTTCAGCAACCGGATTGGAAGAGGCACTGATAGAAAGTGCAATCAGAGCTTCATCGATGTGAAGTCTTGGGTTCTTGCTTCCAAGGAATTCGGTTTTAACTTTCTGGATCGGTTCCAGGGCAGTCGGTGAGATCAGGTGCATATCATGATCGATTCCGGCGAGTTCTTTTAAGGCGTTCAGGATCAGGGCAGCAGATGCGCCAAGCAGATCAGAGGTTTTTCCTGTTACGATGCGTCCGTCCGGAAGCTCCAGAGCGGCAGCCGGTGCACCGGTTTCTTCAGCGCGTGCAAGGGCGGCATCAACAACCTTACGGTCATGTACGGTAACTCCTGCCTGATTCATCAGAAGCTCGACCTTATAAGTCTCTTCCTTCGGGCATTCACCGGAAAGAAAACGGTCCATGGTGCGGTAGTAGCGGCGAATGATCTCCTGACGGGAAGCTTCTTTGCAGACTTCATCGTCACAGATGCAGTTACCAGCCATGTTAACACCCATGTCTGTTGGTGATTTGTATGGATTTTCTCCGTAAATGCGCTCAAAAATTGCACTCAGTACAGGGAAGATCTCTACGTCACGGTTGTAGTTGACGGTAGTAACACCGTAAGCTTCCAGATGGAACGGGTCGATCATATTTACATCGTTAAGGTCAGCAGTAGCTGCTTCATATGCTAAGTTGACCGGATGCTTTAACGGGATATTCCAGATCGGGAAGGTTTCGAATTTGGCATATCCTGCGCGGACTCCGCGCTTGTGCTCATGATAGAGCTGGGAAAGGCAGGTAGCCATCTTTCCACTTCCAGGTCCAGGTGCGGTGATGACAACCAGAGGTCTGCTTGTCTCAATATATTCGTTCCTTCCGTATCCTTCGTCACTTACGATCAGCGGGATGTTGGAAGGATAACCTTCTATTACATAATGGATATAAACTTTAATGCCAAGCTTTTCCAGACGTCCTTTGAAAAGATCGGCACTGTTCTGTCCGGAGTACTGTGTGATAACAACACTTCCGACAAAGAGACCATTGGCTTCAAATTCGTCTTTCAGGCGGAGAACGTCAGTGTCATAAGTGATCCCAAGGTCACCGCGGACTTTGTTAGCCTCAATATCGGCTGCACTGATAACGATCACAATCTCTGCGGTATCCGATAATTCTTTTAGTAAATGTAATTTGCTGTCCGGCTGAAATCCCGGAAGCACGCGGGAAGCATGATAGTCATCGAAAAGCTTTCCACCGAATTCGAGATACAGTTTGTTGTCAAACTGATTGATTCGCTCACGAATGTGAGAAGACTGCATTTGCAGGTATTTTTCATTATCAAACCCAATTTTCATAAAGTTCCATCCTTTTTGTCCATAATTTTACTTTCATAGAAGCAATCCAAACCTAGTATACTATAAAATATGACTTTTTTACAATCTTTTCATAAATTTTTCATTGATTTCTAAAAAACGCCTACTTATAATAGAGAAGACGACACTTAGGAGGTAGGTATGGATAACCAGAATAATAGAAATAAGCAAAACCTTCCGGGAAATAATAACCCGAATAATAAAAATAACCGCCAAAGATGGAATGTTATATTATTTACCGTTATGCTGATCTCGTTTATCGTATTTGCGCTGTATCAGTTCCGGGAAGACACAGATGCCCGGGAGATTACCTATGATCAGTTCCTGAACATGGTAGATTCCGGGGAAGTTAAGAAAGTTGTGATCGAGGATGACAAGATTGTGATCACAGCGAAGACAGAAGCTGAGATGAAGAACAGCAAGAAAAAAGGCGCTTCTGAGAGCGATGTGGTCGAAGGTTCTGTAGCAGATAACAACGACAGCAGCAGTAAGGACAGCAGCGATGACAGTACAGGTCTGTTCAGTAATGTGACAAGGAAGCAGTATTATACCGGTATTGTGAAGGATGATACCCTTTCGGACAGACTGTATAAAGCAGGTGTTGAGTATGAACAGAAGATACCGGATTCTACATCTTATATGGTGATGAATCTTCTGGTCAACATTGTTCCGCTTGTGATCATGATCGGTCTGGGCGTGATGCTGATGCGCCGTATGACAAAGGGTGGCGGCATGATGGGCGTTGGAAAGAGCAATGCCAAGATGTATGTGGAAAAATCTACCGGAGTCACATTTAAGGATGTAGCCGGTCAGGATGAAGCAAAAGAATCCTTGCAGGAAGTAGTCGATTTCCTGCATAACCCTGGCAAATACACCGGAATCGGAGCGAAGCTTCCGAAGGGAGCACTTCTTGTAGGTCCTCCCGGAACCGGTAAGACACTTCTTGCAAAAGCAGTTGCCGGAGAAGCAAAAGTACCGTTCTTCTCTCTTTCGGGTTCTGCATTTGTTGAGATGTATGTCGGTGTCGGAGCGTCAAGAGTACGTGACCTCTTTAAGCAGGCACAGCAGATGGCGCCGTGTATTATTTTTATCGATGAGATCGATGCGATCGGAAAAAGCAGAGATTCACAGCTTGGTGGCAATGATGAAAGAGAACAGACACTGAATCAGCTCCTTGCAGAGATGGATGGATTTGACAGTAATAAAGGTCTTCTGCTTCTTGCGGCAACGAACCGTCCGGAAATCCTGGATCCGGCGCTTCTCCGTCCGGGAAGATTTGACAGGCGTATCATCGTAGATAAGCCAGATCTCAAGGGACGTATTGATGTCCTGAAAGTACATGCCAAAGATGTTAAGATGGATGAGACAGTCAATCTGGAAGAGATTGCACTTGCAACTTCCGGGGCAGTCGGTTCTGATCTTGCCAATATGATCAACGAGGCTGCGATCAATGCAGTAAAAAAAGGAAGAAATGTTGTATCCCAGGCAGACCTTTTTGAGGCTGTTGAGGTCGTTCTTGTGGGTAAAGAGAAGAAAGACCGTATCATGAGCCAGAAAGAACGCCGTATCGTATCATACCATGAAGTCGGTCATGCACTGGTAACTGCCCTTCAGAAGGACGCAGAACCGGTACAGAAGATTACAATCGTTCCTAGAACCATGGGTGCACTCGGTTATGTGATGCAGACACCGGAGGAAGAAAAGTTCCTGAATACCAAGGCTGAGCTGGAAGCAATGCTGGTGACAGCCCTTGCAGGACGTGCAGCAGAGGAACTGGTGTTTGACACAGTTACAACCGGAGCATCGAACGATATTGAGCAGGCAACCAAGATCGCAAGAGCGATGGTAACACAGTATGGTATGTCTGAAAAATTCGGACTTATCGGACTGGAATCTATCCAGAACCGTTATCTGGACGGAAGAGCTGTTATGAACTGCGGAGAGGCAACCGCGGCAGAAATCGATCAGGAAGTTATGAAGATGCTGAAGGGAGCATATGCAGAAGCGAAGAGAATGCTTTCCGAGCATCGTGAAACGATGGATCAGATCGCCGGATTCCTGATTGAGAAAGAGACGATCACCGGAAAAGAATTCATGAAGATTTACCGCAGATGTGAAGGAATTCCGGAACCGGAAGAAAAGAAAGAAGAGAATCCTGTAAAAGAGCAGACGATCGAGATGCCGAAGAAAGAGGCAGATACCGAAGCTGCACAGCAGGAAGAGAAAGAAACGCAGAAGAAAGTAGAAAAAGATGAAGACGGATTCATCCTTCCGCAGAAGCGTGACTAGTCTAAAATAACAGAAGATGCAGAGGTTTCAGAACAATAGGTTCTGGAACCTCTTTTTTTCTGTAGATTCTTTTGAAAGAATGACTTGTATTGTCTGCAGGAAGCAAGGTATAATGTGACTATGGAAAATCAGACATTTATTATTGAAGACGAACTTAAAAAACTTCCTGGGAAACCGGGAGTCTATCTGATGCATGGGGAAAAGGACGAGATCATTTATGTTGGAAAGGCGATCAGCCTGAAGAACCGTGTCAGACAGTATTTTCAGCCGAGCAGGAATCGGGGGGCCAAGATTGACCAGATGGTGACGCATATCACCCGGTTTGAGTATATCGTGACGGATTCGGAACTGGAAGCACTGGTTCTGGAATGCAATCTGATCAAGGAACACCGGCCAAAGTACAATACGATGCTGATGGATGATAAGAGTTATCCATTTATCAAAGTGACAACCGGCGAAGCATATCCAAGGATTATGATGGCAAGGCAGATGAAGAAGGACAAGTCAAAGTATTTCGGCCCTTATACCAGTGTGACGGCGGTAAAAGATACGATCGAACTGATCCGGAAGCTTTACCGTCTGCGTAGCTGTAACCGCATCCTTCCGCGCGATATCGGGAAAGAAAGATGCTGTCTCTATCATCATATCAAGCAGTGCGATGCACCGTGTCAGGGGTATATTTCGCAGGAAAAATACAGAGAGTCGGTTGATGAAGTACTCAAATTCCTGGGAGGAAATTATGATAGAATCTTAAAGGATCTGGAGAAAAAGATGCAGGAGGCATCGGATGATCTGGAATTTGAGAAAGCAATTGAATACCGGGAGCTTCTGCACAGCGTGAAGCAGATTGCACAGAAGCAGAAGATTACCGATACAGGGGGCGAGGACCGGGATATTGTGGCTCTTGCAAGAGAGCATGAGGATGCGGTGGTACAGGTATTCTTTATCCGCAATGGTCGTCTGATCGGCAGAGATCATTTTTATCTGCGGATTGCCCAGGGAGATGAAAATGCAGAGATCCTCTCCAGCTTTATCAAGCAGTTTTATGCCGGAACGCCATATATTCCGGGCGAACTGATGCTTCCGGTGGAACCGGAAGAGCGGGAGATCCTGGAAGCATGGCTTGGAGAAAAACGTGGGCATAAGGTTCATTTCCGTATCCCGAAAAAAGGGGAAAAAGAAAAGCTTGTTGAGCTTGCGGCGAAGAATGCAAAGATGGTACTGGAAAAAGATAAGGAACGTATCAAGCGTGAAGAAGGAAGAACGATCGGTGCAGTAAAAGAAATAGAAAAGTTGCTTGGTCTTAATAACCTGGTGCGTATGGAGGCGTATGATATTTCCAATACCAATGGATTTGCCTCGGTAGGGTCGATGATCGTTTATGAGAGGGGCAAACCGAAACGAAACGATTATCGTAAGTTCCACATCAAGGGTGTGCAGGGGGCGGATGATTATGCAAGTATGCGTGAGGTCCTCACCAGAAGATTCCGGCATGGTCTGGAGGAACAGAAAAGCGGGAAAGAGCTGGGAAGTTTTAATGTTTTTCCGGATCTGATCATGATGGATGGTGGAAAAGGACAGGTTAATATAGCACTGGAAGTACTGGATGAACTTCATTTATCCATTCCGGTATGCGGTATGGTCAAAGATGACCACCATCGGACGAGAGGACTCTACTATCAGAATATCGAGATTCCGATCGACCGCAATTCCGAAGGGTTTCGGCTGATCACAAGAGTGCAGGATGAGGCACACAGATTTGCTATAGAATTTCACCGGAAACTGCGTAGTCAGGGACAAGTGCATTCGATCCTGGATGATATTCCGGGAATCGGACCTGCGAGAAGGAAAGCACTGATGCGGACATTTGCCAGCCTGGATGAGATTAAGAATGCAGAGGTGGAAGATTTGAAAAAAATTCCATCAATGGATGAAAAATCGGCAAAAAGCGTGTATAATTTTTTCAGAGGAAGCGAAAAGGAAGGTACAGAAGCTACTCTGATGGAAGAACAATAAAAGGAGACAGGACTATGGGAGTTACATTAACAAAAATCGTAGAGAAGATGGAACTTAGAAATCTTACTCCGGATGTCGATATGACACAGCGGGAAGTAAAAATTCCGGATATTAACCGTCCGGCACTTCAGCTCGCCGGATTTTTTGATCATTTTGATTGCGAACGGATTCAGCTTATCGGATATGTAGAGTACACTTATCTGCAGACACTGGAATATGAGCATAAGATGAAAATATATGATACACTGCTTGAGTATGGGATTCCATGCTTTATTTTCTGCAGAAATCTGCAGCCGGATCCGGAATTTCTGGAGAAAGCAGTGAAGAACAATATTCCGGTATTTATTACGGATAAACAGACTTCTTCCTTTTCAGCAGAACTGATCCGCTGGATGAAAGTGGAACTGGCACCGTGTATTTCAATTAACGGGGTACTGGTGGACTGCTATGGAGTCGGTGTTCTGATCATGGGAGACAGCGGTATCGGTAAAAGTGAGGCGGCACTGGAGCTGATCAAGCGAGGCCATCGTCTGGTAACAGATGATGTGGTGGAGATCCGGAAGGTCAGTGATGATACTCTTGTTGGTACAGCACCGGATATTACCCGCCATTTTATTGAACTTCGCGGAATTGGTATCATTGACGTAAAGACGCTGTTTGGTGTGCAGAGTGTAAGAGAGACACAAAATATTGATCTCGTCATTACGCTTGAGGACTGGAACAAGGATCGCGAGTACGACAGGCTTGGACTTACTGAGGAGTATACAGAATTTCTTGGTAATAAGGTTGTATGCCACAGTATTCCAATCCGCCCGGGACGTAATGTTGCCATTATCGTAGAATCAGCGGCAGTCAACCACAGACAGAAACAAATGGGCTATAACGCAGCTCAGGAGCTGTACCGCCGGGTACAGGAAAATCTAAAAAAGAATATGTAAGGAGCAGGAGACAGATGAAATATTGTTTTGGTATCGATATAGGCGGAACGACAGTAAAGATGGGACTTTTTCAGGAAGACGGAGAGCTTCTTGACAAATGGGAGATTAAGACACGTACGGAGAACCAGGGAGAAGCAATCCTCCCGGATATTGCGCAGGCAGTGAAAGCAAAGATGGCAGAAAAGAAACTGGTGAAGGAACAGATCATCGGACTTGGAATGGGGCTTCCGGCACCGGTAACCGAGGATGGAATTGTTCAGAATACAGCAAATCTCGGATGGGGATACAAAGAAGTGACACGTGAACTGGAAGAGCTTCTTGACGGAATGAAAGTGATTCCGGGGAATGATGCAAATGTAGCTGCGCTTGGTGAGATGTGGAAAGGTGGCGGAAAAGGCCACAAGAATGTTATTATGGTTACCCTTGGAACCGGTGTTGGCGGTGGAATCATCGTGGATGGAAAGTGCCTTGTAGGGGCACACGGTGCTGGCGGAGAGATCGGTCATTTGTGTGTAAACTACCAGGAGACAGAAACCTGTGGATGTGGAAAGAAAGGCTGTCTGGAACAGTATGCTTCTGCAACAGGAATCACAAGACTTGCCAATATGCGTCTTGCAAAAGATGAGAAACCAAGTACCCTCAGAAATGTGGCAGAGATGTCTGCGAAAGAAGTGTTTGATGCAGTGAAAGCCGGAGACGAAGTTGCAATCGAAATCGCAACTGAATTTGGAAAGTATCTGGGACATGCGCTGGCGAACCTTGCAGCTGCCTGTGATCCGGCGGTTATCGTAATCGGCGGAGGGGTATCAAAAGCCGGAGAGGTTCTGCTGGATTACATCAAAGGTCCATTTAAAGAAATGGCATTCTTTGCAGACAAAGATACAGAATTTGCACTCGCAGAACTTGCAAATGATGCAGGAATCTGCGGAGCAGCAAAACTGGTACTGAAATAAGTGAAAGATATTATAAAAAAACAAAAATCTTGTGAGAAATATTTAACATTCTTGCAAGATTTTTGTTTTTTATAGAAGAAAATGCAGAATAACAAATGTTTACATTTGACATTCTGCACAAAATGATGTAGACTTATCGTAGTAACATTATTAAATAAGCCTATGAACTCTAAAAAATTGTGAAAAGGAAGACAAAATGATAATACGTAAAACATTAAGAGAGCAAGTAGTTGAAATTTTAAGACATAAGATTTTATCAGGAGAGATCAAACCGGGAGAACGAATTATAGAGGCAAAAGTAGCAGAAGAGCTGAAAGTCAGCAGAGGTCCCTTAAGAGAAGCTCTCAGGCAGATTGAAGAAGAAGGGTTGGTTGTATATGAAGCGCAGAAAGGCTGCGTAGTAAAGACGATGACTTATGAAGAGATGCAGGAAACATACCTGATCCAGTCTACGCTTGAGAAACTGGCAGTGCAGATGTGCGGGGGAGAGATCAGCAAAGAACAGGATGAAGAGATGCAGAAGCTTGTTCTTTCCATGGAGAAAGCGGCCAATCAGAAAAATCTGTATGATGTTATAAAATTCGATGAACAGTTCCATGAATGTATTGTGAAGACCGCACACAGTGAAAAACTTCATAGAATCTGGAAAATACTGGAAGGAGGGAATACGGCGGCATATTATACGATGGATACAAAAACTCTGGTACCATTTGATGTGGTCCACATCAATCATCAGAGAATTTTGGATCTGTTTCATAAAGGGACAGTCGAAGATATCTGTAAAGAGATAGAATTACACTACATGGTTGTCCCGCATGTTCTGTATGAAAATCAAAAGAAAAAAGGAGAAAGGAACTGAAGGTATGGTTAAATTTATTGGGAAAAGGCTGGCATATGCTGTTTTGACATTGTTCTTGATTACGACAGCGACATTTTTCTTGGTAGCAGGTGCTCCCGGAGATCCGATCGCTGCGAAGGTTGGTCAGATGCCTGAACAGGCACAGCAGATTATCCGTGAGAAATACGGACTCGATCAGCCGGTAGTAAAACGGTATACAACTTATATGAAGAATCTTCTTACAACAGGAGACTTCGGAGAATCTATTATTTATACCGGTCAGTCAGCAAATGACATTATTAAAAACAATACGCTGGTATCAGCGAAGATAGGTTTGTTGGGACTACTCTTCCAGACAACGATTGGTATATGTCTTGGAATGGTAGCGGCTCTTAACAGGGGAAAACCGGTGGATCATGTCATAAGGGTACTCGTTGTATTAGCTATTTGTGTTCCTAGTTTCGTATTTGCATCTGTATTGCAGTATTTTCTGGCATTTAAGTGGAAACTGGTGCCGGTATTCGGCTGGGGACAAATGAAACATTATATTCTTCCGGTTGCCGCATATGCGATCGGCGGTATCGCATCTTATACAAAATATATGAGAAGCAGTACCTTATCTGTTATCGGAGAAGATTATATTATTACAGCAAAAGCAAAGGGATGTACAAAGAAGAGAGTTGTACGGAAACATGTTTTGAGAAATGCAATGCTTCCTATCATTACTATGATCGGACCTTCTCTGGCAGGAATTTTTGCAGGATCATTCATCCTTGAACGTATGTTTGCGATTCCGGGACTTGGATTCTACTATGTAAAAGCAGTTTCGGATAATGATTATACGATGGTAATCGGTCTTACAATTTTCTTTGCTATTTTGTTCGTTGGCTCGCTGATTGTAGTAGACATTCTGTATGGAATCGTCGATCCGAGAATCCGAGTTGCAAAAGGTAAGAAATAGGAGGGCTTCTGATGAGTACAAAAGAGGTAGTAATGACAGAAGAATGGAATGAATCAGATGATTTTAAACGTGTTGGGACGGAAGGATTATCTGGTGAAGATATCGGAGAGAAATCCCTGACCTATTGGGCGGATGTCTGGAGAAGATTCAGGGAAAACAAACTTGCAATATTTGGTCTTATATTATTAGGCCTGATCGTAGTGCTCCTGTTTATCGGACCAATGGTCACAGGACAGGATTATCAGCTGATCGATGCGTCGATCAAGAATCAGGGACCAAGCAGTGCACACTGGTTTGGTACAGATGATATGGGAAGAGATCTCTTTACCCGTGTCTGTGTAGGTGGACGTATTTCAATTTATATTGGTTTATGTTGTACATTGGTAATGTTTGTGATCGGAGCACTTCTTGGAGCGCTGGCAGGATTAAAAGGCGGACTGGTAGATGACATCATCATGCGTATCTGCGAATTTATCCCTGCCATATCTGATCATTGTAGTAATTTTATCCATGGTACTTGGAAGAAGTATGTTCTCCCTTGTTTTTGCAATGAGCCTTACCGCGTGGGTAGGAACCGCGCGTATGGTAAGAGGACAGATCCTTCAGATCAAGGAACAGGATTATGTGCAGGCAGCAACAGCACTTGGTGCATCAACCGGACGTATTATTGTCAAACATCTTCTTCCGAATACACTTGGAATTATTATGGTTGATATCACGATGTCAGTTCCGGGATTTATTTTCAGTGAGGCTTTCTTAA
>ENA-ORSJ01002880-ORSJ01002880.1-human-gut-metagenome-genome-assembly--contig:-NODE-2880-length-10558-cov-2.552414_pt1 | contig 10558 bp, 9 predicted proteins | sample MGYA00242191_ERZ509158 | MGnify/ENA primary metagenome ERZ509158 (study PRJEB26280, sample SAMEA2338623) | human gut metagenome | biome: human gut; feature: human-associated habitat; material: faeces... | reverse complement strand
CCCGACGCTCTCTGCGGACAAGACTGGCCTCCCGGCCCCAGAGCGGCGTCGCCATCCGTCAGCCGAAGGAAGAGAACCGCCTGAGTCTGCTGGTCTGCATCGCCCCCACCGAGACGACAGCACCCGGCTTTCTGCTGCTCTACCTGAATGCCAGCCAGAACTGCATCCATGCGCTGGCTCTGCCCGGAGAGCTGACCGTCCCCTTCGGAGCGGACGAAGCCTCTCTTGCCGACTGCTACCGCGCCGCCGGCCCGGCCCGCTGCCGGGAAGCACTTCTCTCGGCTCTCTCCCTGCCCGAGGACACCCACTATCTCGCCCTTGCGCCGTCCGTTCTGCAAGCCATCGCCGACCGGTACGGGATGCTCCGGGTGGGTTTTTCGGGAGCGCTGACCGCCGAGGAGCTGGCCCTCACCGGGTGCAGTTCCAATGTGCAGGCCGTCTCGGCCCGGGAGGCAGAAGAATTGCTCAACGGGATGGAGGACACTGTCCCGCCCGCCCACAAAGCCGCCGCCCGGGCGGCGGTGTGGGACGCCTTTTTCCGGCAGGAGCTGGAGCTTCTGCCCGCTGCCCTGCCGGACGCCCTGCGCGCCCACAGCTCGAGCCTGCTCACCGATTTGACGGCGCAGGACCTGCTCATCTTAGATGACACGCTGGAATTTCTCGCCGACCGCTCTGCCGCCATCCACACCGAGGCCCTGCCCGGCGGGTGGGACGGCGAACACTACACCCTCACCGACGACTCCCACGCCGCCGTGCAGACTCTCTTCAACGTCTCACCCACCGAGGCACAGCTCTCGTCGGCCAGCGAGCCGTAACCCAGCACCAGCGTCCCGCCCAGAGCGGTCCCGCCGCCGGTGAGGTCATAGTCACTCAGGAGGCTGAGCCGGACGCCCTCGGCCTCAGCGGCGGCCCGGAGAGCATCGTCCGGCGGCGGGTCGCGCAGTTCGGCCAGCAAGTGCAGGCCGGTGTGCAGGCCGGTGAGGTGCAGTTCTTCCGGCGCAAAGGCTTCCCGCAGGGCTTTTGTCAGGGCGTCCCGCCGGGCCTTATAGGCCACCCGCTCCCGGGCCAGATGGCGGGTGAAGTAGCCGCCGGTGATGAACCGCGCCAGTGTCTGCTGCTCAAAACGGCTCACCGTGCCAGAGTAGAGGGCGTATTTCGCGTGCCATGCGGGCAGAAGCTGCTCCGGCAGCACCATGTAGGCGATGCGGATGCTGGGCGCGAGGCTGCGGGAGCAGGTGGAAAGGTAGACCACCGGCCCGTCGGCCCCCGCCATCCCCTGCAGGCTGGGCAGAGGCCGGGTGTCGAAACGGAACTCGGAATCGTAGTCGTCCTCGATGATGTACCGCTGTCCGGGACGCCGTGCCGCCCAGTGGAGCAGTTCTGCCCGGCGTCCGGCGGGCATGGTGACACCCGTGGGGAACTGGTGGCTGGGGGTGACGTAGCACACCGCCGCCCCCGACTCCGACAGCGCCCGGATGGACAGCCCGTCCTCGTCCACCGGCAGACAACAGCAGGAGATGCCGTTGTTCTCCAGCACCTGCCGGGCGCGGGGATAGCCGGGGTTCTCCACCGCCGCCGGCCCGGGCAGGAGCGGTGCCAGCAGGCCCAGCAGATATTCGAGGCCCGCGCCAACAACGATTTGGTGCGGGCCGCACCGCACACCGCGGTACTCCTCAAGGTACTCGGCCAGCGCCTGCCGCAGCGAGAGGTCGCCCTGGGCGTCACCGTGGGTCAGCAGCTCCGGCGAAGAGTACAGCAGCTCTTTTTGCAGCCGCGCCCATGTGCGGAACGGAAACAGCTCCGGGTCTACGCCCCGGGTGGAGAGGTCGTAGCGGACGGGCTGCTCCGGCGCTGGTGCTGCCTCGGGCTGGGGCGGCGCGGCGGACTCTGTCCGCTCGGGCAGGGCCAGATATTCCTGTACATAAAAGCCGCTGCGCTCCCGCGCCTCCAGATAGCCCTCCGCCGCCAGCATCTGATAGGCTGCATCCACCGTGTTCACCGAGACGGAAAGCTCTGCCGCCAGCCGCCGCTTGCCGGGCATCCGGGTCCCGGCCGAAATTGCCCCCGTCCGCATCTCGGCAGCGAGACTGCGGTAGAGCTGTTCGTAGAGCGGCACACCGGACGCCGCGTCCAGTGCTGTCGTCAAATGGACCATAAAAAGCCCCTCCTTTTCGGGCAGTGCGCCAAACTGGACCCATAAAAAATCTTTGTTCTGGGTATTTGCACAGTGCCAGTTTTGCGTATAATAGGAGCATACCCGCAAGAACCAAAAAAGTCAATCGGTTTTGTGGGTATTTCGTGAAACTGGGAGGGAAAATCATGTCAACAACTGCAATGTGGCTGCTGCTGGCAGTCGTCGTCATCGTTATCGTCTTTGCAAGTGTGCTGTATAAGCGCACCTTCACCGTCCACGAGCTGGCGCTCACCGGCGTTATGGCCGCGCTGAGCCTCGTGGCCTACCTGTTCTTCCGTGTGCCGTTCTACGGCGGCTCTTCGTTCCATCTGGGCAACACCTTCACCGCCCTGACCGCCCTGCTGCTGGACGGCGTATCCGGCGGTCTGGCCGGTGCCATCGGTCTGGCTCTGGCCGACATCCTGGCCGGTGACCCGGGCTATGCCGTCACCACCTTCGTCCTGAAGTTCATCATCGGCATCACCTGCGGTGCAGTCGCTCACAAGGTGTTCAAGCTCCGTGAGCTGGACAAGCACGCCCCCGGCTATCTGGCCAAGGTGATCGTCGCAGCTGCCTCCGGCCTGCTGCTGAATGTCTTCACCGACCCGTTCCTCGGCTACTTCCGCAATGTCTACATCTTCGGCCAGGAGTACACCATCGCCAAGGCCTTGACCAAGATCACCGGCGGCGTCACCTTCGTGAACAGCGTGGCCTCCACCGTCTGCGTCGTCCTCCTCTACCTGGCTCTGCGTCCGGCCCTCGAGCGTGCAAACCTGCTGCCCAAGGCCGAAAAGAAGGCCGGCAAGTAACCAACTTCCATTCCTGTCTGATGTACTCATAAAGCGAAAAAGGCATCTGCCACACGGCAGATGCCTTTTTCGTTTATTTCTTTTCAAATACGAGGAACCGGAACGAGATGTCGGTGGTCAGTTCCGGCAGTGCTGCGAGACGGGCTGCGCCGTCCCGGGGCGTTTTCCAGTAGTAGGGCGTCATGGCGAAGAGAGCTTCCAGCTGCCCGGCAGGCACCGTGATGCTGCCGGAGACTTCCCGCTCTCCGATGGCTTCAAAGCCCGGATACGCCACTTCCTGCACCGGGTTCTTGTAGGGCTTTTCGTAGAGGACGGCCTTCATCTGGAAGAGATGCTCTGCACCCGGCACGGCGTAGATGAGCCGTCCGCCGGGGCGCAGGACGCGGAGAAACTCCTCCTGCGCAAAGGGCGAAAAGCAGTTGAGCAGCACATCCGCCCAGCCTGTGCGCACCGGCTGATGGAAACTGGACGCCACGGCGTACCGGGCCGAGGGAAGAGCCTTCGCAGCCAGACGCACGGCAGGCTTTGCGATGTCAAAACCAGCCAGTTCCAGCGGACGGCCCGCCTCTTCGAACTGCTTTGCGATGCACCGGTCATACCAGCCCTCGCCGCAGCCTGCGTCCAGCAGATGGAGCGGCTTTCCGGCTTTCGGCTGACCGTACTCGAGGCAGAGTTCTCCCAGCGCCTGCCCGAAGATGCCGTAGTAGCCCGCGCTCAGGAACGCGCGGCGGGCAGCGACCATCTCCCTGCTGTCGCCGGGGGCCTTGGTACGGGTGTTCTGCACCGGCAGCAGATGCCAGTAGCCCTCTTTGGCCCGGTCGAAGCTGTGGCCAGAGGGGCATTTCAGTGCGTTATCCCCGGCAAGCGGTGCGCCGCACAGCGGGCAGCACCACGGGGTGAATCCCTCTGCCATCACACTTCCTCGCTGTGGTCCTCGATGGGAGCCGTCGCGCCGCCGTGGGCGTTCATATACTCCTCAAAGCTGGTGAACTTCTGCTGCGGCGGGCGGCGGCTGATGAGCACGAGGCCCGGGTCTTCATCCTTCGTCGGGACATTATTGCTGCGGCTGCGGTTATTGCGGCCGGACTGCTCTGCCTTGGGGGCGCGGGGCGCACGGCCTGCGCCGCTCTGCTCATTGCGGTTGCTGCTGCGGCCATTGCGGTTCTCATTGCGCTGGCTGTTCTGCTGGGCAGGCTGAGCCGGGCGGGCGCTGCGGTCGTTCCGCTCATTGCGGGGGCTGCGGCCTGCACCATTGCGGCCATTGTTCTCGCTGCGCTGGGCGGGCTGGCGGTTCTGCATCGCGGTGGGGATGGTCTGGGCCGGAGCGGCGGGGGCGGCAGCGTTTTTCTTGGCGGAACGGAGCGGGGTGGCCTCCGGGGCGCTCACAAAGTGGGGGTCGAACTTCGGCTGGGCGTTGCTGCCGCGGCCTGCGCCCTGTGCGAGGGCATTGCCCTCGCGGCGGGGGCGGTTGTTATTGTTACGGCGGCTGTTGTCGCGTCCGCCGGGAGTGCGCTTGTTATCATCCATGAGTGGTTCCTCTTTTGCTTCGATTTTGGGGGCCTTCTGCTTTTTTGCCGCAGAGGGCTTGGCCGCACTCTTTTTTTCGGGCGCAGCGGGTTTGGCGGCTTTTTCCGCCTTGGGAGTTTCGGTCTTTTCGGGGGCAGGCTGTTCGGCCTTGGGCTTGCGGCCCCGCACCGGCGGGGCTGCTTTTACGGGGGCGGGTACGCCGTCCCACGGGTGGCCGGACACCACTGGGATCTTCCGGCGGTTCAGCTTTTCGATGCCGGCCAGATACTCTTTTTCCTCGGGTGCGCAGAAGCTCACTGCCGTGCCGTCTGCGCCCGCGCGGGCGGTGCGGCCAATGCGGTGGACGTAGGTCTCCGGCACCTCGGGCAGGTCGTAGTTGAACACATGGGAGAGCTCGCTGATGTCGATGCCGCGGGCGGCGATGTCCGTGGCCACCAGCACTCTGGTCTTGCCCTCCTTGAAGCCTTCCAGCGCCGCCACACGGGCGGTCTGGCTCTTGTTGCCGTGGATCGCAGCGGCGGTGATGCCCTGCTTGGTCAGATCGCGGGCGATCTTATCCGCGCCGTGCTTGGTGCGGCTGAACACCAGCGCATTCTGCACCGGCGGGGTCAGGTTCTTGATGAGCCAGGGCAGCAGGAACTTCTTGTTGCCCTTCTCGACGAAATACAGGCTCTGGTCGATGCGCTCCACCGTGCTGGACACAGGGTCCACCTTCACGAAGGCAGGGTCATGCAGGATGCCTGCGGCCAGCTGCTCGATCTCTTTGGGCATGGTGGCGCTGAACATCAGGTTCTGGCGCTTTGCGGGCAGCTTTGCGATGACCTTCTTCACGTCATGCACAAAGCCCATGTCCAGCATCCGGTCGGCCTCGTCCAGCACGAAGACCTCGAGGTTCGACAGGTCGATATGGCCCTGTCCGATAAGGTCGTTCAAACGGCCCGGGCAGGCGATGAGGATGTCCACGCCCTTTCGGATGGCCTCCACCTGCGGGGCCTGACCCACGCCGCCGAAGATGACGGTGCTGCGCAGTTTGAGGTACTTGCCGTAGGCGTCGAAGCTCTCGCCGATCTGGAGGGCCAGCTCACGGGTGGGGGTGAGGATGAGGGCGCGGACAGCGCCCTTCTTGCGGGGGGCGGCGGCGCTCAGCCGGTCGAGCATGGGCAGCGCAAAGGCAGCAGTCTTGCCGGTGCCGGTCTGGGCGCAGCCCATCAGATCGCGCCCTTCCAGCACCGGCGGGATGGCCGAAGCCTGGATGGGCGAGGGGGTCTCATAGCCTGCCTCGCTTACAGCCTTGAGCAGGGGGGCGGACAGTTTCAAATCGTTAAAAGTCATGGTTCTCCTTGGTCATTCTTTGATTCTGCGGCACTCGATGTAATACCGCTTTTCCTCCGCATGGCCCATGCTGAAGGTCTTGCGGGGCAGCACGCCGCCCATCACGATGCCTTTGAACAGATCGCTCTTCTCGAAGGGCGGCAGCAGGAAGGCCACGCCGCCCTGTCTGGTCAGGGCGCGGACGGCGGGCTCGTCGTGGACGTAATCCACCCGGGCCTCGCTGTGGCGGGCCATAAAGTATTCGATAAATTCGTCCACCGTGCCAACGGTCAGCGGGGCGACGGGGTCCTCGAAGCTGAGGACGTTGGACACATGGGGGCCGGCCAGCGTGAAGGCCTGCTGCTTCGAGTCGCCGAAGCAGATGCCGGCCATGTTGGAGTCGCTCCACGCGATGAGGGCCAGCAGCACCGCGCCGCAGTCCACATTGAAGAGGACGCGGTGGATGGGCTCGATCTCGATGGCAGGCGAATGGACGTTGCACACCTCAGCCAGGCACCAGCGGGCGGGATGGCTTTCCCGCTCCTCAGGGGTCAGGGTGGCTTTCAGCTCCTCCCAGCAGGCTTTGGCTGCGGCCAGCGAATGGTTGCCGTCGCCCACAGCCAGCGTCAGGGGCTTTGCGCCCCTGGCCTGGGGATACTTGGCGTCGAAAGCCTCCTGACTGCCCAGTGCAGCCAGTGCAGCATCGATCTGCGCCAGCATCGCAGGATCTTCCACGGCCCAGCCTGCAATGTGGCCGCCGCCCTGCATCAGCTCGCCCTCGTACAGCTTTTTCAGCTCGCTCTTGTGCGCGCCGATGGGCTCGACGAGGGTACAGCCGGGGTCGTCGGCCAGCATCATAACATGGGGCGTTTCCAGCGCCGCACCCCGGCGCACGGCCATGCGGGGCGGGATGCGCTCGGTGACGGTGCGCTCACTGGGCCGAATGGCTGGACGGGCGCCCTTCTCGTAGCTGTAAGCCTCGAGGTCTATCTTGCCCACGAGGCCCTGACGCACCCGGCCGCTCTGCTCGGTACGCTCGACGTAGACAAAGCCGTCCACGGCGCGGGTCAGCACGGCGCGGCTGTACTCGTCCATCGCGGCGTGGATGTTCTCCACCCGACGGGCCGCGTCTTCATCCTCGAGGTAGACTTCCGGCAGGATGAGCCGCAGGGTGCTGGGGCAGTCGCCCACAGCGGCGTCTGCCTGCTCCCAGTAGGCGCGGTCGCTGGTAAACTGGTCACAGGCCACACAGCCCCACTTTTCCAGAGGGATATTCTCCCCGGCCAGCAGGATGTGGGCCGGACCAAAGCAGGATGCAGTTTTCATAACACATTCCTCACTCTCACATAAATCACCAACAGCAAATGGAGCGCTCTCACTGGAAAATGCCCGCTGCATCGTCCCAGAACACGGCATGCTCCACGCCGGAAGCCGACAGGGTGTCCCGCAGCTCATTGCGGGCGGTGTCGTCCATGGTCTGCTTTGCGGGGACTTCGACCACGAGGTTCCTGACGCCCAGCGCTGTCGCGGAGCCGCCCACGGTGGAAGCGCCGTCCGTCACCTGACCCAGCGAGTAACCGTACCACAGGGTCACACTGCCCTCAAAGCGGGCATCCCATGCGGCGATGTCCGCAGCCAGCTGGGCGCTGCGGTCGCGCCCGCCGGTGGAGCCGAAGTCCTGCTTGCCGTTCTGGGCAGAGGGGAACTGGACGTTCTCCAGCAGCACATGGTCAAAGCCCATGCTCTGCACCTCGCCGATGAGGTCGCCGATGAACTGGACGGCCTCGTCGGAATAGGGGTTGAGCCAGGGGTTGCCGCCGGCAGACGCCTTATTATCCAGCCAGAGGTAAGCCTGCCCGGTGTAGCCGATGGCCATATTGCGGTCGGCGCGGGCCGCGATGGGGTCGCGGAAGGCCGCCAGTTTCGCCACCGGCACAAGGCCGTTCTCCTTGAGCACCGAGGCGATGAGGGCCGGGTCAAGGGACGCCCCCTCGATGCTGCCTGCCGCAGCAGCCACCTGAGAGGGATACAGGATGTTTCCGGCACTGTCCTTCAGGGTGACGACGGCGTAGGCTGCGCCCTGCTGGGCCAGCTGCTGGGCAGCGGCGCGCAGGGAAGCTTCATCCTTTGCCGCAGCCGCGTCCAGAACGCCCCAGCTGCCCTCGATGATGACGCCTGCGGGGGCAGCCGGTTCCGATCCCGGCTCCGAGTCCGCCCGCACCTCCGAGGAAGCGGCAGGCTCTGCCGTCACTTCCGACGAAGCGGCCGCACTGGAGGCCGTCGTCTCAGACGAGGCCGAGAGGTCACGGTTGCGCACCACGGTGTACCAGGTGTGGGTGGCCCAGTCCAGCACATGGGGCGCGGCCAGCCAGCCCACGACCAGCACCACGGCCACCAGCACGATGATGCCGACGGCCTTCTTCACCCACATGCCGGGGCTGTAAAAACTGCGGTGATACCGCTTGACCTTTTTATACTTTGCCATGATCGTCCCTTTCTCCTGCACTCCTCACAGGATCACCGAGTGGCCCGTAAAACCATAGATGGCCAGCGCCAGCACGCCGATGTAGACGAGCGTGATGGGCAGGCCCCGGAACGCCTCCGGGATGGCCTCGCTGCGCAGACGGCGGTCAGCCTCCGTCACCAGCATGACGGCCAGCAGATAGCCCAGGCCGCTGCCGAGGCCGAAGCCCATGCTCTGCTCCAGCGTAAAGCTCTGGGTGCGCTCCACCAGCACCGTACCCAGCACGCCGCTGTTGACCGCCGCCAGCGGCAGGATGCGGAGCAGCTGGCCGCCGTGGCGCTTGCCCCGTGCGGTCCAGAGCACGATAAATTCAAACAGGCTCACCACCGCCACGCAGGCCAGATAGACCAGCGGACGGAGCTGGGCGGGGTTGGGCTGAGCGGCGACGAAGCCGCCCGCATAGAACGCCAGCGGAGCCACCAGCACCTGCGTGACACAGAGCAGCAGGGCGAACCACCCGCTGCTGGTGCGCTCGTCGCCCACCAGCTGGACGAGGCGGGACACGCCGAGGCCCCGGGTGAACACCGCGTTCTGTGCAAAGACGGCCAGCACGGCGTAGCTGAAAAATACGCCGACGGCCTGCATCACATCATTCATCCTCAGGCTCCCCCTCTTTCTGGCGGTAGACCGCCATGAGGCCGCGGGCCTCCGATGTCAGATAGTTTTTGTACTTTCTGGCCAGCGTGCGCCAGACGGCACACAGCACGCCCAGCACGATGAAGCCGCCTGCCGGCATACTGGCCATGGGCAGGACGGGACGGCTCAGCACATGGCCGAACACCGTGCCGGCGCTCAGCCACTCGCGCACGCAGCCCAGCAAAAGCAGCAGCAGGCCGTAGCCGATGGTGATGCGGATGCCCTTGGAGACAGCCTTTTTCATCGTCTCCTGCACGCGGCCAAAGCGATAGGTCAGCAGCGGCTCCACCACCAGCATGGGCAGGTAGATGCCCAGCACCAGCAGACTCACGCCGAACAGCTGGTTCAGGATGGGGTATGCCGCCAGATAGACCACCGCCGCGCTGCCTGAATAGAGGATGCTGCGGGGCAGCAGCTTCTTTTCCAGCTCTGCGTTGGCCGGATGCTCCTCCCGCAGGGGGAACAGGCGGCTCAGCAGGCAGGCCAGCATCCGGGAGGGCGTCAGCAGCAGCGCCACGGCCACGGCCAGCATCAGGGCGTTCTGGCCGCTCGTCGCAAGGACGACCAGCGGCGCAAGGCCCATGCCCTGCATGACCACGGGGTTATTCAGAAAGACGCGGTCATGGTGGAAGAATCTTTCCGGGTCCCGGGTGAGGAGTTCTGCAGCATGACGTTTCATTCCGCACCCTCCTTTCCGGTCTTCTTCTCTTTGAAGTTTCTGCCGCTCTTTATCAGCTCATAGAGGCGGACTTCGGTGCGGTCGAGCCAGCCGGAGATGCTGTTGACCGCCAGAATGGCGAAGCAGACGCCCGTCTCGTAGACGCCGAAGTAGCGGAAGCCCATCGTAAAGGCTCCCACCATGACGCCGTAGAGGATGCGGCCCAGCCGGTGGTGGGCGCAGGTGTAAGGCTCATTGAGCAGGAAGACGGCGCTGAAGAGCATCGCGCCCGTCAGCATCTCGTCGCGCACACAGCGCAGGCGGAACACAAGGCCCGCCGTAAAGGCGGTCCCCTCCGTCAGGCCCAGCTGGCGCGGGAAGAAGAAAACGATGAGGCCCGCCGTGATGAGGAAGCTCAGGGAGGCGCTCAGCCGCACATCCTTCTGCACCCAGAGGAAGAGGCCGCAGGCCGCCAGCACAATGGCTGCACCGGTCCCCATCGGGGCGGCATACTCGCCCAGCACCAGCGACAGGGCGCTGATGTTGATGAGGCCGCCGCTGCGCAGGGTGTCCGAGATGGTGCTGGATGTTGCCACGCCGGAGGCGCCCCAGAGCGGGATATTGGCGTATGGGGCCGGATAGCGGAAGACCTGCTCCGGCCAGGACACTGCCGCCACCGCGTAGCCCACGGCGGCGAGTTCTTCCCCGAGAGCTGCATCGTCACCGAGGACGTCAAGACGAAGATCCGCTCGCTGTTCGAGATCGCCCCGCTGCACAACCCCGCCAATCTCGAAGGCGTGCTTTCGATCGAAAAGGTCCTGCCGGGCGTGAAGCAGGTCACGGTGTTCGACACCTCGTTCCACCAGTCGATCCCGGCGGTGAATTACATGTACGCCCTGCCCCACGCCTATTACGAGAAA